>Ga0207076_1001_pt1 | contig 295510 bp, 306 predicted proteins | sample Alteio_BWMinHeat_62_FD_153568 | JGI IMG/M metagenome (GOLD analysis project Ga0207076, IMG submission 153568) | Enriched cells from forest soil in Barre Woods Harvard Forest LTER site, Petersham, Massachusetts, United States -... | ecosystem: Environmental > Terrestrial > Soil > Temperate forest... | reverse complement strand
CACACCTCGGTGACCGACTGGGGTGATTTGCCGGTAGTGAGCAGCGGCGATCCCTACATCATGAGCCAGGCCGACCAGGATAAGCTGGCGGCCAATCCGCGCTGGTCGCCCAGCTATGCGTCGCCATCCAGCGCCACCAACTCGGCTTTCTACTTTACGCATAGCACGCGGGAAGCGGCGCGCGTGGTGTTCATGCACGGCCTGTGGCCGGCGGCAATGGCAATCTGGGGCCAGGGCATAGGCGGCGGCCAGGCGGCTCCGCTGGTCATACGGGTGGAAGACGCGCGCTGGGTGGACGGCAAATTGTCCGCCACCGGCCTGGAAGCGTTGCCCTACGAGCAGTTGATCAAAAAGGCGCATGAACTGGGTCTGGTCACCGGCGCCGTGGTGCACGTGTTCAATCGCTGGCAATGGAGCGAGGCTGATTTCGACATCAACGGCGCTACATCCCGCCTGCCTGTAGATGGGTTGGCGTTGCGCTACGGCGAAGGCGCGGACAAACTGAAGCAAGCCAGGATGAGCACGCCCGGAGGCTACCAGGTGCTGGACCGCAAGAAGGCTTACATTCCTCCGGTGCAGCGTAATAATGCGGCCGTCACCTATTACAGCGCGGTTGGCACGCTGGTTGAATTATCCGTGCATGAGGCCAGCGGCAAAGTCGATTTGCTCAGCCATCATTCGATCATGGAGTGCGGCAACCAGCTATCGCCGCAACTGGTCTCCGGGCAGCTGCAGGGCGGCCTGGCGATGGGAATAGGGCATGCGTTGATGGAGTATTTGCCCCTGTATGAGGATGGCCCCGGCGACGGCACCTGGAACTTCAACCGCTACCGCTTGCCGCGCGCCAGGGATGTCGCGGTCTGGACGCAGACCGGCGAAGTGCTGCCGCCGGTGTCTGAAACCGATCCGCCCAAAGGGATCGCCGAAGTCGTGATGATTCCCGTGGTGGGAGCCATCGTCAACGCCATCGCCCATGCAACAGGGCACCGCTTCACTGATCTGCCGGTGAGTGCAGAAAAAATCCAGGAGAAATTCGCATGAGCGCCCCTCAGTCCGCCAGTCAAATCCTTTCCCAGGACCTGAGCCTGGATATCAACGGCAAGGCAGTCGGTCCGATGCCGGTGCCGGAAGGTTTGATGATGATAGATTTCCTGCATGAATACCTGGGCCTGACCGGTTCGCGCCTGGGTTGCGGCCAGGGAGTATGCCGCGCCTGCGTCGTCATCCTGGATAAGCCTGACGGCAGCAGCGAAGAAGTGCGCTCCTGCATCACCGGCGCACATTTCTTCAAGGGCAAGAAGGTGCGCACCATCGAGGGCATAGCGCAGCGCAACGACAAGGGCGAAGTTACGGCCTTATCGCCAATACAGCAAAAATTCCTGGAGCATTTCAGCTTCCAGTGCGGCTATTGCACACCCGGCTTTGTCAATGCTGCAACCGTCTTGCTGGAAAAATTGAAACGTACTCCGGTCGCCAGGGGAAAACTGGATGAAACGATTACCGACGCCCTGAATGACCATATCTGCCGCTGTACCGGCTATGTGCGCTATTTCGAGGCAGTCAGGGACGTGGCCCTGACTACGCCGGGACTGGTAAAGGATGCCAAGTGATGAATACTCCCAGACATCTGAAAGCCTACGCCGGCCTGTTGCTGGCAGCAGCCGGCGTGGCCCTGCTGGCCGCTTGCAACAGCCAGGAAGCCGCCAATCCTGCCGCCACCGGTGTACCTGCAACGCTGAAATCGGCCGACCTGGCCACGCGCGGGCGCTACCTTGTGCGGGCGGCTGATTGTGCTGCCTGCCATACCACGGCGACCGGCGCCGCATTCGCTGGCGGGGTGGAGCTGGCTTCGCCATTCGGCAAATTTTACGGCACCAACATCACTCCTGACAAAGACTACGGCATAGGCAACTGGAGCGCGGATGACTTCTATAAAGCCTTGCACGACGGCGTGACGCCGGACAAGCATCTGTATTCGGCGATGCCGTATACCTCGTACCGCGGCATGAGCCGCGCCGATAGCGATGCCATCTATGCCTACCTGATGCAGCAAAAGCCGGCCCGGGTCGCCAACAGGGAGGTGGATCTCAAGTTTCCGTATAACATGCGCTTTGGCGTCAGGTTCTGGAATATGCTGTTCCTGCAGGATGCGCTGCCAGATGCCTCAGTTGGCCAGTCGGCGCAATGGCAGCGCGGGCGCTACCTGAGCAATGTGATGGGGCACTGCGCCGAATGCCATACTCCGCGCGGTATGCTGGGCCAGTTGGATAGCTCCAATCCGCTGCAAGGCGCCGCCCTGGGGCGGGTGGCAGCACCGGGGATTACCCCTGCCGGACTGGCGGCAGTCGGCTGGACCGCCAAGGATTTGCAAGGCTTCCTAGCCAGCGGCATGGCGCCGCAAGGATCTGCCTTCGGCGAGATGTACCCGGTCGTGCACTTGAGTACGCAATACCTGGCCCAGGAAGACCTGGCCGCGATCAGCACCTATCTGATGGGCGACAAACCCTTGCCGCCGCAAGCCTTGCCTGCACCTGCAGCCGATGCGGCCAAACTGGCGGCAGGCAGGCAGGTGTACCTGGCCGTGTGCGCAGGCTGCCATGGGCGCGAAGGCGAGGGCAAGCCGCACGTGGCGGTAGCGATGAAAGGCAATTCCAGCGTGCGCAACGCCGATGCGCACAATCTGCTGGTAGCGACACTGGACGGCATAGAGGAGCAAAAATTTACCGGTACCGAGCGCCTGCAGGGCATGCCCGGTTTTGCCGCCAGCCTGAGCGACCAGGAAATGATGCAGCTGGCGAATTTCCTGCGTGCCGGCTGGGGCGGGCAGGCCGATAATGTCACCGTCGAACAGGTCAAGAAATTGCGGGACGCCGGCGCAGCGCACTGATCAAAAAATGATCGCGATCGAGCTCTTCTCCCGGACTTGGAAGAGCTCTGCTTGTCTACTTCGGGTTAATTGCACCTGCAGCGGGCCAGCCCGTATCGCCGACGCGCTTCAAGTTCATCTCAAAGAAACGAAACGCTTCCTTGCCGGCGACGATGCGGTCTCCAACCTCATGCAGGATGCCATCCTTGATGACGGCTGTATAACGGATGGTCATCTGGCCGGCAGGGATCTCCCATTCATATCCGTCAGCGGTGGGCTTGATTGAAAAATCACCCACACTTCCCATTGCGTGCGAATGCATCGTATATGCGCCGCTTGCCGGGTTGAAAGAGATCGTGCCAAATGCATTGAAAGTGAGCTTGCCGTCAGCGTCATAACCTCGGCCCTCGATCACCTTCACCGACCCATCTAGGAAAGGCCCTATTCTTTCTGTCTGCGTGATCGCATGCTTGTCGCCGTTGGGCAGGATAGTCCAGGCGGGGCCGCGCCATACGCCGTCCATGCTGGAAAAGGCCTGCATCGCGTTGCGCTGGGCAGAGATCAAGGCGGCAGAATCAGGGCGCCCCTGGGCCATCAGAGAGTGGCTCGACCAAGCCGCAGTGAATATGAGTGTTATTGCAGCCGTTTTGGTAAAGTGGTATTTCCGCATCGCCAGTCTCCAGGATTTTATTCTCAGGCTTATTCTTGCCGCTATTGAGCAATGCAAGGATGCATGCTGGTTCGCAGTGTAGCGCATTGTGATGCCGAATTGCTACCAGCTGGCGGCAGGAATCCTGCAGCAATAAAAAAGCGCTGCATATAAGCAGCGCTTTTTGTCCAGCGAACTACAAAGGGAGCGGCAGCAAATCAGCGGTTGGCACGTGACATGAATACCAGGCGTTCAAACAAATGCACGTCCTGCTCATTTTTCAGCAGCGCGCCATGCAGAGGCGGCACGACGGTTTTGCTGTCCTTGCTGCGCAGCGCTTCGGCGGGAATGTCTTCCGCCAGCAATAATTTCAGCCAGTCTATCAGTTCGGAGGTGGAGGGTTTTTTCTTCAGCCCGGCAACGTCGCGTACCTCATAGAAAGTCTGCAAAGCCTGCGCCAGCAGGTCGCTCTTCAATTTGGGGAAGTGCACATCCACGATTTTTTCCATCGTGTCCTTGTCCGGGAACTTGATGTAATGGAAGAAGCAGCGGCGCAGGAAGGCATCCGGCAATTCTTTTTCATTGTTGGACGTGATGATGACCAGCGGACGATGCACGGCCCTGACCATTTCACGCGTTTCATATACATAGAATTCCATGCGGTCCAGCTCGCGCAACAAGTCGTTGGGGAATTCGATGTCGGCCTTGTCGATTTCGTCAATCAGCAAGACTACCGGCTCGTTGGCTGTGAATGCCTGCCACAGCACACCCTTGACGATATAGTTGTGGATGTCCTTGACTCTCTCGTCGCCCAGTTGGGAGTCGCGCAGCCGTGAAACCGCGTCATATTCATACAGGCCCTGCTGGGCTTTGGTGGTGGACTTGATATGCCATTGCAGCAGGGGCATGTTCAGGGCCGCCGCCACTTCTTCGGCCAGCATGGTTTTGCCGGTACCCGGTTCGCCCTTGATAAGCAAAGGACGTTGCAGTGTCAATGCGGCATTGACCGCCAGTTTCAGATCATCGGTCGCGACGTAGTTTTGTGCGCCGTCAAAGCGGGGAGCCTGGGTCATAGTGTGCGAGCAAAAAATTAAAAAGTCTTTCGAGTATAAGCGAGAACAGCAATTCTTGTGAACGACTGTTCTATTTTTCGCGGCCGGGACGGCGCTTCTTCGATGCAAACTCGCATTTCTGTTGGCTGGGAAGGTGGAGGCACTTGGCGTTTTGCAATCAAAAAACTTCCCGAGTATGGCTTTTTTGAGCTGTCAAGCTGCTATTTTTCTGCAATGTTGAGTTTAATCGGCTAGAATATTGTGTTGGATCAAATCGCTACATTTGCTAATTCTATCCCTGCTACTATGAAAAAATTGCTTGCACTTCTCGCTCTGGCGGGTATTGCCCAAGTCGCTACTGCGGCTGAAATCGTCGGCAACGCCAAGGCCGCTGAAAACAAAATCGCAATGTGCATCGGTTGCCATGCCATCCCGGGTTACAAGGCGACTTTCCCTGAAGTGTTTCAAGTGCCCATGATAGGCGGCCAATCTGCCAAGTATATCGAAAGCGCATTGAAGGCTTATCAGAAGGGCGATCGCAAGAATCCGTCCATGCGCGGTATCGCAGGCAGCCTGAGCGATCAGGATATTGCCGACCTCGCGGCTTACTACTCACAACAACAAAAATAAGAACGGGAGCTGATGATGAAAAAAAATATCTTGTTGGCCATGCTGTTGTCGGCAACATCCTTTGCAGCCTTCGCGGGCGGCGATATCGAAGCCGGTAAGGCAGCCGCTGCAAAATTCAATTGCGCATCCTGCCATGGCGCCGACTTCAAAACACCGATAGACCCGTCCTATCCAAAACTGGCCGGTCAAAACAACGATTATCTGGCGCATGCGTTGAAATCCTATCAACGTGGTGCGGACGGCCCTAACGGCCGCGGCAATGCCATCATGGGCGCCCAGGTCAAAACTTTGAATGATAGCGACATCGAAAATATCGCCGCCTATCTGCACAGCATGCCAGGTACCCTGGTACTGAAGAAATAACAGCGACTTGCGTCGGCAAAAAGCCACGAGAAATCGTGGCTTTTTTATTTTTGAGCGCCGGCATGCGGCTTTAACTGGCTCTTTTTTTAAGCGACTCGATATAGGCGGCGCCATCCGGCGGCAAACCGCTGCGCTGCGAATTCCACAGCATCTCGCCCAGGCATTCCATGATCTGGTGATGCGCTTCATGCTCGGAGTTGAACTTCTGCGCCAGCGTCTGGAACGCCGCCCTCACGCCGGGAGGCTGGTCTACAGAAATCTGCTCGGCAATGGTCAGGTGCATGGACAGGTGCAAAAAGGGATTGCTCTGGCCCGCATCGACCGGATAGCTGGCCTCCAGCGCGGCTTCCACATCGTCCAGCGATTCGTGGTATTCCGGGTGCCGGGCGATCCAGTCCGACGCGATGACTTCCATCGGCGTCAGGATCTCCCTGGCGTTTGACTTCCTGTAGGTTTCGCAAAAAAAACGACGTACATCGTGTTGGCTGGGTGTGAACATCAAATTTATCTGGAAAAAAGCGGTACAGGCTCTATTGTAAAGCGATTCGCTATTGCCGTTTTGACTTAGGGAGGGCTGGCGGCCCGCCATTTTTTTCTTTATCCACGAAAAGCACGAAAAACGCGAAAGAAACGCATTTTATAGTCACTGCGGGCTTCATTTTTATGTTTTTTTCGCGTGTTTCGTGTTTTTCGTGGACCGCGTTTTTCTGTACACAAACTGCGTGGGGTTTGGATGAAGCAGGGCCTGAATAAACGGGCAACATCGGGTATCATCCGCAGGTAGCAAATACCTTGATCAACATCAATGGCATGCATGCCGGAATTTATTTGGAGATATCTATGTTTAGCACAGAAAACCTTGGCACCTTGTTCACCAATGCGCGCACGCATAATGAATGGCAGGACAAGCCTGTCAGCGATGCGCAACTACACCAGATCTACGATTTGATGAAATGGGGGCCGACTTCCGCCAACTGCTCGCCGGCGCGCATCGTCTTCGTTCGCAGCGATGCCGAGAAAGCCAAGTTGGTTGCCTGCGTGTCCCCGGGGAATGCGGAAAAGACCCGTCTAGCGCCGGTAACGGCAATCATAGGCATGGACATGGCTTTTTACGACAAGCTGCCGCAATTGTTCCCGCATGCAGATGCGCGCTCCTGGTTTGTCGGCAACCAGCCGATGATAGATGCAACTGCATTCCGCAACTCGTCGCTGCAGGGCGCTTATTTTATTGTGGCGGCGCGCGCGATGGGCCTGGACTGCGGCCCCATGTCGGGCTTCGATGCAGAAAAGTTGAATGCCGCCTTCTTTGCCGGCACGACGGTGAAGGCAAACTTCATCTGCAACCTGGGCTACGGCAATGCCGAGAAGCTGTTTCCACGTTCTCCGCGCCTGGCTTTCGATGAAGCCTGCAAGATTATCTAAGTAGACGAAGCGCCCCTTATTTTTCCTGGGGCGCTTCCGGCAACAAATCAGGCGCCTTTTGGTAGCGGCGTCTTTTGCTTGAACTCGCACAAGTCCGCGATCATGCAATTCCAGCATTTCGGCGTGCGCGCCAGGCAAGTGTAGCGGCCATGCAGGATCAGCCAGTGGTGGGCATCCATCCTGTATTCTGCCGGCACTGCTTTCAGCAACTTCTCTTCGACAATATCCACATTCTTGCCAGGCGCGATCCCGGTGCGGTTCGATACGCGGAAAATGTGCGTATCCACGGCAATTGTGGCTTCGCCAAAGGCGGTATTCAGCACGACGTTGGCAGTCTTGCGGCCAACTCCGGGCAGGGCTTCCAGCGCCTCGCGCGTGCGCGGCACCTGGCTGCTGTGTTCGGCGATCAGGATGCGGCAGGTTTCGATCACGTTCTTGGCCTTGGTGCGAAACAGGCCTATGGTCTGGATATACGGAATCAGGCCATCCACTCCTAGCGCATAAATGGTTTCCGGTGTGTTTGCCACCGGATACAGCTTGCGCGTGGCCTTGTTGACCGATACATCGGTTGCTTGTGCCGACAGCAGCACCGCAATCAGCAGTTCAAACGGGGTGGTGTATTCCAGTTCTGTAGTCGGATGCGGATTTTGTTCTTTCAGTCGTGCAAAGATGGCCTGTCTGATGGTGGCGTTCATGTTTTATCTTGAGGGTTTCCGGGATTGTCGTTTTCCATTTTTTTCAGTCGCGCCCGCTCTATGGCCGCGGCAATGATCGCTTTTTTGCGTTCCTGCGCCTGTAGCTCTTCCGGCGTCAATGCCTGTTCGCCGGCGACGGCTTTTAGTTTGGCGGCAGCCTTGGCTGCCAGCCTGTCGTCGTTTTCCTGTTTTTCCCGCTTGAGCCGCTCCTGCCTGAAGTGGAACTGCCGGCGCGCCTGGTCTGCCTGCTGCTGCGACCACGCATCCCAGCCGGTCTTGCCGGGAGTGATGTCCACCATGCTGATGCAATCCACAGGGCAGGGCGCCACGCATAGGTCGCAGCCGGTGCACAGGTCCGGCAAGATAGTATGCATTTGCTTGGGGGCGCCCATAATGGCATCCACCGGGCAAGCCTGTATGCACAATGTGCAGCCTATGCAATAGGCTTCGTCTATCACCGCGACAGGGCGTACTCTTTCATGGCCATGGACAATGTTTAGCGGTATGACCGGCTTACCCAGCAAGCCCGCCAGCCGCGCGATGCCTTGCTGGCCGCCGGGAGGACACTGGTTGTAACTGGCGCTGCCGTTTGCCATGGCTTCGGCATAAGGCCGGCATGCAGGGTAGCCGCACTTGGTGCACTGCGTCTGCGGCAACAGGTTTTCTAACTGGTCGGCGAGTGTGAGGGACACGGGGTGGATGTTGGGCTGCTTAAAACACTATTATCCATCCAAATTACCGTGCCCACAAATTTAAAAGCCGCCTGTCCTTGCGGGACATGCGGCTTTATCAAGCTTGACTGGCGTATCTGCCGCGGATCAGGAATGATCCTTGATGAACTGGCCAATTTTCGGCGCAATCACTTCGCGCCAGCGGCGGCCGGAGAAGATGCCGTAGTGGCCGCATTTCGGCGCCACAAAATCCTGCTTCATGTTGGCGGGGATGCCGCTGCACAGGTCGTGCGCTGCCTGGGTCTGGCCGGCGCCTGAGATATCGTCCAGTTCGCCTTCGACAGTGAACAGCGCCACAGTCTTGATATCCTGCGGACGAACCAGCTTGCCTTCCACTTTCCACGTGCCCTTCGGCAAGTCGAAATCCTGGAACACGGTCTTGATGGTTTCCAGGTAGTAGTCGGCAGGCATGTCCAGCACCGCATTGTATTCATCATAGAATTTGCGGTGCTGCTCGGCCGATTCGTCGTCGCCCTGGATCAGGTGCTCATAAAAATCGTAGTGGCTTTGTGCGTGGCGATCAGGATTCATCGCGACGAAGCCTGCGTGCTGCAGGAAACCCGGATAAACCTTGCGGCCATAGCCCGGGTAGTTGGCAGGCACGCTGTAGATGACGGTGTTTTCAAACCACGAGAATTTTTTCTCGGTCGCCAGGTCGTTGACGGCAGTTGGCGACTTGCGCGGGTCTATTGGTCCGCCCATCATCGTCATGGTTTTCGGCAGCTTCGGATCCTTGGCAGTCGCCATCAGCGAAATTGCTGCCAGCACAGGCACTGTCGGCTGGCAAACCGAGATCACGTGGACATCCGGCCCCAGCAGGCGTATGAATTCCTGTACATAGTAGATATAGTCGTGCAGATGGAATTCGCCGTCGCTGAGCGGCACCATGCGGGCATCGGTCCAGTCGGTGATATATACATCATGTTGCGGCAACAGGCCGCGCACGGTATCACGCAAGAGCGTGGAGTGGTGGCCGGACAGCGGGGCAACCAGCAGGACTTTGGGCTGTTTGAGTTTCGCCAGGTCTTTGCCCGCAAACGTTTTCCTGAAATGCAGCAGCTTGCAGAAAGGCTTGAGCGCCGCCGTGGTTTGCACGATCTCCACGATTTTATCGTCGATAGTCGTGGAAGTGATGCCGAATTCCGGTTTCTCGTAATCCTTGCCCAGGCGATACACCAATTCATATGCAGCAGCGATGCGCTGTGCGTAAGGCGTATGCGCCAGCGGGGACACCGGGTTGGTGAATAATTTGGAAGATGCTTCAGCCCACTGTGTCAGTGGATTCAGGAACGCACGGTTCAGTTCATGTAATTGATAAAGCATGATGGTAACTTTCAGATGGGGTAGCAATCTGATTCGACTGAATTTTCTACCTTGTTGCAATGCATCATAAACCAGTTTCAAATTTTTGTCGCAAAACTACGCGACCGTAAGTAGGCAGCTTGTTAAATACTGTTAATTCTTGCGGGAAATATTGAATGAAAAATTTGAAACAGGCTCTACTAATATTTTTTTAATAATATCTAGATATGTTGGCAACAAAAATTACCGCCAATACCCGAATTTTTCCATATGTCTCCCTGCTTTATAGAAATAAATTTTGCCGCAGGGGATTTTAATGCGACAGGCTTACGGGCTTCTTACTGGGTGCTTGTCGTCCATGCATCTGGAAATTGCCCAGGTTACGGAATCTGGAAACTCACCGGGGAAAATTGCCGAAGGCCCGAGGTAAATCACGGTGGCGTGGCGGCCTATGCAGAATTAAAGCGCTAAAAAGATGGGCGATGTGTCCCGTTCTCTAAAAACGGGGGCAAAAAAAATATTTGCATGGCACGGGGTTGGCGAGGAGTTGTCTGCTGCAAGGGCAGGATATTTTATCGGAAACGGCGGCTAGCCCATGTGACGGACGAAGTGCGGCAGGATACAGCTTGCATGAAGATCCGGAGGCTCGCTGCTCGCATCTCACGACCTAATCCGCGTTGCCATGTATATCTGCAAAAGCATAACCCAATGTGAACTCCGGATGAACAGGCTTCTCATTTTCACCACACATAAATCAACCTGCATCGACTATTTTTAATGAATGCGCTTACATGTTTCGCGGTTGCCGCATTCTTTGATACATTAAGCATATGCGCGTCTAGTGTCCTGAGTCAGAAATTCGCCGAAGAAAAAAATGAAATCAATGCCATGCGTCGTTGCAAATACTCGCAAGGGCTCCATCCTTGCTCTGTTTTCATCCGGCCGGGAAGGTCTAGCCTGACACTGATTGCATCATTTTTCATTTTCAACGAACTTCTAACTCAGGACACTAGCAATAACACAAACTGAGTCAGGTTCTTTTTATGCGCACGCACGGTATCAAATCCTTCCTGCTACGCCCCAGGGTCATTGTGATCCTCGTTATCCTGGCATGCATCGCGGTGATCGCGTTGCTGGTCAGGGAAGAGTTGCGCACATCGGCGCAGCAAGCACGCTACTTTGCCAGGGTCGCCGGCGAGAGCAAATTTTCCGTGGACGCCGGCGCCAGCAATGCGATCCGCTTCCCGCAAAAGGCTCCGTTTGATGAAAGGCTGGGATATTCCGACTTGCCGGTTTTTTTGAACCGGCTGAAGTCGAAAGAGTTCGAAATAGCCAGGCAGGCGCGCATTTCCACTCGCATGGCAGAACTGGTCGACGATGGCTATTTCGCTCCGTATCCGGAAAAAACACAAGGCGGCCTGAGCATACTCGACTGCCACGACCGGCAATTATTCCAGGAGCGCTACCCAAAGCGGATTTACTCCGGCTTTGACGATATCGCGCCGATACTGATCAACAGCCTTTTATATATCGAGAACCGCGAACTACTGGATACCCAATATCCGAAACGCAATCCCGCAGTGGAATGGGACAGGCTGACGCTGGCCGTGATGAACAAGGGCATGCAGGTATTCAGTGGCGATGCCAGAACGCCCGGCGGCAGCACGCTGGCGACCCAGATAGAAAAATATCGCCACTCGCCGGAGGGGCGCACTTCCTCTGCCAGGGAAAAACTGCACCAGATGGTATCTGCCGCCTTGCGCGCCTATCAGGGCGGGGAGGACACTTCAGTAGTAAGGCGCCAGATTGTCGTCAATTATCTGAATACGATGCCGCTTTCCGCCAAGCCGGGATTTGGTGAAGTCAATGGCCTGGGCGATGGCTTGTGGGTCTGGTACGGCAGGGATCTGGCCGATGTGAATCGTGAGCTGAAAACATTGTCTCCGGCCGGCGGCGACCCCGGCCAGCGGGCACAGATGTACAAACAGGCACTAAGCCTGCTGATCTCCCAGCGCAGACCGTCTTACTACCTGGACGGCAATGAGGCGGACCTCGAACAGTTGACCGACAGCCACCTGCGCCTGCTGGGCAATGCGGGCGTCATCAGCCCGGCTTTGCGCGACGCGGCACTGAAAGCCAGGCTGAACCGGAATGTGCTGAAGGTCGGCGCGCCGGCAGTTTCCTTTGTCGAACGCAAGGCGGCCAATACGGTGCGGAACCACCTTGCCGGTCTGCTCGGCGGCAGCCGCCTGTATGATCTTGACCGCCTGGACGTCAGCGTCACTAGTACGCTGGATGCCCCGGTGCAGGAAGCCGTTACCGGCTTGCTGCGGGAGTTGCGAGAACCGGCCAAGGCTGAGGCTGCTGGCTTGAACAGCAAGCAATTGCTGGATCGCGGCGACCCCGGCAAGGTGGTGTACAGTTTTACTTTGTATGAGCGCGGCGAGGACAGGAATTATCTGCGGGTACAGACCGATAACTTCGACCAGCCGTTGAATATCAACGAAGGCACCAAGCTGGACCTGGGATCCACGGCCAAGTTGCGCACGCTGGTCACCTACCTCGACCTGATGGCCAATTTGCATCAGCGCCTGTCCGGCATGGGCAAGCAAGAGCTGCGCGCAGTGGAAGTGGACAAAAAAGACGTGTTGACGCGCTGGGCCATAGACTATTTTAGCGGGGCCCAGGACAAAAGCCTGAGCAGCATGTTAAGCGCCGCACTGGATCGCCGCTACTCAGCCAGCCCGGGAGAGCGATTCATGACCGGCGGCGGCATGCATACCTTCGACAACTTCCGGCATGAGGACGACAGCCAGGTGATGGCGGTACGCGACGGCTTGCGCAATTCGGTCAACCTGGTCTTCATCCGACTGATGCGGGATATCGTCCATCATTATATGTTCCAGGTGCCGGGTTCGTCGGCCAGTTTGCTGCAAGATGCGGACGATCCGCGCCGGGCCGCCTATCTGTCCCGCTTTGCCGACCGGGAAGGGAAGGTCTTCATACGCCGCTTCCTGACCAAGTACCAGGGCAAGACCGCGCAGCAGGCGGAGGAATTGTTGTTTGAAAATGTCAAGCCGACAGCCAACCGTCTCGCTGCGATCCTGTTCGGCATCCAGCCTGACGTCAGCCCCGAACAGTTCAGGAAATTCCTGAGCGACAAGCTGCCTGCAGGAGTTGACCTGAACGACAAAAAACTGCAGAAAATGTACCAGCAATATTCTCCGCAGCAAATGTCGCTGGCCGACCGCGGCTATGTGGCGCGGGTCCACCCGCTGGAGCTCTGGCTGATCGGATACATGCGCAGCCATCCGGAGGCGACGCAGGCAGAGGTCATGCAAGTCAGCGTGCAGCAGCGGCAAGAAGTCTATTCCTGGCTATTTTCCACCCACCGCAAACATGCGCAGGACAAGCGCATCCTGGATCTGCTGGAGCAAGAGGGTTTCCTGGAAATCCATCAGCAATGGAAACGCCTCGGTTATCCCTTCGAATCCCTGGTGCCATCCTATGCGACTGCGCTGGGCGCGTCCGCGGACCGGCCCGCGGCATTGGCCGACTTGATGGGGATACTGGTCAACCAGGGGGTGCGCAAACCGAATATGCGCATCAAGTCCCTGCATTTCGCTGCCGCGACCCCGTATGAGACCTTGCTGCAATTCAGCCCCGGCAAGCCGGAGCAGGTGCTGGCGCCGGAAGTCGCGCAAGCCGCACTGGCTACCATCCGGCTGGTCGTCGAGGACGGCACGGCCAGAAGGGTGAAACAGGCATTTGTGCGGCCAGACGGCAGTTTCATCGCCGTCGGCGGCAAGACCGGTACCGGCGATAACCGTTTTGACACCTTCGGCGCACACGGCCAGCTGATAGAGTCCCGCGTCGTAAACCGCTCGGCTACTTTCGTATTCAATATCGATCAGCGCTTCTTCGGCACCATTATCGCGTATGTACCCGGGGCGCAAGCAGCCGGCTACGACTTCACCAGCGCCTTGCCGGTGCAATTGCTGAAATTGCTCGCACCCACCCTGATGCCATTGGTCGACTCCGGCAGCGCGTCGGCCGGCGCCAGCGCCGATGCGGGTGCCGGCCTGTGTGTGAATTAAGCGGCAGGCCCTGGCTGGCGGCGTGAGCCAGGTCCATTTTGTTCGCTTTAAATCCCATGTTTTTGTCGCAAGCGGTGTTACTTCGTCTATACTTTTCAGCCTGTCTTGCTTTCATGCCCATTCGCTTATGCACTATGCCCTGGATTTGCGCACCTTCATTTTCAGCCATTATTTTTATACTGGCTTCAGGATCGCTATCGGCGTCATAGGCTTGACTTCCATCGTCCTGGCATATGCCGATCTGCCGACCGCGATGACGGTGTGCATAGGCGCGCTGTGCACCAGCATGATGGACATGCCCAGTCCCTTGCGGCACAAATTCAACGAAATGCTGTCCAGCGTTTTGCTGTGCACCGCGGTCACTCTCATCATCAGTTTGTGCGCGCCGTTTAACTTGTTGCTCAGCGTGATGCTGGTGATAGTCAGTTTCCTGGCAAGCATGATGGTGGTGTATGGCAAAAAGACGATGCCCCTGCAGTTTGCGGCCTTGTTTGTGATGACCTTGTCGATGGAGAGCGAACTCAGCGCTCCCCAGGCCTTCCTGCACAGCGGCCTGTTCCTGGCCGGCGGCCTGTCTTACCTGGCCTATTCGATGGCGGTATCCTGGTTTTTACGCCGGCGCATCAAGCAGCAGATACTGGCGGAAGCCCTGTTCGAGCTGACCCGCTATATCGACATCAAGGCCGGCTTCTACGATACCAGCACGGACCTCAACGAACAGTTCAACCTGGCGGTGCGCCAGCAGATCATCCTGGCGGACAAGCAGCAAGCGTCGCGCGACCTGCTGCTGCGCGGCCGGCAGGATGAACAGGATGCCGTGCTGGTCCAGGTGCATTTCAGGATGCTGGACCTGTACGAACTGGTCCTGGCGACCCATACCGATTACGTCGTGCTGCGGCGCTATCTGGCCGATACCGAAGTCCTGGATTTGCTGCACCGGATGGTGGACAAGGCGGCGCGCGATATCGAGGCTGTTGCTTATGCGGTCACACGCAAGCGCGTCTCGCATAGCGAGGTCAGTTATCAGCAGGACATTGAAGCCATCGAAAAAAGCATGGCTGGGCTGGAGCAGGATATCCGTGAAGGCAAGCTTCCTGAAGAGGCATTGACGTCCTTGCGCTCTTCTCTGAACAAGGTGCGCGACGTGATAGAGATGATCGCGCAGTTGCACCTGGCGACGCAGGCGCCGGTGGCGCCGATGCCGGTCTTGCCGGATACCGACCTGACGCCTTTCCTGACTCAGCAAAAATATGCACTGGGCGTCATGCTGTCCAACATGGCGTGGCGTTCGCCGACCTTCCGCTTCTCGCTCAGGGTGGCGATGGCAATCACGGTAGGTTTGCTGATCGCCGATCATTTGCCATATGCCGCACACGGCTACTGGATAGTGCTGACCATCGTGATTATCCTGAAGCCCAGCTTCAGCATGACCAAGCAGAGGCGCAGCGACCGTTTGATCGGCACGGTGGTAGGCTGTGTTCTTACTTCCGTGATCCTGCATTTTGTGCATGCACCGGCGCTGCTGCTGGCCTTCCTGTTCCTGGCTACCGCGGCCGGACCAGCCTTTTTGTACATCAAGTACCGCTACGCGGCGGTGGCAGCGACCATGCAAATTCTTTTGCAAATCAACTTGCTGGTGCCCAGCAGCGCCCACGTAGTCAGCGAGCGCTTGACCGATACATTGATCGGTGCGGTGATCGCCACGATATTCAGCTTTATCCTGCCCAGCTGGGAATATCGCGCCTTGCCGCAACTGGTGAAGAACGTGCTGGCGGATAACCAGCGTTACATCATCGCCGCGCGCGATCTGCTGCAAGCCAGGATCACTGATGACTTTGTCTACCGGATATGCCGCAAGCGCCTGATGGATAGCCTGGCAGGCCTGAGTTCGGCCCTGGTGCGGATGCTGGATGAACCGGAGAGCAAGCATAGGGCGGTGGAAGACATCAACCTGTTTGTCGTGCAAAATTACCTGGTGATTGCACATGTTGCCTCTTTGCGCCTGCTATTGCGCAGGCATGATATCGACCAGCCTGTTGACCAGATGAATGCGATGCTGGAAGATATCTGCGCCCAGGTGTGGGATAACCTGGCGCGCGCGCAGCAAAGGTGGGATGCGATCATGCCGTCCCGGACCCCTGCGGTGGACTCCAAGGTGGACGCGGTTTTCAAGGTGGACTATGAGATCGATCCCGAGCATGCCGACGCTGGCACACGGGCCTGGTCGGGCTGGCGCCTGCTGCAGCGCCGTCGCAAGCTGATCGCCGAGGATGCCAACAAGATAGTGATCCATAGCACGGCGATTGCGCATAACCTGGTTGGTGCGGAAGACTAGCAGGCGCGTGGGTTAAATGTGGTCGGCGGTTGCCATTTCAATTTTTTTGCGAAAGGCTTATTTGTCCACGAAAGGCACGAAAGGCACGAAAAGCACGAAAAGCACGAAAAAATATAGTTGAATGGTCTTGGAGTAGTTGGTTTCGCCAGGCCCTTTCATTCTTCAGGCCCCTGTCTTTTGTAAGCCATGTTTTCCTGCGGAGCAGGGCTTGCAAATAAAAAGCCATCGCAATTGCCTGCGATGGCTTTTTGTTAGAAAAGCGAAAATGCCTAGTCGAAGACCGGTGTTTCCACGCCCAGGATCTTGTGCAGTTTCGGTGAGGTCGTCGTGTATTGCATGTGGATTTTCTTTTCAGGGAAAATATACGGCGCGGCGCCGAATGCCGCCAGAGCCGCTTCATGGAAGCCGGACAGGATCAGTTTTTTCTTGCCGGGATAGGTATTGATATCGCCCACCGCGAAGATGCCTGGAACATTGGTTTCAAACTTCTCGGTATTAACCACTTTCAGTTGCTTGCGCTCGATATCCAGACCCCATTCGGCGATGGGGCCGAGTTTTGGCGACAGGCCGAAAAACACCAGCAGATTATCCAGCGGCATGCGGCGGGTGACGCCGTCGGCGCCGGTGACCTTGATCTCGGACAGCAGCTCATCCTTGGTTTCTATGCCGGTGACCTGGCCTATCGTCAATTGCATTTCGTAGTTGTCGCACAGCTCTTTCATCTTGGCGACAGATGCCGGGGCGGCGCGAAAATCTTCGCGACGATGCAGCAAGACCACGGATTCAGCCTTGCCGGCCAGCGCCAGCGCCCAGTCCAGCGCAGAGTCGCCGCCGCCGCAGATCACCAGGTTCTTGCCGTGGAATTGGCTAGGATCCTTGACGCGGTAGAAAAGCTGTTTGTTTTCAAACGCGTCTATGCCTTCCACCTTCAAAGTACGCGGCTGGAACGAGCCAACGCCGGCGGCGATGAAGATGGTCTTGGTGATGAAGCGGGTTCCTTGCGAAGTTTCCAGGTCAAAACGGCCGTCTTCACGCTTTTGCACCAGGCTCACTTCCTGGTTCAGGTGGAAGGTGGGTTCGAACGGCTCGATCTGCTTCAGCAGGTTGTCGGTCAATTCCTGGCCCGTGCATACGGGAACGGCAGGGATGTCATAGATAGGTTTGTCCGGATACAGCTCTACGCATTGACCGCCGACGATAGGCAGGGAGTCGATCACATGCGCTTTAATTTCCAGCAGGCCGAGTTCAAATACTTGAAACAGGCCCACAGGACCGGCGCCGACGATTACGGCATCGGCTTCAATCGGATGCGCCGATTGGCCGTTGGTGGCAGAAGTAGATTGCTTGGTATCCATACGACTATTTGTTCCTGATAGATGCTATTTACAAACGATACAGGCGATAACAGGCCAAGGGTGTTTACCCCTGAAAAACCGGCTATCGATGCTACGATTTGCGCTAAGACTTATTTACAGCCCAAAACCACACACTACTACGACTTGATTATCGTTGCAGGTATTGCAGCTTATCTTTGACATCCTTCCAGTCGTCCGCGTCAGGCAGAGGCGCGACCGTCTTGGTGATCGACGGCCATTTGGAAGTCAGATCAACATTGATCTTGATGTATTGTTGTTGGTCGGCAGGAACATCTTCCTCGGCATAAATGGCATTGACCGGGCATTCGGCCACACAGACGGCACAGTCGATGCACTCGTCAGGGTCGATTACCAGGAAATTCGGTCCTGCACGGAAGCAGTCCACCGGACATACATCCACGCAATCGGTATAGCGGCAGCGGATGCAGGATTCGGTCACAACGTGGGTCATAACGTTCCAATCTTAAGTATTCTGGGTGTTCTATGCAGCATTGGATAAAGCTATAGCTGCAAAGCATTGTATTTTAAGGCAATTTCAGATAACTCACAAATTAGGCTTAGATAAATTACGAATAAGCAAATGCGTTCGCGGCATGGCATCCTCCCGGCAAGCAGTACTGGAGACACAGTAAAGTCAAGGAAATTCTTTTGATAAAATGGCATTTATTTCCTCGTAGCCTTGCCGAGCACCGCATACCGCAATGCAGATCAATCGCTAACTGCTTGATTTTGCTAAGCTAGTTCCCGCCGTTGCCGAGCCGGCATTTACAGATGAATAATTTGCGCATTTGCCTGAATACAAATCATCAGCGGCCGGCCACTCGTCATCGGCGCGATTCAGTTAAACTAATTTCATTGCGGCCGCTGGCGGATGTGCCCGGCAAGTTTGCATTGAAAAATACGAATAACAAATGATCCTCTCCATGAAAGCGAAAATATGAAACCCGGCATCCTGGTTGCGCGCGCAGTATTCCCTGAAGTGATTGAGCGCCTGTCGCAACACTTTGAAGTTGAATCCAACCAGGACGATGTCCTGTTTACGCCCGATCAACTGATCGCCAAGCTGCAGGGCAAAGCAGGGGTCATGTCGACTTCCAGTTCGCGGTTTGATGCAGATGTGCTGGCCCGGCTGCCGGATTTGAAGATCGTTGCCAATATGGCCGTCGGATATGACAATATCGACGTCGCCGCTTGCACCGCCCGCGGCGTCATGGCCAGCAACACGCCGGACGTGCTGAATGAAACCACGGCCGATTTCGGCTGGGCGCTGCTGATGGCCACTGCGCGCCGGATTACCGAATCCGAACATTGGCTGCGCGCCGGCAAATGGGAAAAATGGCGCTATGACTATTTTCTCGGCGCCGACCTGCATGGCTCTACGCTGGGCATCATAGGCATGGGACGGATAGGGCAGGCCATTGCACGCCGCTCGATGGGGTTCGACATGCGGGTGATCTACCATAATCGCTCACGCCTGAGCGAGCAGCAGGAAGCGCATGCCAATCATGCGGTTTATGTGAGCAAGGAAGAGTTGCTGCGTACGGCAGACCACGTGGTGCTGGTGCTGCCTTATTCCAGCGAATCGCGCCATACGATAGCTGCGGCAGAGCTGGAGTTAATGAAACCAGGTGCTACGCTGGTGAACCTGGCGCGCGGCGGCATCGTCGATGATACCGCGCTGATCACAGCGCTGAAAGCGAAAAAAATTGCCGCAGCCGGACTGGATGTATTTGAAAACGAGCCCAAATTCCATCCCGATTTCCTGGGCCTGGAAAATGTGGTGCTGACCCCGCACATTGCCAGCGCATCCGCTCCTACCCGCAAGGCGATGGCAAATTGCGCCGCAGATAACCTGATTGCGGCCTTGAGCCAGCAACGGCCGCCCAACCTGTTGAATCCCGAAACTTTCAGGCAGGTATAGGGCGGATTGGCGCTGGCCAACCCGGCCCGGATTCAAGCCTGCAGTTCGCCGATCAAATCGACATACTGTTGCATCGCCGTTTCCTGGCTGGTGCCGGCCAGCGCGCTCCAAGCGTCATATTTGGCACGGCCTACCATATCGGTAAAGCCTGGGCGGTCGCCGCCGGCGTCGCCCGCGCTGCCTTGCTTGAACAATGCATACATTTTCAGCAAAGTCATATTGTCGGGACGTTCAGGCAGATTTTTTGAATCGGCTTGCGCTTGGATGAATTGGTCTTGCAGGCTCATACGCTACTCCGTGGGAAATGAAGGTAAATATTGCAGGCCCGACCATAGCACAGATGTTTTTGCAGCCAAAGCGGGGCGCTAGAGGATTTACTCAAGCGCAGCAGGGACGCCAGATAAAAAAATAGCGCATCAGGTACCGGATGCGCTATTTTATTGTGAAGACAAGGCTATTTGAAAAGATGGCCTTAATGGACAGTTGGCTCGGCGCCGCAGCATTTTTTGTACTTCTTGCCGCTGCCGCAATCGCATACGTCATTGCGGCCAAGCTTGGGGCTTTCGCGTTTGACGGTTGCGATACCGGATTTGCGCAGAGGCGCCCAAAAACGGCGTATCTCGGGTATCGCGGCTTCCAGTTCTATGGCCAGCTTGTGGCACTTCAACGGCGTATCCACCAGGATCATTTCTTCTTCTTCTATCTCTTCTGCGCCTAACAGGTAGATAGGCCGCAGCACGGGGGCGACATTGGAATCCCGTATCGGCTGCCAGGCCTCGTCGCGGAGTTGCATGCCTTCCCAGAAACCCCAGGCCCAGGTTTCGCCGTCGATCAATTCCTTGCCGTCTTGCTCCATCACACAGAACAGGGGTTCGAACTCTTGCGGGGCGACTTCAAACGTGATTGCAATTTCGTTCATGAAGCGTGCAATCAGGCTGGTGATGCGCTCCATCTCCTTGTCATTCTTGAAGTCAGGTTCACCCTGATCCGGCAAGCCCCATACCAGGGGTAGCCATTCGGCCATGGGAACCACCTCGGGGCCTATCGCGATCGCAGTCAGGTAGCCATGCAGGGCGTCCATCGTCATGCCGTCGTCGCCGACACGGTCGGACATCAGGAATTTGTCCAGTTCGTTGAATTCTTTATCGGAAAGGGGTTGGTCCAGATGCATATAAGGCTCTTGAATAAGGTGTAAATACCGGCAGTTTAACCCAGCTTGCCCAATACAACACGTGTTGCTGTGTCCCAGACTGGCCGCCCGGAACAGATGCGAGCCGGGAGTCTGGCAGCCGGCTGTCCGTAAACCTGCCTTCGAGCCCGCATCCAATGCATGTTTGGCCGCTGAAGAAAGTACAATAGCGGCCATGACAGAAACTATTGCTCCAACTTCATTTGCCGACTTGAGCCCGGATAGCGTGATGGACGCCCTGGATTCCCTTGGGGACCCGGGCTTGCGTTGCGACGGCCGCCTGCTGGCCCTGAACAGCTACGAAAACCGTGTCTACCAGTTGGGCATGGAGCAGGGACCGCCACTGGTGGCTAAATTCTACCGGCCGCAACGCTGGTCCGACGCCCAGATCCTGGAAGAACATGCATTTGTGCAAGCGCTTGTGCAACAGGAAATACCGGTCGTGCCGGCTTTGGCGGCGCCGGATGGGCAGACATTGCACAACTACCAGGGTTTTCGCTTTGCGATATTTCCCAAACACGGCGGACGCGCTCCGGAGCTGGATAATCCCGATACGCTGGAATGGCTGGGGCGTTTTATCGGCCGCATCCATGCGGTAGGCGCGACGCAGGCGTATCAATCCAGGCCCACGCTGGATATGTCCAGTTTTGGACGGATGCCGCTTGACTATCTATTGGCCAACGATTTCATCCCGGCCGACCTGCTGGCTGCCTACCAAAGTACCGCCGAGATGGTGCTGGACGGCGTGGCGCGCTGTTATGAACGCGCCGGCGACGCGGCTATGATACGGCTGCATGGCGATTGCCATATCGGGAATGTGCTGTGGACGGATGCGGGACCGCATTTTGTCGATTTTGACGATAGCCGCATGGGGCCGGCAATCCAGGACCTGTGGATGCTGCTATCGGGAACGCGTGCCGAAATGACCACGCAAATGAGCGATATCCTCGCCGGCTATGAAGATTTCCAGGATTTCCAGCCCCGCCAGTTGCATTTGATCGAGGCCTTGCGCAGCTTGCGCCTGTTGCATTACTCGGCCTGGCTAGCCCAGCGCTGGGAAGATCCCGCGTTCAAGCAGGCTTTCCCCTGGTTTAATACTCAGCGCTACTGGCAGGACAGGGTACTGGAATTGCGGGAGCAGATTGCATTGATGGATGAGCCGCCACTGTCCCTGTACTAGCAGATTCAGTCATCCAGCGAGATAGAGCCGTCCGGCCGCCAGTTGACCTTGGTAATGCCAGGTTCAAGGCCTTCGAGGCGCTTGGCCTCCAGTTCTTGCGCAGTCAGCGCGTCGCGCTGGGCGCGTTGTCCGTCGGCCAGCTTGCGCTCTTCCACCAGTTGATCGTGACGTTCGATTGCAGATAGCACTATCTGCTCCAGCTCAGGGCCAGTCCATGGCTTGACGACATATTTGAAAACCTCGGCCTCATTGACTGCTCCCATGACGGTGCCAAAATCGGCTGAGGCGCTGAGCATCATCCTGACCATGTCCGGTTGTATTTCTTTTGCGACCCTCAGGAAGCCTACGCCATCCATGCGTGGCATATGATAGTCGGAAATAACCAGGTTGAACTCCACCTCGCTGAGCCTCTGGATGGCCGCCTGCGGATCGCTGAATAGTTCGATGTCGATCTCCATGTTTTTTGCAATTGGCCGCAGGCTGCGTTGCAGGGAGTGCAGGATGTTTTGCTCATCGTCCACTAATAGAATACGGCGCATCATTTTCTCCTGCGTATGCGGGCAATCAACTGGCCGCCATGGGTCGCATCGTACTGCATCAATTTTTCTATCATACGCTCGCTCAACACATGTTCGGCAGGCAATAGCAAGACGCTGTCGCGCGACAGCAAGTCACGCGACAGCGTCATTCCGGCCCGTAAATCTTTTGCGGCCACTTCAATATCATCGATGGACTCTTCCTCGCCGACCCCCATCACCACATATCTGAAAGCAGCCACCACTGCTTCGCTGTAGCGGTTGCCTGCGCCACGAACAATCAATCTCTGTGCCTCATCTGCCAGCACCCGGCGCTGAACCAGCGCCCCTTGCTGCAAATTGTCGTAGTCGCTGGCGATCGCCAGGATGCGGGAACCCAGGGGTATATCTTCGCCGCCCAGGCCATCCGGGAAACCCGTCCCGTCATGGCGTTCATGCTGGGAGCGCAATATCCTGGCAGTTCCCTGCAGATCTTCCAGCGGCATCAATAATTGTTCCGCGCGTATCGTATGCTTGTGAAATTGTCCCAGTTGGTCGCCATTCATCATATTGAGCGGGATTTCCAATAAGTCATCTGAAAAACCGATTTTCCCTATATCGGCCAGCAAGCCGGCGACAAAGATTTCCTGCGCCTCGCGCGCATCCATTCCCGTTCTCAGTGCAATCCTGCGTGCCAGGTCGGCTACCCGACGTGAATGCCCCACCAGTTTGCCGCCGCGCATCTCGATCACATTGGAAAATACCTTGATCGAGGTCAGGAAGTTGTTCTTCAGCTTTTCATTGGCAAGCTGCAGTTCTGCAGTCCGCTCCTGGACCTTGCTTTCCAGGCTGGCGTTGAGCAGCTTTAATTCTTCGTTTTGCTGTTTGGTCAGGGCTTCCAGGCGGCGTTTTTCCGTTTCCAGCGCTTTGCGCTCCAGCGCGTGACGCACAACCAGCAAGATGTCATGGTCATCCCATGGCTTGGTGATATAGCGGTAGATTTCGCCCCGGTTAATGGCCTCTATGATCGATTGCACATCGGCATATCCGGTCAGCAGCAAGCGTATCGTATCTGGCCAGCGCGAGCGCACGTGTTCAAGAAAGGCTGCGCCGTCCATGACCGGCATGCGCATATCGGAAATCACCAGATCGACGGCGTCGCTTTCCAGCGCAGCCAGGCCCTCGTGCCCGCCGTTTGCCGTGAGCACCGTATAGCCTTTGGCGCGGAACAGGCGGCGCAGCGACGCCAGGATATTCGGTTCGTCGTCTACACACAGTATTCTGGCGGGCGCTACAGCGCCGGAATCGTCGCTCATTCGCCTTTGCCTTCCAGGTTTTGAACCGAATTGTCGGCATCGACATGCCGGATGGGCAGGGTAACGGTGAAGGTGGTCCCTTTGCCGGGCTCGCTGGCGACTTGTATTTGCCCATTGTGTTTCTGAACGATGCCGTAAGAAAGCGACAAGCCCAGGCCGGTTCCTTTTCCTATGGGTTTGGTAGTGAAGAACGGGTCGAAAATGCGAGATATGACTTCTTTCGGGATGCCTGAGCCAGTATCCGACACCTCCAGTTTGACCACGTCGTCGGCTGCCCAGGTGCGTATCGTGATCCTGCCGCGTTCGCTTCCTATTGCATGCGATGCATTGACGACCAGGTTCATGATTACCTGGTTGATTTGCGACGGCAGGCACTCGATTTCCGGTATGGGGCCATAGTCCTTGATGACCTCGGCCTTGTATTTGACCTCATTATTGACGATGTTCAGCGTGGAATCTATACCCTGGTGCAAATTGGCCCACTGCCATTCCTGGTTGTTGTCGACGCGGGAAAAATCCTTGAGATCCTGGACTATCTTGCGCACCCTGGCAATGCCTTCCTTGGATTGCTGCATCAGGACAGGGATATCTTCCTTCAGGAAATCCAGTTCTATCTTGTCGCGGGTCTGTTTCAATTTCTGTGAGATGACCGGCGAGTTGATATGCTGCTCGGCTTCCTCGTAGGCACCCAGCATCTGGAACAACAGGTCCTGGTAATTCTCCAGCGTGCCGAAATTGGAAAAGATGTAGCCGACCGGGTTATTGATTTCATGTGCAACGCCAGCCGCCAATTGCCCGATGGAGGCAAGTTTTTCGGATTGCAGCAACTGCTCCTGGGCTTTGCTTAGCTGTGCATTAAGCTCGGTCAGTTCGGTATTACGCCGGATGAGCTCATGTTCGACGGTTTCCCTTTGCCGGATATCGGCTTCCAGTTTATCGTTGGCGTCCGCTAATTGCGTTGTTCTTTTTTTGACCAGGTTTTCCAGGTTGTCATGAGCTTGCCTTAACGCATTTTCTGCTTCGTGCCTCTCAGTGATATCTTCCAGGCTCTCAATCGCGCCAACCATCTCACCCCGGTTGTTATACAGCGGAGCGGCAGTGAAATGTATCCATAGGCCGCTTTGGCCAAGATTGGGGAAAAAATCGGCAGCTTCGTAGGCGCCCTTGATGAATTGCGATTCTTTATATTTATGGTTATAGAATTCATTGACGCGGCTCTCGATATCGTCGCCGCCGATGATCAGATCGGCCAGCACCGGCCGTTTGTTGCGATAGAACGGAGCCCACTGCCTCTTGGTCTGCACCATGGCGGCAGATGAATACCCGAGCATGTGTTCGCACGCCTTGTTCCAATGGGTAATCACATGTTCATTATTGATGACAAAGGTCGGCACCGGATTGCTGTCCAAAAATTGGGATAGCTCAAAACCCATCAGGTTCAGCGCGGCCTGGTCCGGCGTGTCCTCTGGCAATACCAGGCGCTGAGGCGTATTTTCCGGGGCCGGCGGCTGCCAGTTTCTTGGCTCCGGAACCAGGGGGTCCTTGTCTTCATTGATCACTTTATCGCCTTGTCAATTGATGAGTATCTGGCAAATTTCTTCAAACTGTTTTTCAGTTTCCCTGAAGACCTTGGCGCTGATCTCCTGCGTCAGTCTCAATTTGTCCCAGGCACTGCAGCTGATGACGGGCACCAGTGCCTCCTCGTCCTCTGAAAGATCAAGCGCATGGGTCAGGATATCGGCGATATGCACGATGGCTGTCAGCATGCCTTCATTTGCCTGGTCGATGTCGTGGTGGTGTGCCACTGCATTTTGCATGTCTTCGGGGAATTTCCAGTAGGCGGTCAGCACCTTTCCCACTGCGGCATGGTCTGTGGTCAGGATGGCGCGTTCCGCATCCAGGATGTAACTGTCTTGCTCGGCGCGTTGCAGCATGACCTGCTCATATTGTTCGGTATAGCGCGTTACCAGCACCAGTTTTCCTATATCGTGCAATAGGCCGGCCGTAAACGCATAATCCTGGTTGGCTTTGACATGGCTCGCCAGTTGTTTCGCGCATACCGCAGTGGCAATCGAATGCCGCCAGAAAGACTGGAAATTAAAGCGGCTCGTATGGCCTCTGGCAAAACTTCCGGTGATTGCGGTTGTCGTAATAAGCGTCCTTACGCTGCGAAACCCCAGGATGGCGATAGCCTCCTGTATGCTGTTGATTTTATGCTGCATCCCATAGAAGGAAGAGTTCGCCAGCCTCAAGGTTTTTGCCGTCAAAGCCTGGTCATGCGATATTTTAGTGGCGATACTGTCCACATCTATTTCTTCATGGTCTATGCTGCTGAGCAGTTCCGTCACCACCGCTGACAGCGCAGGGAGCTCATGAATTTTTTTGATGATGTCGGCATCAAGAATATTATTCATATTTTTTACCGATACGATAAAAGGAAACATAGTCCATCAACAGCCGATCAAGTTCGCCGGCATGGGATTTTCGGAACAATTTGCTTAAGCGGTTTCTTACGCGTTCTTGCTCAAGATGCTGATCCACAGGCTCTTCCTCGCAGACGATGCTGATCTCGGTTACTCCGCGGCGTAGCAGGGATTTGATAGAGGCATCGGTCAGGCTGGCGCCTGAGGGCAGCAGGATATTCCCATTGCTGTCTTTAAGATCTACCGCAATCTGCATGCCGGCTTCGGCCTGTTCCAGTGCCAGTTGCCTGATATTACTCATGATGGAGCTCCCGTCTGAAAGTGAGCAATTTCCCGCGCGACCTGGAACGCTCGCCCATGGTCCTCCAGCTGACGTGGAAAACCTGATCTGCAAATCCCAGCTGAAATACCTCCCCCTCCTTGAAGCCTGTGGCCGATACGCTGAATTCCGGGAAGCAATCGTCGATATCCGCGCCCAGGATGGGCTGGTGCGCCAGGAACAAACCTTCCGCCGCTGCATTGATGAAGGCGATCATATTGTCCTCATCGATGGCTATCAGCGCCAGCGGGATATGCTGCAACGCCTCCCTGACGATTTCCAGGCTGATTTCATCGCGTTTGATCTGTTGCTGCTTCTGGTCGACGATGTCGGCCAACTGCCGGTTGGCCTTGGCCAGTTCCTGGTTGGTGGACTGGATCTGGAAGCTCAGCCGGCGATTTTCATCTTCCATTTCCTTGTAATGAAAGGCTTGCTGGATGTTCGATCTTAGTTGCTCATCTTCCCATGGCTTGGTCAGGAACTTATAGATGGCGCCCTCATTGATGGCATCGGTGATCGATTGCAGTTCGGTATAGCCGGACAGCACGATACGCACCGTGTCCGGATGGCTGACTTTCGCCGTGCGCAAAAATTCCACACCGGTCATGTTCGGCATTCTCTGATCGGAAATGATCACGTCCACCTTGTTTTTTTCCAGGATTTCCAGGCCTTCCTGGCCGCTATTTGCCAGCAATATCTGATAGCCGTCACGGCGCAGCAAGCGCTTCAGCGAAGCCAGGATGTTCGGCTCGTCGTCGACCAGCAATAGAGTGCGGGGAGGTTTTTCCATACGCAGCAGATGTTCGGGAAGACGATACCTCGCCTGCAGCAGCATTTTCATTTCTTCGGCAGGCAGGGGCCTGGAGAAAAAATAACCCTGTATTTCGTCGCACATCTGGTTGCACAGGAACTCGCACTGCGCATCGGTTTCCACACCTTCTGCAATCACCCGCAGGCCAAGGCTGTGCGCCATGGAAATTACTGCGTTGGAAATCGCCGCATCGCCGGCATTGGTAGTGATGTCCCTCACAAAAGACTGGTCTATCTTCACATAATCGAAAGGAAAATGTTTCAAGTAGCTGAGGGCCGAATAGCCGGTGCCGAAATCATCCAGCGTCAGCGTAATGCCCAGCATCTTGAATTCTTTCAGCACGGTTTCTATCGAAACATTGTTGTTCATCAGGATGCTCTCGGTGATTTCCAGCGAGATCATGCTGGCTGGAATCCCCAGGCCGGACAGCGTATCCATCAGCTTGCTGGTGAATAAGGGATCCAGGAATTGCTTGGCCGACACATTAATGGCGACATTGGGAACTTCCAGCCCCTCATTCTTCCATTGCCGGATGTCCTGGCAAACCTGGGTCAATACCCAGTCGCCTATCCTGTTGATTAGACTGGATTCTTCAGCGATCGGGATAAAGCGGGCAGGGGGGACCATTTCCAGTGTCGGATGCCGCCAGCGCACCAGCGCTTCCAGCCCCACCAAGCTGCCGGTCTGCAGGTCGGCTTTGGGTTGGTAATAAACGAACAACTGGTTATTGGCGATGGCCGTATGCAGGTCGCTGGCGAGCGTGATTTTTTCCAGCATTTTCTCGTTCATATCGAGCGAGAAAAATTGAAAATTATTTCGCCCCAGGTCTTTGGCCCGGGTCAGTGCTATATCGGCATATTTGGACAGGGTACCGGCATCCTTGCCGTCTTGCGGATAGAGCGCAAGCCCCATGCTGCAAGTAATATGGAAATTTCTCCCGTTGATAAAGAAAGGTTTGGCAATCAGGTGTGAAATTTTTTCGCAGATCTGGCCGACATGGCTAGATTCGTCTATGTCCTTGAGTACGATGACAAATTCATCCGCGCCGTGATAAGAAACGGTATCTCCCTCCCTGACGCATTTGTGCAAACGTTCTCCTATGTTTTTCAGTATCTGGTCGCCGGTTGAATACCCTACGCCGTCGTTGATCAGCTTGAAATGGTCCAGGCCCAGATGCACCAGCGCGACGGTGCCGCCTTTCCTGTCAGCCAGCAAAAATGCCTGGCGCATCCTGTCCGTCAACAAGCCGCGGTTAGGCAGGCCGGTCAGCTCGTCATGGGTCTGGTGATACGTGAGCGTTTCCATCTGCCTGTCGTTGTCGACCGCTTTTTGCGAGGCAATGAAATAGGAGTCCAGCGCAACGCCGATATCGAAGAAAATAATCTTGGTCAGCGTATTGACATAGGCATTGAAGCGGTCAAACTGGTTTTCGCTGACCTCCCACAAAACAGGGAGCAGGGCTTGCAGGTATTTGCGGTAGATGCCCAGATACCACTCAGGCTCCAATCCAAGATCTTGCAGGATGATCCCGGCATTGATCCTGTCGCGGATGTGCTTTTGCTTGCTGGGAACCTCTATCATTGTTGATGAATACGCCTCCTGGACTATCCTGAGCCTTTCCGTATTGGCTGATTGCATCAGAGCGGCCAGTTGAGGACTCGCCTGCATATGTGCATACAATAATTCGTCGAAATGCTGCCGGTAGGCGTGCAATTTATCGCCCAGGCTGGCCAGTACTTCTATATCGGTCTGCTCGAACTCCAGGTGATGCAGGCGCTTGGATATGGCGTCCTCATTCCTGTCTATGGCTTTTAGCAGAGTGTCGACATCAATCTTGTTGTCGCTTTGGGGTACGTTGGGCATAGGAAGGCGTCTCTGTCTCGGTAAATTATTGAGATTTCCTGCTTGCTAATGACTGTTCCTTAAATCTGCTGCAAATAAACTGCATAGCCGAGGCGATACTGAAAAGGGATACCCCCAAAGTGCTTACTTCCTTGCGAATATTGTTGATGCAGTATTCGCCGTCATTCCCGTCATTCCCGTCATTCTTCGTGAAATGAATGTGCAGAAACGGAGAACGGAGCCTATGCCCGGCTGGCATTACTGCCGTCCTGGCGCACCGGCAAATGCACGGTGAACGTGCTGCCTTTTCCCACTTCACTGCCGACCTCTATGCGGCCCCCATGTTTTTTGACTATGCCATAAGACAGCGACAATCCCAGTCCGGTGCCACTGCCTATAGGCTTGGTCGTAAAAAAAGGTTCAAAGATGCGATTCAGGTTTTCGGCCGGAATACCGCACCCGGTATCGCTAATCTTGATCCACACCCAGTCTGCGCCGGCGCCATCGCGGCTTGTCCCGGTAGCTATCCCGATGATTCCCGCGTCTTTGATGGCATGCGAGGCATTCATCAGCAGGTTCATGAAGACTTGGTTCAGTTGCGAAATGATGCATTTGACGGTGGGCAGCGCGCCGTAGTCCTTGACGATATTTGCCTTGTACTTGATTTCGTTGATCACGATGTTCAGGGTGCTTTCCAGCCCCTGGTGGATGTCGGCCTCCTGCCAGTCGGTTTCGCCGACGTGGGAAAAATCTTTCAGCGACTGCACGATATCCTTGACGCGCTTTAAGCCGTCCAGGGATTCCCTCACTAGGTCCGCGACATCTTCCTTCAGGAACTCAAGGTCGGCTTGCTGCTTCAATGCGGCAATTCGTGCGGTCATTTCGGGCGTGGGCGGGAACTGTTTAAATAATTCCTCGTACTGGTCTATTAGTTGAAACAGGGTTTTTATGTAGTTTTGCAAGGACCCCATATTGGAGTTCACAAAACCGACGGGATTGTTGATCTCGTGGGCGATGCCCGCAGCCAGTTGACCGACTGAGGCCATTTTTTCAGCTTGCAGAAGCTGTTCATGGGCTTCCTGCAATTTCCCGATCAGCAGTTGCTGTTCTTCACCTTTCTTTTGCAAGGCGTCTTCCATTTCCTTGCGGTTGGTGATGTCAGTCAGCGAACCGACCACTTCGAGCGGGTTGCCATCCTGATCGCGCATCAGATGCAACATGTCGTGCATCCAGACGTAATTCCCCGATTGGCTCAGGAAGCGGTATTCATAGGTACGCTCGCCCTCGGTAAATAACATCGCCAGGCTGGAAAAAATCCGGGGAACATCGTCAGGATGGATATGGTTGAACCAGAAATTGGGATCCGCCACCATTTCTTCCGGGTGGTAACCCAATACTTTGTAGGCATTACTGCTGACAAAGGTCATTTTGAAGTCCCCGGTCGGGACGCTGGTGTAGATGATCGCCGGAGTGTTGTCTATCAGATACTGCAGCCGGTTGGTGGTCGACGTTGCGATTCCGCTAGTGGCCGCAGGCAAGGGCGCCGGGCGCCCGCTTGCCGCCGGAGGGGAGCTGAGTTCGTCGAATTGATTGACCATAGTGTGAAGACACTTTGTAGAGACCCGGCATTGTTTTTTACAAAGCAGGCACAGCCATCGATAGCCACAGCAAAATACTTTTCTATATGTTAATACAGATTAACAAAAAATCAATCATGAAGATGACTTTCCTGCATGTTTAGCCACTTTGCGGCGACAAGGTTTTTTGATTGCGCGGCTATCCATTACAATACCGGCATTCCATATTCCCACCCCATATCTCAAATCATCATGACCCAGGACGAGCTCAAGCAGGAAGTCGCGCGCGCAGCGATGCAATATGTTGTAGAAAATGAAATTATCGGCGTTGGCACTGGCTCTACTGCCAATTTTTTCATCGACGAACTGGCCAAGATGAAGGACAGGATCAAAGGCGCAGTGGCTTCGTCCGAAGCGACCGCGGCCCGCCTCAGGTCGCACGGTATTCAGGTGCTGGACCTGAACCAGGTTACTTCCATGCCGGTGTATATCGACGGCGCCGATGAAATTACCCCGCAAGGGGCGATGATCAAGGGCGGCGGCGCTGCCTTGACCCGCGAAAAAATTGTGGCTTCGGTTGCCGCAAAATTCATTTGTATCGCCGACGGCTCCAAGCTGGTGGACCTGCTGGGCAAATTCCCGTTGCCGGTAGAGGTCATCCCCATGGCCAGCGCCGTCGTGGCGCGTAAGTTGGCCGAGTTGGGCGGAGAGCCGCGCCTGCGCCTGAAAGATGGCCAGGCCTTGCTGACGGATAATGGCAATGTGATCATCGATGTCCATGGCCTGCAGATCGCAGATCCGGCGGCAATGGAAGCGGCTATCAATAATATCGTCGGCGTAGTGACGGTCGGCCTGTTCGCCAGGCAGGGCGCCGACGTATGCCTGCTGGGTACGCCGGAAGGTGTGAAAACCCTGGCCTTTTAACCGCCAGGAAATCGCCCGGACAAGCTTTGTCGGGTGAATCGGAAGACCTGCCCCAACAAAAAGCCCGCTGAATGCTGTCAGCGGGCTTTTTATTGTATCTGGCTGCTTTGCTTATTCTGTCGGCGGTACATAACCCGACGCAGCGTCGGCGCCGTCGCCAAAGAAATGCTTTTCCATCTGTGTGGCCAGGTATTTGCGGGCACGGGTATCCGCCAGGTTCAGGCGGTTTTCGTTGACCAGCATGGTCTGGTGTTTGAGCCAGGCTGCCCAGGCTTCCTTGGATACGCTTTCGTATATCCTTTTGCCCAGTTCGCCGGGATAAGGCGGGAAGTCCAGGCCTTCAGCTTCTTTGTCCAGTTTAATGCAATGTATCATGCGTGCCATTTTACCAACTCCTAAGTCTATCTCATCAAGCTTTTCTGTAACTGCGGCGGCGATTATAGCTGTTTTATCAGGACCAGGGACTTGCGCTGCCAGTTATACATCTTTTGGCGGTCCTTAGGCAGGTCGTCTACCGTCGCACTGACGAAGCCGCGCTTCAGAAACCAGTGCGCAGTGCGTGTAGTCAGCACAAACATAGAATGGAAGCCGGCCCGCCTTGCCCGTTTTTCCATATGTTTCAGGATACGTTCACCGTCGCCCTGGCTTTGCACGTCCGGGTTCACCGTCAGGCAGGCCATTTCGGCCATCTTTTCTATAGGGAAAGGATAAAGCGCGGCACAGCCGAAAATAACCCCGTCATGCTCAATCACGGAGAAGTAATTGATTTCCCGTTCTATCAGTTCGCGGCCGCGCTTGACCAGGGTACCATCGGCTTCCAGCGGCTCTATCAGTTTGATGATGCCGCCGACGTCTTCAATCGTCGCTTCGCGCAGGCTTTCCAGGTTTTCGTGGCTGATCATGGTGCCCACGCCGTCATGCGTAAACAACTCCAGCAAAGCAGAACCGTCCAGCTGATAGGGCACGATATGCACGCGGGGCACGCCGCCGCGCGAAGCCTTGATCGCATGTTCCAGGTAAAAGGCGGAATCCGCCGGCAAATACGCCGCCTTCAACTCCAGGTCTGCCTGCGTGGAAGACAGTTCGCGCAGCTCATCGTTGTCCCTGTCCATCATCATCGGCGTCTCGCTGATGAAAATCAGCTTGTCGGCGCGCAAGGCAGTGGCGGCCGCGACGGCGACGTCTTCCATGGTCAGGTTGAATGCTTCGCCGGTCGGCGAAAATCCCAGCGGCGACAACAATACCGGGCTGCCAGCATCCAGGATGCGGTGCATGACGTCATACGCGACCTTGCGCGCGATCCCCGTCAGCTGGAAATCCACGCCGTCGACTATCCCTATCGGCTTGGCGGTAACGAAGTTGCCGGAGATGATGCGCACCGCCGCGTGCGCCATCGGCGTATTCGGCAAGCCCTGGCTGAATGCGGCCTCAATGTCCAGCCGCAGTTCGCCCGCGGCCTCCTTGGAACATTCCAGCGCGGCGGTATCGGTGATCCTTATCCCGTTATGGAAGCGCCCCTCGACATTCCTGAGCGCCAGCTGTTCTGCCACCTGCGGTCGCGAGCCGTGGACGACGACGATCTTGATGCCCAGCGCATGCAGCAGGGACAGATCCTGCGCCAGCACCGGCAGCGCGCCGGCCATGACCAGTTCGCCGGGAAAGGCGACCACAAATGTCTTGCCGCGAAAGGCGTGGATGTAAGGCGCGACCGAGCGCAGCCACTGTACGAATTGAACGGGATTTTCCATGCGGGCATTATAATCTGAGATGCCGCATTTCATCGGTACTCGTGGCCTGTGCGGCACATAAATAGATGAAAGAAATTCCTGATTCGTCGCTTAACCGTCACGCATCGCCGCTTAAACGCAGGTGCTTGCGTTCTACGCGGGCAGAATCGAAAACCAGGCCGGCGCCAAAACTGTAGCAAATTGACACGCAAATGAGATGGCGAAGACAGGAATAGGGTGTCCGGGCGAAAAATCTGGGATAATCCGCAGCGCTATGTCGAATACTAATCAAACGAAAAAAACATCCCCAAAAGCGGTAACCGATTTGCGCCAGTTGCGCGACTCGCTACGACAATCCCAGGCCAAGACGGAAACCGCCGAAAAGCCGGCCAGGAAAGCGCAACAACAGCCCAGGCCCGATACCACGAAAAACTCCCGGCCGGAAGCAGCAGTAGCGGCAACGGCACCGCTGCGCAATCCCTTGCCGCCGATCAGTTTCCCGGAAGAGTTGCCGGTATCCGGCAGACGCGCCGAGATTGCCGAAGCGCTGCAAAAAAACCAGGTCATCATCGTCTGTGGCGAAACCGGCTCCGGCAAGACCACGCAATTGCCCAAGATCTGCCTGGAACTGGGGCGGGGGCAAAAGGGCCTGATCGGCCATACCCAGCCGCGCCGGATAGCCGCTTCGTCCACCGCAAAGCGGATCGCGCAGGAATTGAATTCGCCGCTGGGTGAAAACGTCGGCTTCAAGGTACGTTTTACCGATACGCTCAGCAAGGGCGCGTCGGTCAAGCTGATGACCGACGGCATCCTGCTGGCGGAGACGCAGACCGATCCGCTGTTGAAGCAATACGACACCATCATCATCGACGAGGCGCACGAACGCAGCCTGAATATCGACTTCCTGCTCGGCTACCTGAAACAGATGCTGCCGAAACGGCGCGACCTGAAGCTGATCATCACGTCGGCGACGATAGACGCACAGAGGTTTGCCAATCACTTCGGCGAGACGCTCGAAACCGCCGACGGCCCGGTCATCAAGCCGGCCCCGGTGATCGAGGTCTCGGGCCGGCTATACCCGGTGGAGGTTCGTTACCGGCCGATACAGGATACCGAGAAAGACAAAGAGCGCGACCTGATGACGGCCATTACCGATGCTGTCGATGAACTGTGCCGCATCGGTTCCGGCGACGTGCTGGTATTCCTGCCCGGGGAGCGCGAGATCCGCGATACCGCGGAAGCCTTGCGCAAGCACCATCCTGCGCATGTGGAGATACTGCCGCTGTTTGCCCGCTTGTCGGCGCAGGAGCAGGAGCGTGTCTTTAAAGTTTCCAATGCGCGCCGCATCGTGCTGGCGACCAATGTGGCGGAAACCTCGCTGACGGTGCCCGGCATCCGTTATGTGGTCGATGCCGGCCTGGCGAGGGTAAAGCGCTATAGCTATCGCAACAAGGTAGAGCAATTGCAGATAGAGGCGGTGGCGCAATCCGCCGCCAACCAGCGCGCCGGCCGTTGCGGCCGCGTCGCGGCAGGCGTCTGCATACGCCTGTACGCTGAACAGGACTTTCTGCAAAGGCCGCAATTCACGGAACCGGAGATACTGCGCTCCTCGCTGGCTTCGGTCATCCTGCGCATGAAGACGCTGCACCTGACCGACGTAGAGAGTTTCCCGTTTATCGAGCCGCCGCTGGGCCGCGCGATCGCCGACGGCTACCAGCTGTTGCAGGAGCTGGGAGCGGTCGACGATGCCAACCGCCTGACTCAGCTGGGCCGCCAGCTAGGCAAGCTGCCGTTGGACCCCCGGGTGGCCCGCATGATACTCGCCGGCAAAGAAAGCCAGTGCCTGAGCGAGATGCTGGTCATAGCATCGGCATTGTCGGTGCAGGATCCGCGCGACCGCCCTATGGAGGCGCAGGCGGCGGCCGACCTGGCCCACAAGAAGTTTGCCGACGAGAAATCGGAATTCCAGAGCTACCTGAAAATCTGGAAATGGTTCGAAGACGCGATCGAGCATAAAAAAACCAACCGCCAGTTGGCGGACAATTGCCGCGCCAACTTCCTGTCGCAAATGCGCTTGCGCGAATGGCGCGACGTGCATAGCCAGTTGCTGACGATAGTCCGTGAGCAGGGTTGGCGCCTGAACGAATTGCCGGCAACCTATGAGCAGCTGCACACGGCGCTGCTGACTGGCCTGCTCGGCAATATAGGCTACAAATCCGACGAAGAAGCGCACTACCTGGGCGCGCGCGGTATCAAATTCTTCATCTGGCCGGGTTCTACGCTGGCCAAAAAGGCCGGGCGCTGGGTCATGGCGGCCGAACTGGTGGATACCACCCGGCTATATGGGCGCTGTATCGCGCAGATACAGCCGGAGTGGCTGGAGCGCGTCGGCGGCCACTTGCTTAAAAAGTCTTATGGCGAACCGCGCTGGGAAAAGCGTGCCGGCCAGGTTTCCGCATTTGAACGCGCCACCTTGTACGGGCTGGTGGTATACAGCCAGCGGCGCATCCAGTACGGCTTGACGCATCCGGCCGAGGCGCGCGAAATTTTCATCCGCGACGCGCTGGTCGCCGGCGAACTGGATACCCGCGCGCCTTTCTTTGCATTCAACCAGAAGCTGGTGCGCGAGATAGAAAACCTGGAGCACAAGTCGCGCCGGGTAGACGTGCTGGTGGACGAGGAACTGATTGCCGCCTTCTATGACAAGCTGATTCCCGCGGACGTTTACAACGCGGTGCAGTTTGAGCAATGGCACAAGCAGGCCACGGTAGAGAATCCCAAATTGCTGTACCTGAACCGCGAAGAGCTGATGCGGCATGAGGCGGCCGGCATTACCACCGACCTTTTCCCCAAGAGTATGCAGGTTTCCGGCGTGCCGCTGATGTTGAGCTACCATTTTGAGCCCGGCAGCGCGCGCGACGGCGTGACGCTGACGGTGCCGCTGTTTTCGCTGAACCAGCTGGTGGCCGACCGCTGCGAGTGGCTGGTGCCGGGCATGCTGAAGGAAAAGGTGCACCTGCTGCTGAAGTCCTTGCCGCAAAAGATACGCCGGCATTGCGTGCCTCTGCCAGACTATGCGGCCGGTTTTTGCGAGCGCAATGAGTTTGGCACAGGCAATTTCCTCGATGTGCTGATCGCCGACATCCGCGAGCAAACCGGCCTGCTGGCCAAGACCACGGACTTCAAGTCCGAGACCCTGCAGGCGCATCACTCGATGAACTTCAAGATTGTCGACGAGCACGGCCGGCAATTGGAAATGGGCCGTAACCTGGCGGCTTTACGGGCAGAATTTGGCGGCCAGGCGCGCGAGAGCTTCCAGCGGATCGCCTCGGCTGAAAAGCTCAGCTTGCTGGATTCCGGCGCCGGCAAGGCACTGCCGGAACCGGGCAAGACTGCGACCATGTCTGCACCGGCTGCAGGCAAGGCTAGCGCCCAGCAGAAGGTCCCGCAGTCGGTCCAGCAACAGCAGTTGACTGGCTGGACCTTCGACAGCTTGCCGGAATTGCTGGAAATCCAGCAAGGTAGACAGACCCTGATCGGTTATCCGGCGCTGGTGGACAGGGCCACGCATTGCCAGATTGAAGTGTTTGACGACCCCGATGAGGCCGCGCGCGTGCACAGGATAGGTTTGCGCCGCCTGTTCGCGTTGCAATTGAAAGAGCAGGTGAAGTTCCTGGAAAAAAATATCCCCGGCCTGCAGCAGATGGGCATGCAGTTCATGGCGCTGGGTTCCCAGGAAGAATTGCGCGACCAGATCATCCAGGCAGCGCTGGAAAGGGCTTGCCTGCAAGAACCTTTGCCGAAAAATTCGGGCGAGTTCAATACCCGCAGGGAAGAGGGCAAGTCTCGCCTGAACCTGCTGGCCAATGAAATCGCCAGGCTGGCGGCGCAGGTCCTGGCCGAATATCATGGCTTGCCGAAAAAACTGCAGGGATTGAAGGCGCATGCCCAGGCTGCAGCAGATATGCAAAGCCAATTGCAGGCGCTGGTGACCAAGCGCTTTATCGCGGAAAATGATTTCACGCAATTGTCGCACTTCCCGCGCTACCTGAAAGCAATGACGGTACGCATGGACAAGCTTCGGGCTGATCCGGCGCGCGACGCCAAATTGATGGCCGAATGGCTGTCGGTAGCGCAGGCTTTCCAGCGCATGCCGAAAAAGGGCGAACAAAATACCGACCCCAAGCTGGTCGAATTCCGCTGGCTGCTGGAGGAGCTAAGGGTATCGCTGTTCGCGCAGGAACTGCGCACGCCCATGCCGGTGTCGGTGAAGCGCTTGCAAAAGGTGTGGGAGTCTATGCAGCGCTAGAAAAGCGCTATGGTGGGTTATTGTCTAGCCTCTAAATATCCAATAAAAAAGCCCCGTTCTTTATGAACGGGGCTTTTGCTTTTTGGTGATGCGATTACTTGCGTTTTGCCTGGATCGCTTCGATCTGGTCCATGATCTTGTTCATGCGCGCGAATACCGCCTGGTACGGAGTAGGGGACGCCATGTCGACGCCCGCAGCCTTGACCAGTTCATACGGATAGACGGAGCCGCCGGATTTCAGGATGTTCAGGTATTTTTCCCTGGCACCCGGCACGCCCTTCAGGATTTCATCCGCGAACATGGAGCCGGCAGCGATTGAAGTCGCATACTGGAACACATAGAAACGGTTGTAGAAATGCGGGATGTAGGCCCACTCTATCGCGTACAGGTCATCGATCTTGACTACGCCTTCCTTGTCGCCGTGATAGTTCTTCAAGATATCGCCATAGATCTTGGTGATGGCGTCGCCGGTCAGCGATTCACCCTTGTCCACCCGGGAGTGGACTTCACGTTCGAAGTCGGCAAACATGGCTTGGCGGAAGAAAGTGCCGCGCAGGTTTTCCAGTGCCGAGCCCAGGTACAGCAGGCGTTCATCATCGGTCTTCGCGATCTTCAACATGTGGTCCAGCAGGAACACTTCATTGGTCGTCGATGCGATCTCGGCAGTGAAGATAGGATAGTCGGCGGTGATATAGGGCTGGGTCTTGTTGGCCAGGTAGGAGTGCATTGCATGACCCCATTCGTGCGCCTCGGTCGAGACCGACTCATAATCGTCGTTATGATTCAGCAACAGGTAAGGATGCACGTCGTAGGCAGCGCCGTTCATATAGGCGCCCGAGCGTTTTTTAGGACGCGGGTACACGTCCATCCAGCGCTGTGTGGTGGCCTTGGTCATTGCCTGCACATAGTCGTCGCCCAGCGGCTTGACCGATGCCAGCATCAACTGGGTGCTTTCTGCGATCGGGTATTTCAGGTCGCTATGCACCAGCGGCGGATAGATGTCGTAGTAGCGCATCTCCTTGACGCCTAGCATGCTGGCACGCAATTTGAAATAGCGATGCAGCGTAGGCAGGTTGGCGCGTGTCTGTTCTACCAGCATGTTGTACACGCCTACCGGCAGCTTGTTGGCATCCAGCGCCTGCGTCAATGAATCGGGATAGTGGCGCACCTTGGCGTAGACCGAATCCTTTTTCAGCATTTCATAGAAGGTGACGCCGTAAGTGCGTTCAAATTCCTTCCATTTAGTCCAGAACGCGTCGAATACCAGTTTGCGGTCGTCGCGATTGTTGGATGAACGGTATTTGGTGTAGGCGGCCTGGTCGATCACGACTTCCTTGCCGTCCGACAGCTTGATCTTGGGCCAGGGCATATCTGAACTGGACAAGGTAGAGTAGACCGTTTGCCCGGTATTGGTCGCCATGCCGAAGGTGGCTACCAGTTGCTCGCCTTTTTTATCCAGCGTATGCGCCGCGCTGCGCAGGATGTCGTCCATAGGATGCGCGTAGATGGCCAATGATTTGTCCTGGGACAGGTAGGACTTTACTTTGGCCGCGCCCATCGCCAGTACTTCGGGACGCAGGAAGGAACTGGCTTCGTCCACCTTGCTGCCCAGGATTTCTGCGCGCTGGTTCAGGTCCAGGCCGGGGGTGCCGCCGGTATCCTGGTCATGGAATTGGGAAGCGTAGCTGGCCAGGCGGGCATAGCGTTTCAGCAGGTCCGAGTTCAAATCCAGGCAGGCCTTGAAACGTTTAACCGATTCGCCCAGGTGGCCGCTGCAACCGGAGATGTCTTTCAACTGGTTTTCCAGTTTGACGGCATCTTTGTCCCAGTCGGCGCTGGTGGCATATAAATCTTGCAGATTCCATTTGTCGGCCTCGGTCTCCGCGAAAGCCGGCAGTGATGGAAGTGCGACTACTACAGAGAATAGGCTAGGAATGAGATACTTGTGCATGGCATCTTTTCTGTTCTAGAAGGATTGATCGGAATCACGGCCCCCTGGGATCGGCAAGATGTTATTTACACAGTTTTGCTCTGTGCCGTTGCCGCAGGAAGCTGTAACTTCGGCATTATTGTGAGCTAAAAGTTCACAAGATTGAACAAGCCTTGAAAATTTTTTTACTTTTTATTCAATTTGACAACAATTCAAGGCTGGCGGCAGGCTAAACGACGGGGATGAAACGCATTTTAAAGTTGCGTCCCTTGATATTGCCCTGGTTTAATTTGTCGTAGGCCCGCTGGGCGATCTTGCTATCCAGCGCCACATAGGTCATGAATTCAAAGACATTGATCTTGCCGACCTGTTCTTTGCTAAGGCCGACGTCGCCGGTCAACGCACCCAGCAGGTCGCCGGGGCGCAATTTGTCCTTTTTCCCGCCCATGATGCACAAGGTCACCATAGGCGCCTGCAAGGCAGCGCCGGACGCCGGTTCCAGATCCGCCAGGTCACACCAGCGCACCGGCCCGTCCTGGTAGTCTTCAATCAGCTTGACCCATTTTTTTTCGCTCGGCGAAGCCAGGCTGAGCGCCAGGCCTTTTTCGCCGGCGCGCCCGGTGCGGCCTATCCGGTGGATGTGAACCTCGGTATCTTTGGACACGTCCACGTTGATCACCGCGCCCAGGCTCTGGATATCCAGGCCGCGCGCCGCGACGTCGGTGGCAACCAGCACCGAGCAGCTTTGGTTGGCAAACAGCACCAGGATTTCATCGCGTTCGCGCTGCTCAAGGTCGCCGTACAGGGCCAGAGCGCCAAATCCCTGCGCGCGCAATTCGTCGGCCAGTTCCTGGCAATGGATCTTGGTATTGCAAAAGGCCAGCGTAGAAACTGGACGATAGTGGTTCAGCAATTGCGCCACTGCGGCATTGCGGGTTTCGGGCGTAACGGCGTAGAAGCGCTGCTCTATGCGGCCGGCATCGTGCTGCGCTTCGACTTTGACTTCTGCAGGATCGCGCAGGAACGGCTCGCTGGCGCGGCGGATGTCGTCGGCGTAGGTGGCGGAGAACAGCAAGGTCTGGCGGCGCGGCGAGCAGGCGCTGACGATCGCGTGTATATCTTCATAGAATCCCATATCGACCATGCGGTCGGCCTCGTCCAGCACCAGTGTTTGCACCGCGCTGAGCTTGATCGTGCCGCGGCTGATATGGTCTATCAGGCGCCCTGGGGTGCCGACTACAATGTGGGCGCCATGCTCCAGCGAGGCAATCTGCGGCCGCATCGGCGCGCCGCCGCATAAGGTCAGCACCTTGATGTTGTCGGCAAAGCGGGCCAGCCGGCGCAGCTCATTGGATACTTGGTCGGCCAGTTCGCGCGTCGGGCAGATCACCAGGCCCTGTATCGCAAAATAAGTGGGATTCAATTTTGCCAGTATGCCTATGCCGAAGGCTGCGGTTTTGCCGCTACCGGTCTTGGCTTGTGCGATCAGGTCTTGCTGCTGCAAGATGATGGGCAGGCTTTGCGCCTGTATCGGCGTCATTTCCTTGTAACCGAGGCTATCCAGGTTGTTCAGGAAGGCCGGCGACAGCGGAAGGGTGGAAAAAGAAGTTGAATTGTCCATGTTGGGGTCGCCAGCGTAATGTTGAAGTCTAACAGGCTGTACTATACAGGCTGTGTTGTTTGCCGCCAGGGTCTTGCGGGCCGGGGATTGGGGCCTGTTAACAATTAAATTAGGAGTGCGAATGGGTCTAAACAGGTGCAGGGCTAGGCGCAGCACGCGCCGCAGTTGTTATCACTGCCAGCGGGATGCAACAACGCCATGCGCCTGTTTAGACCCATTCCCTCCGGGTTCAAACCAAAACGCGCGCTGGACTGCGTTGCACTCCTTGTTAAGGCTCCAGCCTTAACTGCGTCGCACGCCTTGCCAGCCCGCGTTTTGGTTTGAACGCATCTCCCAATTTAATTGTTAACAGGCCCTAATCTTTTGCCCAGATCGGCAGGCCCGTCAGGTCGGTATTTTCATCCCTGGTCCATAGCGGCAAGCCGCTATTGTCGGTAGGCTCCAGCAACTCCAGTTGCTGTTGCGCTTCCATCGCATTTTTATTGCGATGGGGCATAGTCCGCCTGCTTCCCGGCATAGGATAGTGCTCAGGCTCCATGCCCGGCAATTCCAGGGTTTGATTATCTTGGCTATCTCGCATTTTCGGCACTTAAAGCAAATCAGGTCTCACTGTTTACACGTGGACGATATGTTTGCTGGGAGGCGCAGGCAAATAAGTGCAGGCAAATAAAAGCGAAGGGAAAAAGCGCAGAGCCACTGTAGTCTGCTGGCAGTACCGGAATAAGTCAGGTACTGCCAGTTTGCCGATAGGCTTGTTTGGTTGCGGGGGCAGGATTTGAACCTACGACCTTCGGGTTATGAGCCCGACGAGCTGCCAGACTGCTCCACCCCGCGTCTGAGCGGCGAATTATATAGAGCTATCCGCGCAGCGACAATCATTATTTGAAAATAATTTTCAAATGCTTATTTGGCGGCCTCGGATCTGCCTAAATAGCATGCAACCCCATCTTTGGCTGGCAACTGTTATAGTGTCGTTTATATACCTTACGTTCATATCGCGCCATGAAAAATCATCTGGTTGTTGCCATCGCCTACGATCAGTTATGCACCTTTGAATTCGGCTGCGCGGTAGAGTTGTTCGCATTGCAGCGCCCGGAACTGGGAGTTGACTGGTACCGTTTCGCCGTATGCGCGGCAGAACCGGGCAAGATACACGCGGCCGGCGGCATCACTGTCGAAGCGCCGTACACGCTGAAATTGCTGGACAAGGCCGACACCATCATCATTCCCGGCTGGCGCGATGCAGATGAACAGCCGCCGGAAGCCTTGCTCAAAAAAATCCGCGCGGCCTACCGGCGCGGTGCGCGCCTGTGCAGTATTTGCTCGGGCGTGTTCGTGCTGGCTGCCGCCGGCATCCTGGATGGCAAGACCGTGACCACGCACTGGCGTTATGCGGAACGGCTGGCCGGCAGGTATCCGCAACTGGACGTGAAGCCGGACGCCTTGTATGTGGACCAGGAACAGGTCATCACGTCGGCCGGCTCTGCAGCAGGGCTAGACATGCTGCTGCATCTGGTGCGCAAGGACCACGGCGCGAAAGTAGCAAACCTAGTGGCGCAGAGGCTGGTAGTGCCGCCGCACAGGGAGGGCGGGCAAGCGCAGTTTGTGCCGCGCCCGGTCGCTTCGGACGATGAGGGACGGCTGGCGAAACTAATCGACATGGTCCGGGCCAAGCCGGGCCTCCCGCATACCCTGCAGTCGCTGGCAAAATATGCGGCGATGAGCCCCAGGACTTTGCAGAGGCAGTTCCAGCAGGCCACCGGCCTGGGGCCCTATGAGTGGCTGATCCGGGAACGGGTGGCCATTGCCAAAGAATTGCTGGAGTCGCCGGCGACGCCGTTGCCGCAAGTCGCGGAGCTGGCAGGATTCGGCTCGGAAGAATCCTTGCGCCGCCATTTCCGGCGCATAGTCAAAACCAGTCCAGGCGCCTACCGCCTGCAGTTCGGCGAGGCTGCGGCAAGCCGCTGAATCGATGGCGCCCGGTGGCGTTCACTGTCGCTCAGTGGCGCCATCCGCCCACCAGGCTGAACAGGGCTGCCAGCAACAGCACTGCGCCGACCAGTTGCGCCAGGCGCTTATTCCATTGCGAATTGGATTCCAGCCAGCGGCGCGAGCTGCCTGCCAGTAGCGCTATCACGCCGTATACAGCTGCCTGCGTGGCCGCGATGATCAACCCCATCCATAGTGCCTGGGACCACATCGGACCATAGACCGGCCGTACAAACTGCGGGAAAATCGCCAGCATGAACAGATAGGCCTTGGGGTTGAGCAGATTGGTCAGCATGCCTTGCCTAAAACTGCTTGCGGGATGGGCTTCCATCTGCAAATCCAGCGACGCGAAGCCGGCGGCGCTGCGCATCAGCGAAACGCCTATCCATGCCAGATAGGCAGTGCCGACCAGCAGCACCAGGTTGAATACCTGGGGCAAGGTGTTCAGGATAACGGCGATTCCCAGCGCCCCGATGGCAACATGGCAAACACCGCCGGCGATGATGCCTGCTACCGCGTATAAACCGGAGCGGCGCCCGCCGTTTAACGAGCTTGCCAGCACGAAAGCCATATCCAGTCCCGGTAATACGACGACGCCGAAAACCACGGCGAAAAATAAAAACAGGTTGGTCATCTGAGGCATGATGCGTCCTTGTAGTGGTGGTTGATCCCGGCTCAAACCGGGTTGGGCTGGACTAAGTGCACAGACTAAAGTAGATTTAGGACTATTCCAGTCCTATTAAAACGACATATTTCACGAATGCGCACCTACCGACCCACTACCCGTGTTTTGACCGTGCTTGAGCTATTGCAAAGCCACGGACGCATGAGCGGCGCTGAACTGGCGCAACGCCTGGAAGTGGATGGCCGTACGCTGCGCCGCTATATCGTGATGCTGGAAGAGCTGGGCATTCCGATTACCGCCGAGCGTGGCAGGCATGGCGGCTATTCTCTGGTGGCCGGATTTAAGCTGCCGCCGATGATATTTAATGACGATGAGGCGCTGGCCTTGTCCATAGGATTGCTGGCGGCACGCAGCCTGGGCCTGGCGGAAGCTGCCCCGGCAGTGGCAAGCGCGCAGGCCAAGCTGGAAAGGGTAATGCCTCCCGGCCTGGAAAAGCGGGTGAGGGCGGTGCATGAAACGGTCAAGCTGGATTTTCCGCGGCCCAATGCGCCAGGCAGCAATGAAGCGCTCGCCGGCCTCAGCGGCGCTGCGCAAATGCGGCTGCGAGTACACATGCAATACGCGTCGGCGACCAATGAACTGACTGAGAGGGATTTCGACCCGTATGCGCTGGCTTACCAGAATGGCTCATGGTATGTGCTGGGCATGTGCCATTTGCGGCAGGACTTGCGCTCATTCCGGCTGGACCGGGTGTTGCGCGTGCAAATCCTGGACAAAAATTTCAAACGCCCTGACGATTTTGATGCCGTTGCCCATCTTAATTTCTCTATCGCAACGATGCCCCGCGCATTCGCGATTGAAGTCTTGCTGAAAAGCGATTTAAAAACGATCAAGGAAGAAATGTTTGAATGGCTGGGGATATTGGAGGCCGGCGACGACGGCGTGATCCTGTATAGCCAGGCGGGCGATTTGCGCTGGTATGCGCGGGAATTGGCCAGGTTGCCGTTTCCTTTCGAGATACGCCATCCGCCGGAATTGGTTACGGCGCTGCAAGAATGTGCAATGCACTTGCTGGCAATGGCGCAGATGCCAAAATTAGCGCAAACTACCACGGTGTCGCCGCACAAAGGGTCGTGATTCCTGCATTTTTCCAAACAAAAATCCGCGTGAGCTCTCGTAATTTAAAGATAATTCTAGAGAACAACAAAACTGTCATGGATTACGGGCATAATAAGCCGTTTGTTTGCATTTATTTCACACTCCATGTATCTGTATGCCCTTGATGAGGAAGTAGAGCGTCTCAAAGCTGAACTGGCCACGCTGGCCGGCGCGGCGCGGCTGGATTTGCTGGTCGCTACCGCCTGGCATCTGCGCCAGCGCGATAGCCGCACGGCCATGCAGTTGCTGGACGAGGCCGAGACCCTGCTTCGCAATAGCTCGTTGATGCCGGATCAAAGGCGGGCGGTACGCGCGCGGCTGGCGCTGAGCCGGGCAGAAATCACTGCATTGTTCGGCGAGTTCGATAAGGCGGAAACCTTGCTAAATGAAGCCAAGGCCGGCTTCAGCGCAGTCAACGACATTGTCGGCGAAGGAGATGCGCTGTTGGGTGAGGTGGTGGTCGCGCTGGAGCAGGGGCAGATGGAAAGGGCAATGCGGGCCGCCAACGCTGCAATGTCCAGCTTCGACAGAACCGACGAATCGCTGAGCCGTTTTTTGGCCCAGGCCTGGTACCTGTATCTGGAATCCTTTTCCAACCCGCTGGCGGCATCGGAGAAATTGCTTGAACTGCAGGCCAATACAGCAGAACCCCGGCACCCTGCACTGGAAGCGCTGATCACAGCGGCCAAGGGTGAGACCCTGTTCTCACCGGAATTGACGCGCTCCGCGATACTTTTCTATCATTCCAGCGAACTGGCGCGAGAGGCCGGCCTGATCCGGCTGTCCATCATGGGGTCGGCAAACTCCGGGGCGGCGCTGCAAAAACTGGGCGACTTCGATGAGGCCGCCGCCTGCTACGACTGGGCGGTTTCACGCGCACGCAAAACCGGCTGGCCGGCACTGGTAGGATTTAGCCTGATGCGCCTGGGGGAGCTGTTGCGCCACCTGGGGCAACTGGAGCAAAGCCATATCGTGCTGCTGGAAGCTCTGCAGGGATTTACCGTTACCAAGAGCGGCATCAGCAAGGCGGTAGCGCACGGTGAATTGGCGCATACCTTGCTGGAGCGCGGCATGCCTGCGGAAGCGGCGACGATGTTCGATATCGCCATCGCCCTGTATCGCGAGGCCGGATCGCGCAATAGCCTGGCCGAGCACCTGATCTGCCAGGCACGCGCGCTGTCTGCCGCGAACAAATCGGATCAGGCGCTGGCCGCCATCGACGAAGCCCGGCAACTGATCAAGGAACTGGATTATGATGCGCTCGGCATAGACTTGCGGGAGGCGCTGGCAGAAATCCACAGCCAGCACGAACTGCCTTTGCCCGTCAATATGACGGCGCCGAATCCGGTGCTGCATTACCTGGAAGAGGCAATGCGGGTAGGATCGGATATCGAGGGCTGGCTGGCGCCGTCCAAGCTCTTGCTGGCGCTGGGCGAGGCCTGGGCTACGGTCGACGATGGCAAGAAAGCCTTTGACTACGCCAAGCAGGCGATCGCCGCGGATCAGCGCGAACGCAATAAGCAAGCCAGTAACTGGGCCACGCTGATGCAGGTGCGGCATGAAACCGAGCGCGCCAAGGCCGCTGCAGAACATCACCAGCAGCTTGCCGCGACCCTGACCGAAACCTCGCATACGCTGGACTTGCTGAGCAAGATCGGACAAGAGCTGACGGCCAACCTGAACCCTGAAAATGTGTGCAATGCCTTGCATCGCCACCTCGGCACCCTGCTCGATGCATCGCACCTGTCCATCTGGCTGCTGGGGCCGGACGGCAAAGCGCTGGATTTGTGCCACCACGTGGAAAACGGCGTGGTCGTGCCTGACTATAATGCGGCTTCCTACAAGGACGCCTATAACGCCAGGCGCTGCATCGCCGAGTGGCAGGAAATCCTGCTGGAGCTAGATACTGTAAATGCCGCGCCGGACCAGCCCGCCAGCTCCGCCGATACTATCCAGATCCGTACCGCCTTGTTTGGGCCGCTGATCGTCGGCGAACGGGTACTGGGGGCGATGTCGATCAAATCGGGCAACCAGGATGCCTATGGCGAGCGTCAGCGCCTGATTTTCCGGACGCTGTGTGCCTACGGCGCCATCGCGCTGGATAATGCCAATGCGCATAAGGATTTGCAGGAAACGAAGAGGAAGCTGGAGCAGGCTTTGCGCGAACTGGAAGACGCCAGCCTGACCGACCCCTTGACAGGGCTCAGGAATCGGCGCTTCCTGGCCCAGAACATAGAAGCTGATGTCACCATCAGCGTGCGCAGCTACCAGGACAGCATGACAAGCGGCGCCAGCTTGCCCAAGGATGCCGATTTGCTGATGTTCCTGGTGGACCTGGACCACTTCAAGCTGGTCAATGACAAACACGGACACGCGGCCGGCGACTCCATCCTGGTGCAGATCAGGCAGCGCCTGCAGCAGGTGTTCAGGGATTCGGACTATCTGATACGCTGGGGCGGCGAAGAGTTCCTGATTGTTGCCCGCGGCATATCGCGCGAAAGGGCGGACGAACTGGCCGCGCGCGTTTGCGCCGTGGTCGCGGACCAGGCTTTTGCACTGGATGAAAATACGCAGATCAGGCAGACCTGCTCGGTGGGTTTTGCCTGTTATCCCTTTGTGACCAGCCAGCCCCGGGCCATCAACTGGCAGGATGTGATCGATATCGCCGACATCGCGCTGTACACGGTCAAGCACGCGGGCAGGAACGGCTGGGTCGGCTTGTTCGGCGAGGCGCACGCGTGGCCGGACCTGTTGCTATGCACGCTGAAGGCGGATCCCAAGAAAGTTATCCTGAACCAGGAGCTGAGGCTGTCGTCGAACAAATCGGCGACAGAGATCACAGGAGCGCTGGAATTGATGGCGCCCGCGATCGCCTGAGTGCAAATGTGCCAGTAGATATTTATATTTTTTAGATTTACACTGCAATCAAGCGCCGCGATGCGGCTAGAAGAAACGGGGAGTAACCGGGCTTTGGCCGGAACTCCCGGCAATGGCGACGCTGTCCGAGGTCGCCTTTTGCTTTTTTGAACAGATAAGCGAAGGAAATGCGTTTTATGGAATACGAAGTGATCGATACCCAGATATCGCCGGAAGGACGCATGGATGTGTTATCCAAGGCAGAGGTTGCCAAGCTGCTGGATACCAGTCATGGCGGTTTATATAATATTTTCCGCAATTGCTCCCTGGCGGTGCTGAACGTGGGCAGCGGCCTGGATGACGGCAAGGAATTGCTGGAGCGCTACAAGACCTTCGATATCAGCATCGTCCAGCGCGAGCGCGGCATCAAGCTAGACGTAAAAGGCGCACCGGCGATAGCCTTTGTAGACGGCGTCTTGATCAAGGGCATACAGGAACACCTGTTCGCCGTGCTGCGCGACATCATTTTCGTGAATGGCGAAATCGCATCGAATCCCAAATTCGACCTCAAGACCAGCGAGGGCGTCAGCGATGCGGTATTCCACATCCTGCGCAATGCCAACGCGATACGTCCGCTGGTCAACCCGCACCTGGTGGTCTGCTGGGGCGGGCATTCGATCTCGAATGCCGAATACGACTATACCAAGGAAGTCGGTTACCAGATGGGCTTGCGCGCACTGGACATCTGCACCGGCTGCGGCCCTGGGGCGATGAAGGGACCGATGAAGGGCGCCACGATAGGCCATGCGAAACAAAGGATCAGCGCGGGACGCTACCTGGGCATTACCGAACCCGGCATCATCGCCGCCGAGGCGCCGAACCCCATCGTGAACGACCTGGTCATCTTGCCGGATATAGAAAAACGCCTGGAAGCCTTTGTCCGCATAGGGCATGCCATCGTGGTCTTCCCGGGAGGGGCCGGTACTGCGGAAGAGATCCTGTACGTATTGGGGATATTGCTGCATCCGGATAATGCCGACATGCCTTTTCCATTGATCTTTACCGGTCCGCAAAGCGCCGCCGACTATTTCGCGCAGATCGACCAGTTCATCGGCGATACCCTGGGGGCCGAGGCGCAGCGCCGTTACCAGATCATCATCAATGATCCTGTAAAGGTGGCGCAGGAAGCACACGCGGGCATCAAACAGGTGCGCGAATACCGTAAATTGACCGGCGATGCCTATTATTTCAACTGGCTCTTGAAGATAGATACCGAATTCCAGAAACCCTTCGAGCCTACGCACGACAACATGCGCAATCTCGCGCTGCATAAAAACCAGGCCAGCCACCTGCTGGCGGCCAACCTGCGGCGCGCCTTTTCCGGTGTCGTTGCCGGAAATGTAAAAGACCAGGGGATACGGGCGATAGAAAAATTTGGTCACTTTGAAATCCGCGGCGACATCAATATCATGGAGTCCATGGATGCATTGCTGGCATCATTTGTTGCGCAAAACCGCATGAAACTGCCGGGCAAGGCATATACCCCTTGTTATCGCGTCATAAAATAGGATAATGGGCGGAACTTGCTTGATAGCTTGAAAGAAAAGCGGGAAAACGAGGCAGGTCTTGTGCTCAGGCTGGCGGAATGACCAAGATCAGGGATTTGCAAAAGCAGGCAACTTACCGGGAAAAATACACTATGAGCACAGTACAACAGGAAGTGGACGAACGCACCAATCTGACCGGTTCCAACAAGTTTGAACTCTTATTGTTCAGGCTGGGGGCAGCAGATGCCGCTGGTGACCGTTCCGAGCTGTTCGGCATCAATGTGTTCAAGGTCCGCGAGATTGTCGCAATGCCGGCCATCACTGCCGTAGCCGGCGCATTGCCGCATATGCTGGGCGTGGTCAACTTGCGTGGACAGGTGATACCCGTCGTCGACCTGCCGTCGATAGTCGGCTGCAAACCTAAAACCGGCCTGAATATCATGCTGGTCACCGAGTATGCGCGCACGACCCAGGGCTTCGCCGTGGAATCGGTAGAAGAAATCGTCCGGTTGGACTGGAGCCAGGTCTTGTCGGCAGAGTCCAGCGGGGCGGGCGGCGGCATGGTAACCAGTATTGCAAGGCTGGATGGCGATACCGAAAACACCCGTCTGGCACAGGTGCTGGACGTGGAGCAGATACTGCGCCAGATTACCCCTAGCGACGGCAAGGAAGTGGATGCCGTCAATATGAAAAAATTGCTGCTGAAACCGGGTACGGTCATCTTGGCAGCAGACGATTCCGCAGTGGCGCGCGGCCTGATAGAACAGGCCCTGACCGCAATGGGCGCGCCCTTCATCATGACCAAGACCGGCAAGGAAGCCTGGGAGAAGCTGCAAGCCATTTCCGCTGCTGCGATAGTGGAAGGCAAGACCGTGCGCGACAAGGTTGCAATGGTGCTGACTGACCTGGAAATGCCGGAGATGGACGGCTTTACGCTGACGCGCAATATCAAGCAGGATGACCGCTTCAAATTCTTGCCCGTCGTGATTCACTCGTCCCTGTCCGGCTCCACCAATGAAGACCACGTCCGCAGTGTGGGAGCGGACGCCTATGTGGCGAAATTCGTTGCAGAGGAACTGGCCGCAACCATACGTGAAGTGATCAGTAAATAAAGCACAAACGCAGTGCAGTAAAATAGAAAGGGAGCGTTGACCGCTCCCTTTTGCTATTGCCGGGGTATTTCGTCGCTCAGCGATCCGATGGCGCCTGTGGCGGGACCCTTTGCCAGCCGGATGGGCAACTCTTCACCGATGGATAGTAGCCGTCCGGATTGTGGCAGTAATACCAGTCGCTGGACTGGCCGGGCTGTACGTTGCCGGCATAGCTTGGCCCGCTGATGGTGGCCGCCGGTTCTACATATACAGTAGTCGGCGCCGGGCTGACGACGACATCAGGATAATAAGGGTAATAACCCGGACCGTAATAGCTCGGGCCATAAAACAGCGGGAAGGGATTCAGGTAAAGTCCGACCCCCACGCGCGGGCCATGGTAGTAGCCGCCGCCGCGATAACCGCCGCCCCAGTGCCCACGGTCTGCCCAAGCCAGACTTGCCGTTACCGAACTCAGGGCAATGAGTACCAGCACGCTTGTTTTAATCCATTTCATCATAAACCCCTGTCAGGAAATACCACTATAGATATATTTATTGCATTCTTATATTGTAGTGTAGTTCGGAAATATTGACATGCTTGCCCAATTTACAGCTTGTAACCAATTGTTTATCTGCGATACATGCCTTGCGGAAAAACTGTTGATTCACGCTGCAGCGCAGACGGATACCAGCGTGCGTAAGCCCGCTGCTGATGAATATCCCTGTCCTCTCCTTGCGGTAGCCAGTGCTGATGACCGCAGGCGGCCCGTGCCAAAAAATCCAGCCATACCGTATGGCTGCGCAAGACCCTTTGCAGCCTGTGCCGGGCCACCGGGTTGAATATCCCCTGTAGCGAAAACAGCTGGCGCGGATTTTTTTTGACCCAAAGCCAGGAGCCCATTTCCAGCGTCAGCGGCAAGAATACCTGTCCGGTATTTTCGACCGAGGTCAGGTACAGGTAGTCCCAGATGTCGCCATGGGTCAGATATTGCAGGCTTTGCGGCTCGAAGACGTAATTGTGGTTCGGATAAGTCTGGCTGAACAGGTCTTCCAGTGCGCAAATATCCGGCAGATGTTCGATAGGCCTGAGGGTATGCGCGTGCGGGAACCAGATGCGGTCGCGCAGGCCGAAGCCGGAGTGGCAATCGAGCGCGATGCTGAATTGCCGATTCAGCAGTTCTTGCCGGACGACTTTGCACAATGCCTGGTTTTCTGCCTCCATCGGGGCTCCGGCAGCGCCGCGGAACCACGGCAGGCGAGGGCTGATCCTTTGCCCTCCCAATAAAAAGGGCACCCTGTCTATCGCATCGACAGGAGCATTCCTCATCAAATCCACCCCCTGGGGATTGCAGCGGGTTGATTGCCACATGCCGCCTGGATTAATCAGCGGCATGAAAACCAGCCGGACATTTTCCAATTGCTGATGCAGCAGGCGGTCCCAGCGCAGGCGTGCCAGCAAGCCGTTCAGAAAAGTGAGCAGGACCTGGGTGCCTATGCGTTCCAGCCCGTGGATGCCGCCAAAAAAACCAACTGCAGGCACGTCCGGGCTGGGATTGCCCAGGGCCAGGGAATAGACCGGCAGTTGCCGGCCATCCATGCTGACAGCGCATTCCGACCTGACCTCCAGATGTGCCGACGCCGGGGCCAACTGCACCGCCTTTTCTATCAGGCGCTCCAGTTCTATCAGTTCGGGCAGCTTGTTTTCCGGCATGGCGATGGCGCAATAACTGTTGAGTCGGCGAACTTACGTATCGTTCTATCATCCTCGCATTCCGGCCGGAATGCTATCCCTGCGGAATCTTAGCAACAGTTTTAGTCGGCAATTTTCCCGCGCATGGCCTTGATAGTGCCGCGCTTGCTTTTTCCTTCCAGCCGCCTGGTTTGCGAGCCGCGGGTGGGCTTGGTGGGGCGGCGTGTTTTGGGCAAGGTGGCGACGCTGGCAATCAATTCATGCAAGCGCAACACGGCTTCCTCCTTGTTCCTGTCCTGGCTGCGCTGGGCCTGGGCCTTGATAATGACCACGCCATCCTTGGTAATCCTCTGGTCGCTCAATGCAAGCAACCTCTCCTTGATATGTTCGGGCAGCGAGGATGCGACGATATCAAAACGCAAATGGATGGCGCTGGACACCTTGTTGACGTTTTGTCCTCCAGCCCCCTGGGCGCGGATGGCGGTCAATTCGATTTCGTTTTCAGGAATAGGCTTAATCATTTACTTTGTGCGTTTAATCTCTTGTGACTGCCGCATAAGGCGGTGCCGGCGAGTATTCTTGTGTTTCTGATAGCAAGGCAATGCTATCGCGAGCCTTATTGCCACTACTGGCGAGCATATCTTGATACACTCCGTTGTCCGCAAATTTTCGGATTATTTTGAAGTCAACATTCTCCATGAAAACCCCAAAAAGAATACAGCCGCTGGTCGATGAAGGTCTGGTCGACGAAGTCCTGCGTCAATTGATGAGTGGCAAGGAAGCCACAGTCTACGTGGTCCGCTGCGGCGAAGAGATACGTTGCGCCAAAGTCTACAAGGAGGCCAGCCAACGCAGTTTCAAACAGGCCATCTCCTACCAGGAGGGGCGCAAGGTAAAAAACAGCCGCCAGGCGCGCGCCATGGAGAAGGGTACACGCTACGGGCGAAAAATGCAGGAAGAAGTCTGGCAAAATGCCGAGGTGGACGCCTTATACAAGCTGGCGGCGGCAGGCGTGCGCGTTCCGCGCCCCTACATCTGCTTCGAAGGCGTGTTGCTGATGGACCTGGTCACCGATGCCGGCGGCAATGCCTCGCCGCGCTTGAACGATGTCGAACTCAGCGAGACGCTGGCGCTGGATTACTATGCGCAATTGTTGCAGCAGGTGGTGCTGATGCTGTGCGCAGGCGTGATCCACGGCGATTTGTCTGAATATAATATCCTGGTCGATGAGCAGGGGCCGGTCATCATCGATTTGCCGCAGGCGGTGGATGCGGCAAGCAATACCAGTGCCGAACTGATGCTGGAGCGCGACGTCGCCAATCTGGCCGGCTATTTCAGCCAGTTTGCACCGCAACTGGCAAATAGCCAGTACGGCAAGGAGATCTGGAAGCTATACGTGGCGGGCTTGCTGCAGCCTGACAGCATACTCACCGGCCGCGTCAAGCCGGACCTGCGCCCTGCGGACGTAGGGGCAGTGCTGCGGGAAATGGAAATCGCCCGCAGGGAGGCCGAGGACGAACGCCCCCGCTTCCAGCATGGGATATGATAGAGGAATGGCCTGCATGCCCCTGGAACGGGCACAGCGCTTTGTAAAAGAACGAATGGAGTGAAGAATGACCTACGAAGAATATCTCGACGAAGTAACCACCTTGCTGACGGAAATGTACAAGCTGTCCGATGAGGCTGCGATCAAATACGTGATGCGGGCACAGGCCGCGGATTACTTCAGCCTGCACGACGACGATCCGGCCATGCGTACCCAGGAGCGTGCGATACAGGATGCAAAAACCGTATTTGAGCAAAGAAACAAGTCCCGCCCCGAGATTTATCGCAAAAATAAATCGAAATAAAGCGAAAAGCCGGGATAAAAAATCAGGATAAGCTGTCTATACCACTTGCTGTCGGTAGCCTCGGCTACCGGGTCGTGTCCTAGCATGCTGTTTATTCACGATGGAATGGCAAGAGTATCCATCGAATGCCCTGTAAATAAAAAATTCTGAAAGAAGCCATGGCTCGTTTTTACAAGCTTTTCCCTGCATTGCTTTCCGCTTTCCCGCTTTCCTTGTTTTTGCTGTCTTCCCCGGCCCTGGCCGGCACTTCCGTGCAATCGGCCATGCTCGACGCGGCCGATTCCGCTGGATCCCCCAAATACCAGCTGCGCGAACATTACACCAAGTATGAATACCGCATCCCGATGCGCGACGGCGCCCGGCTGTTCACTGTCGTCTATGTGCCCAAGGACGGTTCCAGGTCCTATCCCTTTTTGATTGGCCGCACTCCTTATGGCGTTGGCGTCCATGACCAGGAACAGTCGTATTATGGCGTGGATTATTATCCGGCCACGCTGGGGCCATCCAGGGATTTTGAAACCAGTGGCTATATCTTTGTCAGCCAGGACGTGCGCGGCCGTTATATGTCGGAAGGCAGCTGGCAGGAAATGACGCCGCACCAGAAAGCCAGCCGGGAGCCGGGTGAGGGCAATGAAAGCCAGGACATGTATGACACGGTGGAATGGCTGTTGAAGAACGTGCCGAACAATAACGGCAAGGTGGGCATCTGGGGTATTTCCTATGGCGGTTTTTATACGTCGGCCAGCATCATAGACTCGCACCCGGCGATCAAGGCGGCATCCCCGCAAGCGCCGGTGACTGACCTGTATATGGGGGACGATTCTTACCATGGCGGCGCCTTCATGCTGGCGGCCAATTTCGATTTTTATTCCGCTTTTACCAAGGAACAGAATCCCACCAGCTTGCCACGCCGCTGGGGCGATTTCGATTACGGCACCGAGGACGGTTATGAGTTTTTCCTGTCCCTGAAGACCTTGCCGAAGATTACTGGCAAATTGACTGCAAAACAGCGCGAACTGCTGATGCCGACCATAGAGCACACAAGCTACGATGAGTTCTGGAAAACGCGCAATATCGCCAGCCACTTGAAGAATATCCGCGCGGCAGTGCTGACGGTAGGCGGCTGGTATGACGCTGAAGACGCGCAAGGGCCGCTCACCACCTATCGCGCGATCAAGAAAAACAACCCGGGCATTTATAATGGACTGGTCATCGGCCCGTGGTCACACGGCGGCTGGGCCCGCAACGACGGTAAGGCGCTGGGCAACGTCAGTTTCGACTCCAAGACCTCGGACTACTACCGCAAAAACATCGTATTCCCGTTTTTTGAGCAATATCTGAAGGGCGGCAAGGATGGCGCGGCCAAACCTCTGCCGGAAGCGCAGGTATTTGAAACCGGCACCAACATCTGGAAAAGCTATGCCGCCTGGCCGCCGCAGCAGGCACAGGCGCGCATGCTGTATCTGGGCAAGGGTGGCAGCCTGACATGGCAGCAGCCGGCAGCGGACGCTCCAGCCTACGATGAATATGTCAGCGACCCTGATAAGCCGGTGCCGTTCGTCGGCTATACCACCAATTCGGTACCCAAGGAATACATGGTGTCCGACCAGCGTTTCGCCTCTACCAGGCCGGATGTGCTGGTTTACCGCAGCCCAGTGCTGGAAGAGGACGTAACCCTGGTCGGCCCGGTTGCGCCCAGGCTGTTCGTGTCCACGACCGGCACCGACGCCGACTGGGTAGTAAAACTGATAGACGTCTATCCGTCTGAATACCCAGCGGCAAAGGCCGGTGTCGAAAGCTTGAACGACGTTCCTCCGCCGTCAGTCAATATGGCCGGCTACCAGCAACTGGTGCGCGGAGAGCCTCTGCGCGGCAAATTCCGCAACAGCTTTGAAAAAGCCGAGCCTTTTACACCGGGGAAAGTCGAGAGCCTGAGCTACAGCATGCCGGACATTAACCATACCTTCCGGCGCGGGCACAGGATCATGGTGCAGATACAAAGCTCCTGGTTTCCACTGGTAGACCTGAATCCGCAAACTTTTGTGGACATACCGCACGCCAGGGCGGAAGATTTCCAGAAAGCGACGCAGAGGATATACCACGCACCATCCCAGTTTTCCGGTATCGCAGTACAGGTGATGCCGGCAGCAACGCAAGTGCAGTAAGAAAATAAGACACAATAAAACCATTCATCGAAAGGGATACCGTGAATCAAAAGAAAAAAACCATCCTTCGCCGCAGCGTGGCGGCGACCCTGCTATGTTTCTCGCTGTCCGGCCATGCCGCTACCAGCAATAACCTGGTGCTGGAGTCGCAGACCATGGACAAGAGCACAGACCCGTGCACGGATTTTTTCAAATACTCCAATGGCAAATGGCTAGCGGAGAATCCCATCCCGGCCGACCGTTCGCGCTATAGCGCCTACGACGAAGTCACCGAACGCAATCTCACCGCACTGAAAGCGATCGCGGAAGCCGCTGCCGCCGCTCCGGACAGCGGCAGCCTGGCTGCCCGCCTGGTGGGATCGTATTATCGCAGCGGCATGGACGAGGCCCGTATCGAGGCAGAAGGAATCAAGCCCCTGGCGGAAGAGCTGGCGCAAGTCAACGCTGTCAATGACCGCAGCCAGTTGCTGCCGCTGATCGCCAGGCAGCACCAGACCGGCGTAGGCTCGCTGTTCACTTTCTATGTGGACCAGGACGCCAAGAAAACCACCCGCTACATTCCTCAAATCACGCAGGGCGGCCTTGGCCTGCCGGACCGCGATTATTACCTGAAGGCCGATGCCAAAACCGTTGAGATCCGCAAGCAGTACCTGGCCCATGTAGAGAAGATGTTCGGCTTGTTGGGCGATGCGCCGGAAGCCGCAAAGAAAAACGCAGCGACGGTCATGGCGCTGGAAACCCGGCTGGCCAAGGCATCGATGACCAAGGTGCAGCTACGCGATCCGCAAGCCAGCTATCATTTGCTGGATCTGAACAGCCTGAAGAAAATCGACGGGAAAACCGCCTGGAGTGTTTACTTCAAGGATATAGGCCTGGCCGAGCCTGGCCAGTTCAACGTCGGCCAGCCGAAGTTCTTTGCAGAGGCAGGAAAGATGCTGAACAGCCTGCCGCTGGCGGACTGGAAGACCTATCTGCGCTGGCACCTGGTCAATGCCAGGGCGAAAGACCTGTCTTCAGCTTTTGTTAATGCAAATTTTGATTTCTATGGCCGCACACTGGCAGGCACCAAGGAACTGCAGCCTCGCTGGAAGCGCATCCTGACCAATACCGATGCGAACATGGGGGAGGCGCTGGGCGAGCTGTACGTCGCCAAATTTTTCAGCCCAGAAGCTAAGGCCGGCGTGCTGGAGATGGTAGGCAATATCAAGGATGCGATGCGCGACAGCATCAGCAAGCTGGAGTGGATGTCGGAAGCAACCAAGCAGCAGGCCTACAAAAAACTGGATACGCTGGTCGTAAAAATCGGCTACCCGGACACCTGGCGCGACTATAGCGCTTTGAAGATAGATCCCGCCTCCTATGCTGGCAACAATATGCGCGCGGCAGAATTTGAATTCAAGCGCAATCTGGCCAAGCTCGGCAAGCCCATAGACCGCAACGAATGGGGCATGACACCGCCGACCGTGAATGCCTATTACAATCCGACCATGAACGAGATGGTCTTCCCGGCGGGGATTTTGCAGCCGCCGCTGTACCACGTGAATGCAGATGCAGCAGCCAACTATGGCAATACCGGTGCGACGATAGGCCATGAGCTGACCCATGCTTTCGACGACGAAGGCCGCCAGTTTGATGCGCAGGGCAATCTGAAAAGCTGGTGGACCAAGGACGACGAGAAAAAATTCCTGGTGCGCGTGACGGCGATAGAAAAGCAATTCGATGAATTCAATCCTATCGATAAATTGCATATCAACGGCAAGCTGACCGCTGGCGAAAATATTGCCGATCTAGGCGGCATGAAGATCGCGCTGCAGGCCTTGAGAAAAGCCCAGGCCAGCAAGCCGCAAGCTGCAGAGGTGGATGGACTCAGTGTGGAGCAGCGCTTTTTTATCGCCAACGCCCAGAGCTTCAGGGGCCTGATGCGCGATGAAAAACTGCGTCTGCAACTGGCAACCGATCCGCATGCGCCGGAAAAGTACCGGGTATTGGGACCTATCGCCAACATGCCGGAATTCTCGCAGGCTTTTAATTGTCCGGCCACCAGTTCTCCGCTCAGGCCGGATGTCAAGCGCGTGAACATCTGGTAACACGCTCCAAGTCCTTCCCTTGCGACTGGCGCGCGAGGGAAGGGCAGTAATGCGCGGAATCGCCATTCAGGCCGCAAGCTTGTACAATTCAACTCCATATATAAATAAATATCAGGACAAGAATTGCTGATCACCTTCCTTTTGCTAGGTATCGCCATTTGTGCCGCGTGGCTGAAGCCTGTTCCGGTCACAGCAAAATTTGCCTTTCATCCCTGGCTCCTGGTTTTTGCCGTCAGCATTATTAGTGGCGTTTTTACCAATATACTGACGCTACCTGCAGTCCTGGCACTGGTGATTTTTACCGGCAGCGCCTATCTGGTAGTCCGCCCCAAGGCACCCAGAACGCAGCGTGTACTTTTTGGCGCCGCCACCATGCTGATCGCACTAGCACTGGCGATGCACAAGCTTCCCGGTTTCAACAACCCCATATTGATTGCCGACGCCAGATTTTCTGCCGATGCGGCAGCATTCAAGCAATATGCCAATTTTGACAAGGGAGCGGTAGGCTTGGTATTGCTGGCGTTTCTATGCAAGCGCTCGACGTCCTTGACGGAACTGGGAGAGGTGCTCAGGCGGGCATTGCCGGTGGCGGGGTTGACTATCGCACTGGTGATGGCGACGGCAATCCCTTTGGGATATCTGCAACCGGACTTCAAGCTGCCGGCTTATACGCCGGTATTTTTGCTGGCTAACCTGTTTTTGACCTGTATTGCGGAAGAAGCTTTTTTCAGGGGATTCCTGCAAGACAGGCTGTCCAGGCTACTGAAAAAGCTGAAATGGGGAGGCCTGTTCGCCGCACTATTTTGTGCAGTATTGTTCGGCCTGGCACATATGGGCGGCGGGATGAGCCTGGTGCTGCTGGCGACGATAGGTGGCATCGGCTATGGGTACGCCTACCACATCACCAAAAAGATCGAGGCGGCGATCGCAGTGCACTTTCTGCTGAATGCCGCCCATTTCATCTTCTTTACTTATCCCTGCCTGCAAGGATGCGGGATAAAGGCCTGAGGCTACCTGCTATGCTTGCCAATCTTCAAAGCGCTGCCAAAAAGCAGGGACAAAACGCGGCTATACCTTTTCCATCTCTTCAGGATCGAGCGCAATTACATGGGTTTGAAGCATCCCATGCTCGTCATGCCATTCCTTTACCACGCAAGGCTGGCCGTATTCGTCGACGTCGACAATCTTGAAAAAATTACCGGCCATGGATTCGATCAGGATGCGCTCCTCTACCGGAAAGCTCTTGATGAACTGCTTGCTCAGGGAAACGATGCGGATGATGTCTCCTACCGCAACCGGCTGGCCCTTGCTGTCTGTCATTTTTGGGTCTTGCATAGTATTCCTGGGTTAATAATTATTTAGGCCTGTGTGCATCGACCAGGGCGCCGGATACCGAGACGCCGACCGGATAATCCGGTATCGGATTTCCCGGGCCGAACCATTGTGCGTCGGCGATCTCATTCTGGTCTTGTACGATGTCGCCGGACACATATTCTGCGGTAAAGGCGATCATCAGCGAATGCGGGAAAGGCCAGGACTGGCTGCCGAAATAGCGCAAATTAGTGACCTTCAGGCCGACTTCCTCGAAGACTTCGCGATGGATGGCTTCTTCTATCGATTCGCCGGCTTCCAGGAAGCCGGCCAGCGGCACATAACGCGCCGTCGGCGAGGCCACATGCTTGGCCAGCAGGATGTGCTCGCCTTTCTTGATCAGCACCATCATGGCCGGTGATATGCGCGGATAGGCGACCATGCCGCACGCCGGGCACTTGAAGCAGCGCTCGCCGGCGGCCAGTTTCATTGGAGTTGCGCAAGTGCCGCAATACTTGTGGGAGCGCGCCCATTCTGCAACCTGGAAAGCCCGGCCGGCAACGCCGAGCAGATCGTCATCCATTTCGCCAAACAGCGCGCGCAGCTTGGTATAGGCATGGCCGGCCGGCGCCTCGGCATCCTTCGCGACCCAGGCGGTGCGGCAATAACGCTGCCCTAACAAGCCCAGAGGATGGATATCGCCGTCATTGATTTCCAGGCTTGCGCTTATAGCCGCATCCGGCAAACTCAGGTCGGCAGTGCGCACCAGTAATTCATCACCGCGAAAGATGAATGAAAGCGGGTTGGCAGACTCTTGCGGATGCAAAAGCAACTGGAATTGGGCGGGAGTCTTGAGCATGGTCATCGAAGGTGCGAAAAAGGCAAAGGCTATGATTGAATTGAAAGACGGCCGAATGCCGCTATCATACCTTTGTCTTGCCGAATGCGCACTTTTGCCTGGCGTGGTCGGGCTTCGTCCAAGGCATTCCTGAGCATGTTGATATGGAGTCTGGCGGAGCTGAGGGATCAATGAGGTCAGACTTTTTTCAGGCGAACAGTATGCCATTTCCCCTGGAGGCCCGTCTTGCCAGCCGAACGTCATTTTCTTCTCGTCGTGCTCCCCCCCCAAAAAAATTTCAATAAAATCTCCATCATTCTGCAATAGCAAGACTTAAAAACTCCTTAAGTTTCTGCAAATACAACACCAATATCGATACCGGCAAGCTGTATTTCTCCAGTCATAAATGCTCCCTAAGATGCGCTCAGTTTAGTGGAAAGAAGTAGGAAGCCATTCGCGTTTCTGTTGCTTTCGATTGGGTTCCAGGCAATTTGAAGCGATTCAACTTTTTACTCATGAGAACTCTGTCCAGGTTTCTTGTAGCGAAGATCAACTCTGATGGCGGATGTTTTAAGAAAGCATTTTATTTTTTAAATTGCTATTCCACTAGGCCTTGCCAACATAGATTCCTTACCTTATCCGGACAAATCATGCGCGCTCCCTCAATCCAAAAAACAGTTATCGCCATTTTAATCTCGCAGCTTTTTATATCTGCCGCTTTTGCTGCAGATGAAGCCGCGCCAAGGTCTGCGATCGAGACCGTGGTAATCGATGCGCAACGAACCTCGAATGGCGTTGCACGCAAAGCCCAGGAAGAAGCATCAAACCTGATCAACCTCATGACAGTTGAAGAAATGAGAAAGCTGCCTGATGTGAATGTCGCTGAGTCGGTGCGGCGCATCCCGGGCATTTCCCTGGAAACAGATACTGGCGAGGGACGGTTCATCAATATCCGCGGTTTGGATGCCGATTTGAACAGTACCACCTTCGGCGGCCTACGCTTGCCGCCTTCGAATAATGCCTCCCCTTTTGGCGGCGGCCGTGCGGTTGCGCTCGATGCAATCCCTACCGGACTCGTCGGCGCCATTACGGTCACCAAAACTAATCTTCCTGAGCAGGATGCCGAAGCATTGGGAGGCACGATAGAAATCACACCGAAGACAGCTCCCGCCAATGGCAAGCCGTTCTTTGAGGGGAGGGTGGGCACCGGGCGAGAAGCCCTAAGGGGAACCAATATTGCCGACCTGTCTTTTTCGGGAGGCGGCCGTTTCGGCGGGAACGGTCCGACCCGGTCCGGTATCAGCGCTTATTCAGATAATCCATTTTCCCTTGTCGTAACGGGAACCTATTATGAAGACAAGCGCGGCATAGATGACGTGGAGCCGGCTTTTCTTGACGACGGCACACATTCTCCGCTTGCTTATGCCGGCTGGGATCAACGCTGGTATCAATACAATCGCAAGCGCCATGGCGTCGGTATCGATCTGGGATACCAGCCCGACGCCAGGAATAGTTACTACGTCCGCGCGTTTGATGCCGGATATACCGAAACGGTATTGCGTCAGCGCCTGACGGTAACTCCAGACGGAAATCCGGCCGCCACCGCAGGCGGATTTATCGATGGCTTGAGCGCCAACGGATTCGACAAAACGCTGCGCCAGGAAAAAGAAACGATCGACAATAAAGTATTTGTCGTCGGCGGAAAAAATGTCATGGATGCCGGCACCCTGGATTACCGCCTGGGATTCACTGAAGGCTCGTATGACAAAAAGCACGACTACAATTCCGACTTCAACTATACACCCGCTGCCGGAATACCTTTTATAGTGAATGGGACCACCGTCACTCCGCCCGCCGTCAACTACAACAATCTCGGCAAGGGCAACACGCCCGCCTTCAGCGTGTCAGGCACAGATTATCTGAATCCCGCCAATTACAACCTGGTTAAATTTCAAAACAGTACGATGAACATCACGGATAAGGAGTGGTCCCTCGCTGCGAATATGAAATTGCCTGTGAATTGGGGGAATTTCGAGGAGGAGAGCATCAAGACCGGCGCCAGTGCCAGAATGCGTACTCGTGAAGTTGCGGGGCAGCCGTACTCGTATGCAGGGATCCCTTCCATTCCACTGACTTCCGCTTCTTCAGGTCCCAATATCAGCTTCTACGACGGCGCTTATCAAAACGGCCCGCAACTGACTCCGGACTATCTGCAAAACGTATTGGCGGCAAACCAGGCGATTAGCGCCAATGACCGCATCAATGCCGCGCTCCAATACCAGAAGGACAAAGAGGATGTCTATGCTCTCTATGGCCAGTACCAGATGAAATCCGGAAAGCTTGGTGTGGTGACGGGATTGCGTGTAGAAACTACGCGATCTTCTTATGACGCCAACTCCAAAGGGGTGGACGCTGGCGGCAATGCATTTATAGCGCCTAGCAGCCAGGACAAGAGCTATACAAATTTCTTCCCGAGCGTACAGGCGCGCTATGAAATAGAACCATCGACCTTGTTGCGCGCGGCATTTTCCTCAACGATTGCGCGACCAGGGTTCAACCAGGTTAACGCATCATTGAACATCGATCCCAGCGCAAATATTGTTTCGCAAGGTAATCCTGGATTAAAACCGATTACCGCCAATTCTTTCGACTTCACGTTAGAAAAATATTTGCCTAACTCGGGAATCATTTCTGTCGGCCTGTTTGACAAGGAAATCAGCAACTATATCGCCAGTAATGTGACTAACCAAACCTTCCCCAATAACGGATTGTTTGCAGGATTCGTCGGCACAGCACGCGTATTTTCTTATACAAATATCAGCAAATCGCGGGCGACCGGGCTGGAGTTCAACTACGAGCAAAGGTTCAAGCAACTGCCTGGTATCTGAAGCGGACTGGGTGCCGGCGTCAATTACACCTACGTGGATTCGAAATTTGAAATTCGCCCCGGCGAGCATTCGAGCATGCCATCGACCTCCAAGAATACCGCCAATGCCAACGTTTTCTACGAGAAACAGGGTCTTAACTTGCGGCTTGGCGCCTACTATGTATCGCGCAACCTGTGGGCAATAGGCGGCAGCAGTGCCACAGATGTGTTCTCCGAACCGCGCATGTCGGTAGATTTCGGCAGCTCTTACGCCATTAACGACAACCTGTCGATCTATTTCAACGCAAAAAATTTAACGGACACGCCGCTGAAATTTGTAGAGGCCGGCTCGGGCCGCACCATCCAGCGTGAATTCTACGGCGCTACCTACCAGCTTGGCCTGACTTTGAACTATTAATCACGAGGAATAAATGACTATGAAGACCAACAACATCAAAGCTGTTTTATTTGTTGCTGCAACGCTGGCCGCGCCCTTGTCACAAGTTTCAAGCTACGCCGCAGAAACCCGCTATGCGGTATTGGACCACTGGACACTGGGGGATGCCAGCAAATGGGACTACACAGATATCGATGTAGTGCGCCATCGCTTATTTATTTCGAGGGGAGACCGCGTACAGGTGCTGGAACTTCCGTCCGGCAAACAGATAGGGGAGGTTCCCGGCACCAAGGGCGTCCACGGCGTCGCTTTTGCACAGGACCTTAAATTGGGCTTTACCAGCAATGGAGCCTCCAGCTCGGTCACAGTATTCGATCTTGATACCCTGCAAATCAAACAGGAAATCCCGAGTGCCGGCATCAATCCCGACGCCATTTTATATGAGCCCGGCTCTCATAAATTATTTGTCTTCAACGGAAAGAGCAACGACGTTACCCTGATTGACGCGGTAAGCCTTAAAACAATTGCGACGATTGCAGCGAGCGGCCGCCCCGAGTTTGCAGTGAGTGACGGCGCCGGCAAGGTGTTCTTTAATATTGAAGACAAGTCGGAAATGAATGTCATTGATGTGGCCACCAATAAGCTCGTGTCAAAATGGTCGCTAAAAGGCTGTGAAGAGCCTAGCGGCCTGGCCATCGATACTGCACATGCACGCTTGTTTTCTGTTTGCCAGAACAAAATTATGGTCGTGACCGATGCCAAAACAGGCCGCCGCATTGCCAATGTCGCGATAGGCGAGCATCCGGATGCAGTGATCTATGATGCGTCGACGGCGACTATTTACTCGTCCAATGGCGACGCCGGAGGAAGCTTGACCGTGATCCGTCAAGACGATGCAGACCGCTATTCAGTGATCGCGAATGTGGTTACCTCAAAAGGCGCTAAAACCATGGCAATGGACCAGGTTTCGAAGAAAATTTATCTTCCTACTGTGGTGGACAACAAATTCACGGTACTGGTTGCCGGTCCCAAATAAGTCCGTTTTGTGATTTCTCGCTGGCGACCCGTCTGGAGCGGGAGCTCCAGCGGGGAGTTTGTAAGTGGATGATTAACGGGAGCGTTAAAGGGGGCTGCATGAGTGTTTAAGCAGAAGCGCTCGAGCCCCGCCTGCGCGAGCAGGGATAGTTCTTCCCACAGATGCGGGCTGCATTGACAACATATCTAAACATCACCATACTCAGAACGGCTCTTCGGTCGATCATTATTTAGTTGACCGTCATTTACTATCTGCCTTGGTCTTACTATAAAAAATCCAGCATGAAATTGTCAAAGTCGTGGATCCTGATAGCTGCTCTGGCTACTTTGGGAAGTGGCGCCATCGTAGTCACGAATACCGGGCTATTCAGCCAGAACACAAACACTCAAGGCAAGGCTGAGAAGGGCGTGCCGGTAAAAATTACCATCGCTGAACGAAAAAACGCGCCGGCTTATTTGGATAGCATTGCAACCGTACAGGCTCTTAATACGGTCCTGGTGCGCGCCCGCGTGGACGGACAAATTGATCGCGTCCTTTTCAGCGAAGGCGCCGGCGTCAAACGAGGGCAGGTACTGGTCGAGCTAGACAGGCGGCCGTTTGAAGTTCAATTGCGATCGGCAGTAGCCCAGAAAGCGAAAGACAATGCCCAGTTGGAGAATGCCAAACGTGATCTGGAGCGGTATGAAATCCTGGCCAGGCAAGATTCCATCGCGATCCAGACCCTGGATACCACGCGCGCCAGCTATGAGCAATTGCGCGCGACGGTAGATGCCGACCAGGCGCAGATCGAGCAGGCTCAGTTGCAACTCAACTACGCCACCATTAAAGCACCCATGGATGGCAGGGTCGGCGCACGACTGGTGGACGCCGGAAATATCGTGCATCCGGGTGATGCGAACGGTATTGTGGTCATCAGTCAATTGCATCCCGTGTCTGTCAGCTTTTCGCTGCCGCAATCCTTACTCCCCATTCTCAAAGAGCAGCAAGAGCGTAAGGCCAGGCGTGTTCAGGCACTTTCAACGGATGGCGCCGCAGTGATAGATGAAGGAAAGCTGAGTTTGATCGAGAGCCAGATTGATACCGCCACAGGTACGATACGGTGTAAGGCCACATTCGACAATCCCAAGGAGGCATTGTGGCCCGGCGCCTTTGTGACGATCAGGGTGTTGATGGATGAGCTGCCGAATGCGGTCACGGTGCCTGCTGCGGCTATCCAGCCTAGCAGTCAGCGGCCCTTCGTCTATGTTATTGATCCCAGCAATACGGCACAAGTCAGAGAGGTAACGCCCGGCCCGGCATCAGGCCCTGACACTGTCATACTCGGTGGATTATCGGGTGGCGAACAGGTTGTCGTCGAGGGCCAGTTTCAGTTGGAGGCCGGCAAGCGGGTGATTATCTCTACTGCGGCCAAACCGTCCGCCACTTCCCAAGTCGCCAAACCCTGATGCCACCGGCCGGACGCTATGCACGATAGCAACTTCAATTTCTCAGCCTGGTTCATTCGCAGGCCCATCGCCACATTTCTTTTGATGCTTGGCATCCTGTTTGTCGGTGTGGCCAGCTATTTGCAATTGCCGATAGCGGGTGTGCCGCAGGTAGACATACCGACCATTTCCGTTAATGCCAGCTTGCCTGGCGCCAGCGCGGAAACGGTAGCGACCTCGGTGACGTCGCCTTTGGAACGGGCGCTCGCTATTTTGCCCGGAGTTACTTCCATCACTTCCAGCAGTTCGCTAGGCTCCAGTTCCATCGTTGTGCAATTTGACCTGGTGCGCAGTGTCGATGCCGCCGCGGTCGATGTGCAGAGTGCGATTAACTCAGCTTTAGGGGACCTGCCCAAGAATTTACCTCATCCTCCGACATTCGAGAAAAAAAATCCTTCGGATGCGCTACTGATGACAATCGCGGTGTACTCCGATACCTTGCCCATAGGCGCAGTTGATGACTATGTAGAGAATTACCTGACACCGGAGATATCCAGAGTGCGTGGCGTGGGCGCGATTGACTATCATGGACAGCAGAAGCCGGCGGTCCGGATTCAGCTTGATCCGGGAAAGGTCGCCGGCCTGGGCCTGACGCTGGAAGATGTGCGGCAACGCATCAGCGAAGCGACGGCCAACGGCCCTAAAGGGACATTGAACGGACCCCGCCGGAGCATTACCCTGGATACCAATGATCAGCTCAGCGAATCGGCCCAGTACGGCGAGATAGCGCTGGCGAGCAACAATGGCGCCACGGTGAAATTGCGTGATGTAGGAAGCGTCAGGAACGGCGTCGAGGATGTCAAGCAAAGCGCATGGGTAGGCAAACACCAGGCGGTAATGATTGATGTCCACAAGCAAATCGGCTTCAACATCAACACGACGGTCGCGAAGATTAAAGAGGTTTTGCCCTCGTTGCAACGCAGCCTGCCTCCCTCCGTGCACCTGGTCTTGCTGGGCGACAGGACACAGACCATACGTTCCTCGGTGGACGATGTCCAGTTCACACTGGCGCTGACTTGTTTGCTCGTCATCCTTGTCGTCTATGTTTTTTTGGGTAGCCTGCGCGCGACGCTGATACCGGCGATAGTGATTCCCCTATCCCTGTTCGGCACGATGGCAGTGATGTATGTCCTGGGTTACAGCCTCGATAATGTATCCCTGATGGCGCTTACCATTTCTATCGGCTTCGTCGTCGATGATGCAATCGTGATGCTGGAAAATATTCTGCGTCATATCGAGGAAGGCATGGCTCCTGAGGAGGCTGCGCACAAAGGTTCGGGCGAAATCGGATTCACAATTTTTTCCATGACCATCTCCCTGATTGCAGTATTTATCCCGCTGCTCTTCATGAGTGGGCTAGTCGGGCGCCTGTTCCGGGAATTTGCCGATACTGCGGCAATCGCTATTCTCATCTCAGGCATAGTCTCGCTGACGCTGACGCCGGTGTTGTGCTCGCTCTTCCTGAAAGCCCACCATTTGGAACAGAGAGGCTGGTTTCATCGCCAATGCGATGCCTGGATTGAAACCATGCGGCAAGCCTATGCACGCAGTTTAAACAAGGTTTTAAAGCACCAGCCACTTACCCTCACCGTGATGATTGCCACGCTGGGCTTGACAATTGGTATGTATGCCTATATTCCAAAAGGATTTTTTCCGCAGCAGGACAACGGATTGATTGCCGGGGTGACGGAGGCGTCACCCGATATTTCCTATCAGGCGATGCTGCAGCAAATGCAGGCCCTGGCAGACACCGTCAAACGGGACGACGATATCCAGAATGTCTATTTCTGGATCGAGGGTGACCCATCCACGAATGTCGGCAGGATGTTGATCGACCTGAAGCCGTTTGGCGTGCGGCATGCCTCCGTCTATGACGTGATTGAACGGATTAAGCCGCGCGTCAAAAACTTTCCTGAGATTGTCTTGCATCTCCAGGCACGGCAGGATCTGCAGGTCGGCGCGCGCTTTAGTAAAACCCAATTCCAGTACACCTTACGCGACACCAATCTGGCGGAATTGCACGATTGGACGCCCAGGATGCTGCAAGCACTACGCTCCATTCCACAGATACGCGATGTAGAGGGAGACACCGAGCCTACCGCGCCGCGGCTGAATATAGTATTGGATCGCGACGCAATGGCGAGGCTCGGTGTCAGCACGCAGGCAGTGGATGACACTCTGTACGATGCCTTTGGGCAGCGGCAAGTGGCGAGTTTTTATACGCAGGTCAGCGTCTATAGGGTGATTCTGGAGGTTGATCCGCGCTTCCAGTTGGACGAGGCAGCACTGAGTCGTATCTATGTTCCCGGTAAAAGCGGTACCCCCGTACCGTTGGCTGCGATCAGCAAGTTGAGCCTGTCGGCGGCGCCGTTAACCGTCAACCATGACGGGCAGTTCCCGGCAGCGACCTTGTCTTTTAATTTGGCGCCTGGCCGGTCATTGGGCGACGCGATCGACGCCATTAACGCCAAAGAGCGGGCCGTCGGCAAACCTGCCGGCCTTACGACTATTTTTGCCGGGACTGCACAAGCTTTCCAGGAGAGTCTGGCCAATCAGCCTTTCTTGATCATGGCAGCATTGCTGGCTATTTTTATCGTTCTCGGCATTCTGTATGAGAGCGTCATCCATCCCATTACCATCATGTCGACGCTTCCTTCAGCCGGTATCGGCGGACTGCTGGCGCTGATGTTGCTTCATTATGATTTTTCCCTGATTGCGTTGATCGGTATTATTTTGCTTATCGGCATCGTTAAAAAGAATGGGATCATGATGGTTGACGTGGCCATTACCGAAGAGAATCGGGGACTGGCGCCTGTCGATGCAATTTATCGAGCCTGCTTATTGAGGTTCCGCCCTATCATGATGACCACGATGGCAGCCTTATTGGGGGCCATACCGCTGGCGGTGGGGGCGGGAGCTGGCTCCGAGTTGCGCAGGCCCCTGGGTGTCGCCATGGTCGGCGGCCTGCTTTTGTCCCAGGTTCTCACGCTGTACACAACGCCGGTGGTTTATCTTTACATGGACAGGATTGTTTATCGGATTCGCCGCCTGCGCCCGAATTGAAGGGGCCTGCCAGCACAGGCAGCGCTTGCCGTCAGATATTATTGTTGGTAATTCTGCATTTGCCATAAGCGCATGAAGCGATGGAAAAACCAGACTACGCGTACTTCAACTGGCCAGCGTCACGGCAAGTATCCCTCCGTATGCATCTGTTGCAAAGTGTAAGATCACGGCAATATTCCTTTGCAAAGCGTAAACTTATAATTGCCAATTGCGGTTCAATCCTGGTTGGCGCCGGGTATGAATCGTCCACAGCAAGATAAGGACAAGGTCATGAACAGATATCTCTTCAGTTTGCTGGTGATAGCCGGCATCGGTACAGCATATGCGGGGGAAGCCAAGGTGACATGGCAGAACCCCGACAGTTATACCGATGTGCGTCCCGCCAGTGAAAGCAAGACAGGCTTTCAGTCCAGGGTATTCAAAACCCTGGATGGCGTATTCGACAGCCTCGCAAAACAACTGCCGGACGGATATAAATTGCAGATAACGGTCACCGACCTGGATCTGGCCGGCGACGTCAAACCCATGCGAGGGGGCATGCAAGATGTCCGCGTGATAAAAGACATAGACTGGCCACAAATTTCTTTCAGCTATGTGCTCAGCGACCCGCAAGGCAAGCAGGTGGCGGCGGCCAAGGAGGAATTGCGGGATATCAACTTCAGGTCCGGCGTCAGCATCAATACCGGCAATAGCTTCTATTATGAAGAAGCCATGCTGAAGGACTGGTTTAAAAAGCAGCAGGATAAAAAGCTTTTCCCTGCAAAATAGAAGGCTCTTCCTTTAAATAAAAATGTCGTTCAGAAACTGCTGAACGGCATTTTTGTTTGGTTTCATATCAGTCCGGTAACTATCCTCAATCCGATGCCTGGCAAAGCTTGCTGGCCTTGTAGGCGGTAACAAAATCATCGAAGCTGCCGTGGTCATCCTGCTCTATTGCCTGCTGTTCCGCCAGTGAATCGCTGGCCAACTGGCTGAAATAAGCATTCTCTTCGGCAGTGGGAGGATGGGCCCTGAAGTGGCGCGCATGTTGCTCGCTTTGATGCAGGCCGAAACGCAAAAAGGAATTGCCGTGCTCACGCAAGGAACGCATTACCTGCGCAGACGGCGTTAGCTCGGGGTCCTGCAGCTTTTCTTTTTGCTTCGCCATGCTCACAGCGTGTTCATCGCCGCCACGCTGTGCGTCCAGCAATGCAGCTATCGGCTGCATGCGCTGTAGCAGCTCCTGGCCCCATGCCTGCAGCGTGACGGCTTGGCCGTTGCGTTGCAAAGCGAGCCCAGGACGGCGGCCATCCTTGACGGTGGCGGCAAAATTTTTCGCATAGACGAGGCTTTGTTCGGCATCGATGGCCGGACTGTCGTCCAGTGCGCAAAACAGCAGGAAAGCATCAAGGAAACGCGAAGTTTCCAGGGCTATGCCCACCGGTTCAAAAGGATTGACGTCCATGCAGCGGATTTCCACGTATTGCACGCCGCGTGAGCAAAGCGCCTGGATAGGGCGCTCGCCGCTACGGATGACCCGTTTCGGGCGTATCGTCGAATAATATTCATTCTCTATTTGCAGCAGCGTGGTGCTGATCTGTATCCATTCGCCGTCGCGCTTGGTGCCGAACTTTTCATAGGGCGGGTAAGGTTTGTTGACCGCGCTGGTCAGTCTGTTGACATAGTCGTCCAGGCTGTTTTCCTGGGGCGACAAGCCCGATTGGGCGTCATTCTGGTAGCCCAGGTCGCTCATGCGTAAGCTGGTTGCGTAAGGCAGGTACAGGGTGTCGTCAGACAGCTCTTGCAACTGGTGCTCGCGGCCGCGCAGGAAACTGCGCGACAAGACCGGCGAAGCGCCGAACAGATACATCAGCAGCCAGCTGTAGCGGCGGAAATTGCGTATCAGCGCCAGATAGCTTTCCGACTGGAACTCCTTGGCGGAGCCGGCTACTCCCTCCTTGGCCTGCAGCATCTGCCATAAGGCTTCCGGCAGTGAATAGTTGTAGTGTATGCCTGCAATGCACTGCATTGCTTTTCCATAGCGCAAGGCCAGGCCGCGTCTATACACGTGCTTCAGCATGCCGATATTGGACTTGCCGTACCAGGCGATCTCTATATCCTCTTCCGGCGGCAAGGCGCAGGGCATGGATTCGCTCCACAACAGTTCATCGCCCAGTTTGGTGTAGGCGAACCGGTGTATGGTTTCCAGCTTGTCCAGTGTCAGCGCAATATCGGATTCCGCAGGAGTGATGAACTCCAGCAGGGTTTCGGCATAGTCGGTCGTAATCTGCGGATGGGTGAGGGCGGAGCCCAGGGCAAGCGGATGCGGTGTTCTGGCCAGGTCGCCGCTGCGCGTGACGCGCAAGGTTTCCCTTTCTATGCCGCGCAATCCTTGTCCCAGCAGCGGGCGATGTTCATCAGTGGCCAGTAATGCCAGGCGGCTGGTCAATTGACTCTTCATAGGCTTTCCCTGTAATTGTGTACTGCATATTCGGTGGACGAGAGATTAACCGAAAATGCGAATTCGCGTATCCGGGCGGTCAATTTTGCGCGGCGGACGCAGCTTGACATCCCTGCGAATTTAATAAACAAAAAAGCAATATTTATTGCGCGGCAACGATATCGTTGACGGCGCCCAGCGCCTGCTGTTTTCTAGCATCCAGCCAGATGCGATAGACCAGCAGCGCGACCTGGGCATCGTCGGCCGCATATTTGATCTGGCGCTCGCTGAGCTCGGCTGCGGCCCAGTTGGAGGTAGAGGTTTTCTTCGATTTTTGCAGCTTCATGCCGAAATACTTGGCAACCGCGGTTTTCGCTCCCATGTCGTTGCGCTTTGCCTCACGCATCGCCCTGGACAGGTCCAGTACATTTGCCACCTGTATTCCCAGGCGGGAATGCAGGCGCCTGGTATCTTCACTGAGGCCGAAGCCTACCTTCAGGATAGCGCTTGATTCCAGGATTGCCTTTACCGCGTCGAGATTGGATAAGCGCAATACCGGAAACAGGAAGGCCCGGGTGTCCGTCGCCAGTTGAATCAAATGGGGTCCGTCCGAATTCTGGCCCTTTAAAAAAATCGGCTTGGATTCGGTATCAAAGCCCAGCACGTCTGCAGTGCACAGTACCGCAAACGCCTGGTCCATCTGATCCTGGGAACGCACCACCAGTACGTCACCCGGATGTATTCCGGGGTAGGGCGGCAGGCTGATTTCGGTTTCGGTAGTCATAAGCGGGATCATGACACAAATTGAGGTGTTTTTATTTCAGGAAAAGAGGGGGTGAAAATAATAAAGGGACCGCATTTTGCGGCCCCTTTCACTATTGGCGCTGCCCCTAGTGGGGCTTTATCGCGGTTTCAGGCATTTTACCCGAGCGCCCGACTGCCAACAGCACCAGCCATTTCAACATCCTGTAGATGAACCTGACCAGGATTATCGTCAAAAGGGCTTCGACCAAGGTCGCCACAAATGCGTACGCAGTGTTCCAGCGCTCTTCTCGCCGGCGGAACTTGGCAAAAGCGCGATCCCTGGAAATTTCTATGCTGTCATAGAAAGTCGGCACTACCAGCAAGGTGAGGATAGTGGAAGTGATGGTTCCGCCTATGATGGCCACTGCCAGCGGACGGTAAAATTCACCGCCTTCGCCGAGGCCGATGGCAACCGGCATCATGCCGGCAATCAGCGCAAAGGTCGTCATCAGGATAGGGCGCAGACGCATGCGGCCGGCATACATCAGCGCATCTTCACGGTCATAGCCCTCGGCCTCGCGCTTGCGGGCGCAATCCAGCAGCAAAATCGCATTCTTCGCCACCAGGCCCATCAGCATGATGATGCCGATGAAGCTCATCAGGTTCAAGGTGCCATGGGTCAGCAGCAGGCTGATTACCACGCCTATCAGGCTCAGCGGCAAGGACAGCATGACCGCTATCGGCGCAGTGAAAGAACCGAACTGCATGACCAGGATCAGGTACATCAGGCCTATACCCATCACCAGCGCGATACCCATTTCACTGAATACCTCCTGCTGGTCGCGCGCGGCGCCGCCCAATTCCAGGCCGTAGCCTTGCGGGAAGTCCATTGCCTTGGCGATCTTCAGCGCATCGGCGGTCACTTCGCCAGGTGAGCGGCCCTGTGCATTCGCCGATACCGCGATCATGCGTTTGCTGTCCACGTGCTGGATCTGCGCCGGTCCCTTGCCCATGGTGATGGTGGCAATCTGGTCCAACGGTACCATCATGTTGCTGCCGCCTACCGCAACCGGCAGGTGCTCGATATTTTCCGGCCTGACGCGATCGTCAGGATGCAGGCGTACCGCAACGTCGCGCGATTCGCCGGTAGGGTCTACCCAGTCGCCGACCTCAACCCCGGCAAATGCAACACGCAGGGCTTGCGCCGCATCGTTGACCGAAATGCCGAGCGAGTTGGCCAGGCCGCGATTCAACTCTATCTGCAACTCGTCCTTGGGCGCCAGTTCGGACAAGCCGACATCGACTGCCCCAGGCACCTGGCGCAGCTTCTCCATGAAATCGCTGGTGATCGCGATCAGACGGCGCGCATCAGGCCCGTGAAACTGGATCTGCACCGGTTTGCGCGCGCCATTATTCAGGTCATCCAGCACCACGAACTCGCCACCCACCATGGTCGCCATCAATTTGCGCAAATCTCCCGCCACTTCTATCGACGAGCGGCGCTTGTACTTTGTGGTCTTACCTATGTCGACATACACACGGCCGCCGGAAGGGTTGATGGTGCTGTTGGTGGCGATGGTTTCCTTCATGGTACGCGCCAGTTCAGCGGCCTTTTCCACCTTCATGCGCACATAGTCCAGGCTGGAACTCGACGGCGTGCGGATTTCAATCGCGATAATGCCGTAATCTGAAGTCGGCAGGAAGCTGGAGCCGCCCTTGGTGATGTGCAGGCCAATCGCGCCGGCAAGGCTGAGGCCGGCAATCAATGCCATCCAGCGCCGGTGATGCAGCGCCCATGCAATGACGCGGCCATAGCGGTCAGCCTGGTGGTCGAACCAATGGTTGAAATGCGACAGCCACAGGCTGATGCCTTTCTTGGGCTGTAGATGATGGCCAACCGGATCGCCCCAATAGGCCGACAGCATAGGGTCCAGCGTAAACGAGATGAACAGGCTGACCAGTACCGAGGCCGCCACGGTGAGCGCGAAAGGGCGGAACCATTCGCCGGAAATACCCGGCATGAACGCGACCGGGATGAACACCGCGATAATCGAGAAAGTCGTCGCTGCGACGGCCATGCCTATCTCGCGGGTACCGGCGCTGGCGGCAGTGCGCCGGTCCGAGCCCATCTCCATATGCCGGACGATATTTTCCCTGACCACGATGGCGTCGTCGATCAACACGCCTATCGCCAGCGACAAGCCGAGCAGTGTCATGAAATTCAGCGTGAAACCACACAGCCATACTGCGATGAATGCCGCAATCACCGAGGTGGGCAGGCTAAGCGCCGTAATCAACGTGGAGCGCCATGAATTCAGGAATACGTACACCACAAAAATAGTCAGCACCGCGCCGAACATCAACGCATCAATGACATTATTGAGGCTGCTTTCTGCATCCTTGCCACCATCCTGCGTGACTTCTATCGTCGTGCCTTTCGGCAGCGTCTTGTTGACCTCGTCGACCAGGTCGCGCACCTTGTTGGCGACGCTAACCGTGCTGGCGTCGCGCGAGCGGGTAATTGAAAGGCCGACATTCGGCAAGCCGTTACGCATGCTGAAGCTGTTCAGCTCGGCAAAACCGTCTGCCGTCGTTGCAATCTGGCCCAGCCTGACCACTTCATCGCCGCGCCGCCTGACGATCACATTTTCAAACTCGGCCGGCGTTCCTATGCGGCCTACCAGCCGTATGCTTTGCTCGTCCAGCACACCGCGTATCTTGCCCACCGGGGCAGTTGCATTCTGGTTGCGCAAGGCGGCTACCACGTCGGCAATCGAAACATTGTATTCGCGCAGTTTCTCCGCGCGCAGCAGGACGCTGAGTTCCCTTTTCAGCGAGCCGCCCACATCTACCGTCGCTACGCCGTCTATGCCGCGGAACTTATCGGCCAACTGGTCTTCCGCCAGCCGCGAGATCTCTGCATGGCTCTGGCTCTTGGAGGACAGGGCCAATTGCATGATAGGCTGGGCGGACGGGTCGATGCGCTGCAACACAGGTTCGCGCATTTCCAGCGGCAGCTTGTAGCGCACCGAGCCGATTGAATTCCTGATCTCGTCCGACGCCTCAATCATGTTCTTCTTGAAGTTGAACTGGATCACAATGCTGGCGCTGCCTTCGCTGGCCGTAGACCGCATCTGGTATACGCCGGAGATGCTCTGCAGGGATTTTTCGATGCGGTTGATTACTTCCCGTTCCACCGTCTCCGGGGAAGCGCCGGGGTAGGGGATGCTGACCACGATCAGCGGCAGCTCCACATCGGGCCTTTCGTTCACCTTCAATTTTTTCAGCGCCAGCAAGCCCAGGCACATCAGGGCGATGATGATGACGATGGTCGCGATGGGGCGCTTGATACTAAAGTCGGATAAGAACATGGTTTATTTCCCCGCTGTGCCTGAGGACGCGCCACCGGATGGCATTGCAGCCACCGCAGAGGCTACTGTAGACGAAGGCGCGAGCGTCACCTTTTGCCCGTCCTTCATTGTCGATACCGGATTACGTACTACTTTATCTCCGTCTGCGAGGCCGCTGCGTACCACGAAGTCACCGCGGCGCTGGTCGCGTTCCCCCAATACCAGGTTGGTCTTGTTGACCGCGCCGTTTTTCACCAGCCATGTAAACGCGGAATCGCCATTACGGACCAGGGCAGACTCCGGTATCATCAAAGTGGAAACCGTGGATGCCTCTATCCTGCCCTCTGCATACAGGCCGGATACCTTGGGCTGATTACTGTCAATAAAGTTGACCAGTACTTCCACCTGGCGCGTAGTGGGATTGGCAGCGGGATCTACCCGCTTGACCTTGCCTGCAAATAGCTGCTGGCCATAGCCGTTGACCCTGAAATCGACTACCTGGCCGATTTTTACGCTGCTGATCCTGTCCGCTGAAACAAAGCCCTCGAAACGCATGCTGTTGGGGTCGATGACCTTGACCAGTTCTTTACCTATCTGCGCGGTGTCGCCGGCAGACACCTTGCGCTCGCTGATGATGCCTTCAAACGGCGCGCGCACTTCAGTGCGCTGCAGTTGCTGGCGGGCCTGTGCCGAACGGGCCTTGGCCGCAACCAGGTCGCTTTGAGCATTATTGCGGCGGATTTCTGCATCTTCCAGTTGCGAAGTCGACGTCATGCCGGAGGCGCGCAGGGTTTTCAGGCGCTGGAACTGGCGCTCGGACTGGTCCAGGCTTTGCCCGGAAGCGCGCACCGCGGCTTCGGCAGAGTTCAGGCTGTCTCGTATCGAGGTATCGTCCAGCCTGACCAGCAGGTCGCCGCGCTTGACGGTTTCACCGTTTTCCTTCAATACCTGCAGTACCACGGCAGACACTTCAGCCCGCAAGTCGGCGCGGCGCTCAGGCTGGATGGAGCCGGTTATTGCGGGCCCCGAGGACAGGGCGTTGTTCTGTACCGTGATCAGATCTTCAGGAGAGATCAGCAAAACGACAGCGCTGGCCGATGCAGAAGCCGATTTGGCGCTCGCGCTTCCTTCTGCATTTTTCCCTACCTTGTCGGATCCTTTGCTGCATGCGGCAAGGGATAGGGCAATAGCGACGGCTAACAGGGTCTTGCGCAACATTTGTGATCTCCGTTTGTATAATTAGACAGATTGGAGCGGTAAAAGTAAAAGAAGTTCAACCGCGGACGCGAACGTATACGTAGGGCCGTAACACGATGTCAGCGGCCATTCCGATACGACGTTGAGGGGGAGTTATATTTATATATAGCGCTGCGGCACGATATGCATTTCCGTACTTTGTTTTGGGCAGCGCATCGGGATTTTGCAGCTATTTAGCTGCTTTGACAAGTAATTATGAAAGGAAGTTTACACCGCCAGGAAGGTATTGTGCAGAAATTAAGCAAAACACACTCGCCAATGGATAGACAGGATACAGTGTTAGCTTCAAGTTAACTCCATCTAAGGTCGCGCAAGATATTTGTACCGGTCGATATGACCTATGGTTGCTGCATGTGTCGCGCAAGCCATAGGCAGGTGAGCATTGCTGCCGGGCACGCGGTTGAGTTTCGCCCACCTATAACTTATACTCCGGGGCGCGTGACAAAATCACCGCGCCACGTCGCTTGCCGGCAACACCCTGCCTGAAAAGCGGCAATTGTATTTTAATTTTTTTGCCATTAACCCTAATTACTGCGGCAATCATCGCATGGCCCGACCAGGCTGCATGACCTTGATCCGCGCGGAGCCATAAGCATGACCGCTTTCATCTTCAATGAACTCAATTTCGACAACCACGAACAAGTGGTATTTGTCTCCGAAGCAAAATCCGGGCTGAAGGGTATTATCGCCGTCCACAATACCAATCTTGGCCCTGCGATGGGCGGTTGCCGTATGTGGAATTATGCGTCCGAAGCACACGCTGTCAACGACGTGCTGCGCCTGTCGCGCGGCATGACCTATAAAAATGCGGTTGCCGGCCTGCCCATAGGCGGCGGCAAGAGCGTTATCATCGGCAATCCCAAGACAGACAAGACTCCGGCCCTGTTTGAAGCGCTGGGAGAAGCGCTGGAACGCCTCGGCGGCCGCTACATTACGGCGGAAGACGTAGGCACCAGCCCTGCGGACATGGCCCACGTCGCCACCAAGACCCGCTATGTCGCCGGACTGGGCGATAGCGGAGATCCTTCCCCATTCACGGCACTGGGTTGCTTTGTTGGCGCGCAGGCTGCCGTCAAGCACCAGCTGAAGCGCGATTCCATGGAAGGCCTGGTTGTCGCATTGCAAGGCCTGGGCCATGTCGGTTACGACTATGCGCGTCGTTTGCACGCTGCCGGAGCCAAGCTGATCGTTGCCGATATCGATGAAGCGGCCCTGGAGCGCGCGAGGACAGAGCTGGGAGCGGAAATCGTTTCCACCACGGCGATCTACGATGTGCAGGCGGATATCTACGCGCCTTGCGCACTGGGCGCCACGCTGAATCCGGATACCTTATCCCGCATGAAGGTCAAGATCGTGGCCGGCGCTGCCAATAACCAGCTGGCAACTGCCGACATCGGCGACCTGCTGCGCCAGAAAGGCGTGTTGTACGCGCCGGATTTCGTCATCAACGCCGGCGGCATCATCAAGGTATGCTACGAGTACCTGAACAAGCCGCAAGCCGACGTAGAAGCGCACGTGCGTGAAATTGGCGATACTCTGGCTGAAGTATTTGCCCGCGCCGATCGCGAAGGCCGCTCGACCAGCGTAGTAGCCGACGAAGTCGCCGAGGCACGCTTCAAGCGCTAACGATTATTCCTGCTTTGCAGGAAATAACGACAGCCGCTCGCCGCTTGGCCAGCGGCTGTTTTTTTATGGCCGCACCTGCAAAGTCCTGATCTGCGCATTTTTTGCGCAAACGATGGGTAATTCTAGGACTCTCGAAGCGGCTCCTTGCCTTTATGCCGATCCAACACGACAAGAAGCAGGGCGATGGCTACGAATCCGATCAGTATGCCGGTCGAATTCAGCGCGACCTGGGCGTAGCCCAGCTGGCCGGCGTCAATAAAGTGGTAGGGGTATAGTCCAAATGCGGCCCCGCGCAACAGCGCATAGACGAGGTACAGCGCCGGAAACAAGGCCCAGCCCAGGACATCGCGCCAGCGCAGGAAAGCCTTGGGCACAAACAGCCACCAATAGAGTAGAAACAGCAGCGGCATTACATCATGCAAGAGCCGGTCTGCCACCAGTTGCCATCCTTGCGGCTGCCATAAATGCCGCAGCAGCAGGCTATAAGCGAGTCCAACCAGCGTGATGTAGGCAGCTATTGCGCTGACCACGGAAGGCCGGCTGAAAAATGGATTGCTGCCGGCCATTCCAGGCCTGACAGATGCACTCAGTGCCAGTGCGGCCAGGATATTGGCCAGCACAGTAAAGAAGCTCAGAAAATTGAACAGCCCGCCTATCAGGCTTTCACCGCTGGCGTAGCGAATTGCGAGAACAATGTACAACTGCATGCCGAGCGCCGCCCACGCCAGGAGCGAGGCGCCTAGCGCATACCAGTGCATCAATCGGGATTGCCCTGCTTTCATTGACCCCACATATCCTCCTGAAGAGCGTGCATCGCCGGATTGGATGCCTGCAGGGAGCGGAAAGGCGCGCTTGCATGAAACCGGGAATTGCGAAGCACTATACTATGTTGCATGACCGCTCGCCAGCGGGCGGCCGGTTTTGCCGCATCTAAGGCAAGGAAGAATTTGCTGAATGTGTTGAAATTCGCGGCCATATCCGGTAGTCTCCGCGCTTCCATTTCATATTGAGCGTTATAGCAACGGCGCTCGCCGCAAATTTTTGCCGATGGAATTTTCCCTCGGCGTTCGAACCAGGCTACAGCTTCATCACGATTTCCGACATGACCGTTCTTATCGCCACCGACGTATTTGGCATTACCCCTGCAGTACACAGCCTGGTGAGGAGCCTTGGCCGCAATTGCGTGCTGGTTTCACCTTTCGACGACGCCAATAGCCGCTACCAATCCGAGCAATTAGCCTATCAGGCATTTCTCGCCGGCGGCGGCGTCGCCCGCTATGCGGCCAGGATACAGTCCGTCATGGCCAAAGGCGCGGCCGACATAAGATTTGCAATTGGTTTTAGCGCAGGCGCCTCTGCACTCTGGCTGGCCAGTACAACGCCCGGCTTTAGCCGCCTTCACATGCTGACGCTGTTTTATGGCTCGCGCATACGCGACTACGCAAACCTGATGCCGCTGTGTCCGGCGCGCCTGGTCTTTGCCGAACGGGAGCCGGCATTCGAGCCCGCTGCACTGGCGGCCGAACTGGCAGCAAAAGGGCGTAGCGTAGAACTGGCAAAGAATACCTCGCACGGATTCATGAATCCCTATTCGGGCGGATTTTGCGTCAAGTCGCAAGCCCGCTACACTGCCGAACTGGCGGAGATGTTGCAAGATGCGGAAGTGGAGCACAGCGCCGAGCTAGCCTAAACCAATTCAGGCACCGGAAAAGAAAAAGGCTTAAACGTTTTGCGTTTAAGCCTTTTTTGCTTGCCTACCGGCTCTTCAGCCTGCAGTCACACAATGCGTTGCCTGAAGGTCAGACCTTGTTCGTCTTCTTTTCGCGGGCCACCCAGTACAGGGCCAGGATGATCAGCGCATAAGGAATCAGGGACAGTGCATCGGCATTGCCGCCTTCAAAGAAAGGATTGTTCCTGGTCGACCATTCGCCGACCACCTTGTCGAAATTGGTCAGGATACCGGCTGTAAATGCGATGACGATACCCGCCAGCGCGCCGCCGGCGATATAGCCGGAAGCCAGCAACACGCCGGAGCTGCGGTCGCCCGCCGCCTGTTTCTCATCTTCCGACATATGCTTGTTGTGTTCCAGCTTATTGTTGCGGCGGTCTACCAGCCAACGTATCATGCCGCCGACGAACAAGGGCGCGGAAGAAGACAGGGGCAGGTACACGCCGACTGCAAACGCCAGCGAGGGGATGCCGGCCATTTCCAGCACCAGTGCGATCATCACGCCGAACAAGACCAGCGACCAAGGCAACTGGCGATCCAGGATGCCCTTGATGATATAGGACATCAATACGGCTTTAGGCGCATCGTATTTTTTCACTTCGCTGCCGTCAGGGCGCTTGTTGTAGGCGCCGTTGATGCCCGGATCCACCAGGTAGACTACCTTGCCGGCATTGTCCACCAGGTATTTGCCGGCGGGGCCGCCCACGGTGTCGAGCTTGTGCCAGACTTTATAGCTCGCCTTGTCCTGCTCGGCTTGCGGACCTTGCAACTGGTCGGTATCGGTCAGTTTGGACACATCGGTGCTCAGGTTGGGAGCAACTTGGGCTGCCGGCACATACACGGTGCCGGCGTCATTCAGTTTCAGCAAGATAGGGCCCAGGATCAGTGCGGAGGAAAAGGCGCCGGCCAGGATCGCATATTGCTGGAACTTAGGCGTGGAGCCGACCAGGAAGCCGGTTTTCAAGTCTTGCGACGTGGTGCCGGCATTGCTGGAAGCGATACAGACAATCGCACCCACCGACAACGCAGTCACATAGTATTGGCCGCCGGTCCAGCCCATGATCAGGAAGATCAGGCAGGTAAACAGCAGGGTTGCCACGGTCATGCCGGAGATAGGATTGGACGAGGAACCGATTTCACCGGTCAGGCGCGAAGACACGGTAGCAAACAGGAAGCCGAACACCAGGATCAGCAGGGCGCCCAGCAGGTTCATATGCAAAGGCGTCGCCACGGTAATGATCGCAATGATTGCCAGACAGCCGATGATCACCCATTTCATGGGGATGTCCTGGTCGGTGCGCAAGGGAGCGCTGATCGTTGCGGCAGCGCCTTTACCCATGCCTGCCAGGCCGGCAGACAGGCTGCGCCAGATCGTAGGCATCGCGCGTATCAGGCTGACCAGGCCGCCGGCGGCAACTGCACCCGCGCCTATGTACAAAATATAGGCGCTGCGGATGTCATGCGGCGCCATTTCGCTGATCAGTTTGGTGCCCGGGCTGACCGGCACGCTCAGCGCATCGCCGAAAAATTTGATCATCGGGATCAGCAGCAAGTAAGACATGACGCCGCCGGCCGCCATCACGGAAGCGATGCGCGGGCCGATGATATAGCCTACGCCCAGCAATTCCGGCGATACCTCTGCGCCGATGGAACCGCCCTTGAGCGGTGCGCCAAATGCCACTTCCGGCGTATCTTTCCAGCCCTTGAGGGCCACGTTGGCTATCTTGTACAGCAAGCCGATACCGAAGCCGCCGAAGATGATCGCGGCGCGCTTGCCTGCATCATCCTGCGCGCCGGGCTGGGCGGTTTCGCCGGCGGCTTCGCGCGAGGCCGGTGTTGCCGCAGCCATCAGGACCGCCGCGCAAGCCGTGCCTTCCGGGTATTTCAATTCATTGTGCTGTTCGACGATCATCGTGCGGCGCATAGGGATCATCATCAGGATGCCCAGCAAGCCGCCCAGCATTCCAACCAGCATCACGCGCGAGATTTCCAGATCAAAGCCCAGGATCAGGATGGCCGGCATCGTGACGCCCAGGCCAAAAGCCAGCGATTCGCCGGCAGAGCCTGCAGTCTGGGTAATACTGTTTTCCAGGATGGTGGAATCCTTGCCGCCCATCTTGTTGAACATGCGGAACAGCGTGATCGCAATCACCGCCACCGGGATCGATGCGCTGACGGTCAGGCCGACCTTCAGCACCAAGTACAGGGAAGACGCACCAAATACCATGCCCAGTATCACGCCCATCAGGAGCGCCCGGATGCTGAGTTCAGGGATTTGCGCCGAGGCCGGAATATACGGTCGCACTATTGGGGGGATGATGGAAGACGGTTCTTTTGACATTTATAAACCTTATTGTGTAGGCAAAAGTAGGCTGCCGGGCATTGTGTGCCCGTCTGGCCCTGACTATGGACTGCTGCAAAACTGCACTGGAGCCTCTCTCAAATGCCCCAGCACAATTTTAGTCGTGCATTATGCTGCTTTTTGCTTGCGCTGCGCAATGGTACAAGGCCGTTGATCATGTTGCAACGCGCAATAAGGAGGAAATCGCCTGATTTTGTATCAATTTGGAAGATGCGCGGATTTCCGGCTGCCGGCGCTCAAGCGCCCAGCAGCTCTTCATGCTTCTCTATCTGTGGCAAGACAGTGATCGCCCTTATCACAGGGTTGCGCCAGGCGACACCGGCCAGCAGCAGCGCCGATACACCGGCGAATCCGAGCGAATAGCGCAGCCCGATATGTTCGCCCATCCAGCCGCCTATCAGGGCCCCCGGACCGGCGGGTATCAGGATCAGCCAGCGCATCGTGCTGGTCATGCGCCCCAGCAGGGGCTCAGGCGTGACGGCCTGGCGCAAGGCCAGGAAATTGATGAAGATCAGCACCCCGCCTATGCTGAAGCAAACCAGCATAAAGGCAAACACGAATACTCCAAAGGCGCTGGCCGGCGCAATCGCCAGCGAGAACCAGCCGGTGCCGCACACCGCCACGCCGGCGACCAGGCAAGGCCCGGGGCCAAGATGGCGGCTGATGCGGTTGCCAAACACGCTGGCGACTATGCTGCCCAGCCCCATGCCCATATAACAGAAGCCTACCGCCTGCTCGCTGAGGCCCAGGACGCGGGTGGCAAACAGGATCTGCACCACCAGCGCGGCGTTATAGCAGAGCTGCCAGCCGCCGACAGTGGCGGCTAAAGTGAGCAGCAGGGGCTTGTTGCGGACAAAATGGACGCCCGCCTTCAAATCCCGCCAGAAATGCGCGTCCGCGCGCACCGGACGTACTTCCCTGACGTCGATCCCGCGCAAGATGGTGGCGGAAGTCAGCAGCAATATCGCGTCTGCCAGCAAGGCCAGCGGTGCGCCCAGCAATTTGATCAGGGCGCCGGCCGCAGCCGGGCCGGCGATTTCCGACCCTGAGGTCGCCAGTGCATTTTTGGCATGCGCCTCGACCAGCCTGTCGCGCGGAACAATTTGTGTCAGCACGATTTGCGCGGCGCTGCCGGCGGTCGTATTGACGGCGCCAATCACAAAGCCGACCACATACAGCCAGTCCATGCTGAGCCAGCCCAGCCATGCGGCGAGCGGCACGCTGGCGACGGCGACAGAAATCGTGCTCTCTCCTATTATATAGACCGGCAATTTGCGGATCCGGTCCAGCAAGACGCCGGATGGCAGCGACAGCAGCACAAAGGGCAGGGTTTCCATGAACACCAGCCAGCCCATCTGGGTCGGGCTGGCGTGCAGCAATACGGCGGCGGTCAGGGGCAGGGCCAGCATCGTCACTTGCGCGCCGAAGGAGCTGATCAGTATGGAGGTCCAGAGGCGGCGATACACCAGATCGCGCAGTAAATCATGGGAAGGAAGCCTGAATTTGTCTCGAAATATTGTTTTCATTTTTGCAGCAGCAGTAATTCAGCCACGCTTTAGGTAAAAGCAGGCAATGATGGGCTCTTTTGGAGCCCCTAATAACAACAGAGAACCGGATTTCGCCAAACAGTGTGTAGCTAGTGCGGCCGGTAGCTTCCCTTTAAACCGGCCAGGGCCAGGATGACGCATACCTGGGGTGCCCCCTAATGTGAATGCCCTAAGATGGAGACAAGGACAGCCATGCTCGGCGGTCTTAATATATTACCTAAACACCCGGCTTATCACAATGGCACGACCCAAGGATTTAAGCGCGCCTCACGTCCTGATATCTTTCTGACAGCCGAATTTGATTTAGGTTCGATATTGCCTGCATAATGCACGCCTTCTGCACGCCTTTGCCATTGGAAATCCCGCATGTTTGACAAGCCCATAGTAATGATCGACTTTGAAACCTCAGGCATGAGCCCGGACCAGGGCGGCCGCGTCACCGAGGTTGCGGCTTTGCGCATCGTCGGCGGCGAGGTAGTGGACAGGTATGTATCGCTGATCAATTGCAATGTGCGGATTCCGTCTTTCATTACACAATTGACCGGCATCACGCAGTCTATGGTAAATAAGGCGCCGCCGGTATCCGAAGTGATGCCGGCGCTGGTGGAGTTTATCGGCGATGCGACGCTGGCCGCGCACAATGCCAGCTTCGATGAAAAATTCCTGCTGGCCGAGAGCGGCCGGCTATGCCTGGCGCCGCGGCACGACGGCGTAGTGTGTTCGGTCAAATTGTCGCGCCGCGTGTTCCCGGGCCTGGACAGCTATTCTCTTGGGCCGCTGGCGTCGTCGTTGGGCATACGCTTCAAGGGACAGGCGCACAGGGCCGAGGCAGATGCTGAGGTCGCCTCTGCCTTGCTATTGCGGATAGGCGAGCATCTGGGTGAGCGCTACGGCATCACGCCGGTCGATCCGCGCCTGCTGCAGGAGGTGAACAAGCTCAGCGCTGCCAAAGTGGCTTCCTTCTTGCAAAAACAGCCTTTGCTGAAAGCCGCCGCAAATCCTGCGCAGGCAGCACTGCCCGTCATTCCATCTACAAAAGCCGTGCAGCGCTATCGCCACTATAAAGGCGGCATCTATGAACTGGTGTGCGAAGCGACGCAAGAATCAGATCTGAGCCCCGTCATCGTATACAAAGCGCACAACGGCACTTATTGGACGCGGCCGAAAATCGTATTTTTTGAAATGCTGGAAGTGGACGGGCAGATGGTGCAGCGTTTTGCACCTGTCGCCGATTGAGCGTTGCAATGTCCCGGTAGCACCCGTAAACCCTAATGGTGCGCCTTGCGGTAAATGGTATTGCGCGACACGCCGAGCGCGCGGGCCGCGGCCGACACATTGCCCCCGTGCTCCTGCAAGGCCCTCTGGATCGCACTCATCTCCAACTCCTGCAACTTGCCCATAGGCGACATTGACGGGTTGGCGCCGCCGCTAGCCAGGGTATCGGGCGCTGCGCCGGTTTCTTCCAGAAAATCTTCGGGCAAGTGCTCGCGCCGGATCTCGTGAGTATCGTCGCTCATGATGACAGCGGTACGCAGCAGGTTATTCAGTTGCCGCAAATTGCCGGGCCACGAGTGCTGCCGGAACAGCTGCATCACGTCCGGCGCTATCGTATAGCTTGCGGCAGACAACTCTCCCAGCATTTTCTGGATGACGGCGCTGATGTCGGTGCGCTCCCGCAGCGCCGGCAGCTTCAATACCAGGCCATTCAGCCGGTAATACAAGTCGTCGCGGAAGGCGCCCCTGACAATCAATTCGCGCAGGTTGCGGTTGGTGGCGCAAATGATGGCGATGTCCACCGCGGTGGATTTATTGCTGCCGAGCGGTGTGACCATCCTTTCCTGTAACACCCTCAGCAAGCGCGCCTGCATATGCAGCGGCATGTCGCCGATCTCATCCAGGAACAGCGTACCGCCCTGTGCTTGCTGTATCTTGCCGACATTGCCCTTTTTCCTGGCGCCGGTGAAAGCGCCATCCTCATAGCCGAATAATTCGGATTCGATCAGGGTTTCAGGTATTGACGCGCAATTGACGGCAACGAAGGGCGCTTGCGCGCGGGGCGAGTCCTGGTGGATGGCCTGCGCCAACAGCTCTTTGCCGGATCCGGTCTCGCCGGTAACCAGGATAGGAATATCGCGGCCCAGTACCTTGCTGACTTTTTCTATCAGCGCCGCCAGGCAGGGGTCGCCGGTTTTTAGCGCCGCCAGCCTGGATGCCGCGCGAGCCTTTAATGGCGAGACGGGCGGACTGGATGTCGCTTGCAGTTGATCCGACGGGACATACGAGGAAAAACTTTGGCTCAGTTTCAATTCTGCGCGTGCAGAAACCCTTACCCCTCCAGGAACCGTAAGGCTCAGGAACTGCGGCACAGCCGCCCGGTAATGGTCGAACAGCGCAGACACCGGCAAGCCGAACAGCGAACTGAAAGTATGCGGGTGCAAGGCTGCCAGCGGCAATCCCAATTGGAACAAGGCGCTGCGGTTGGCCGACAGGAAGCGCCCGCCCGGCGTAAACGACGCGATCCCTTCCATCAGTGTGCCTATGAATTCCGGCCGGCTGTGAAAATGCAGCGTGATCGCATCTTCAAAGGCGGCTGAAAATAACTGGTTCTCTATCATTTGCGCGGACATGCGCACCAGCGCCATCGTATGCTTGTGGTAGCTGCGGTAGTCGCCGGTCACATCCAGCACGCCGACTACATTGCCATGATGATCAAAAATCGGCGCTGCGGAACAGGTCAGGAAATGATTCGCCGTCATATAGTGGTCGCCCGCGTGGATCAGCGTGGGAGCCTGCTCTGCCAGCGCGGTGCCTATCGCATTCGTCCCCTTGCTGCTTTCGGCCCAGCTGACGCCGGGCTGTATCGCCACCTTTTCGGCTTTTTGCAGAAAATCATTGTCGCCGAAAGCATGCAGGATATGTCCCTTGGCATCGGTGAGGACCACCATGCTATGCGTATCGCAGATTTGCTCATATAAGGTTTCCATCACCGGCAGTGCATACGCATGCAGCGAGCGGTTCTGCTCTATCGCCATGCTCAGTTCCTTGTGGCTGAGGGCGGTAAAATCCGGCGCGGCATGCGCGTCCAGACCGAAAGCCGCGGAGCGTTGATGCGATTCCTGCAACAGGTCGGGATGGGTGCCGGCAGAAATGATGTTTGCCGATTTGCTGGGGGATTGCGGCGTGGCCTGCACGCCGCTGTTGCCTGGCTCTGTTGCTTGGCGCATTTCTGGGCTCCACAGAAAGAGGATGATTTTTTTGCTTATTTTTTACGCATGTTTTGCTTAATGTAACACCTGTTCAGGTTTGGCGCACGCTGTATGTGCCAACCAGCCCTTGCATGCTGCGTCGCCCGCGTTTGCGTGGCTGGCATGGCAATTGCAATTTACTTATCGATGTCATGTCAAGTAAGTCAAAGTGTTTCAAATTGGCACAATAAAAAGCTGTTCCCACAAAAAAATGGAGATAAAAATGGCGATAGGTTTCAATCTCAATGGCAAGCCGGTATCGGTTACTTCAGAAGCAGATACCCCATTGCTGTGGGTCATCCGCGATGAGATAGGGATGACCGGCACCAAGTTTGGTTGCGGCGCAGCATTGTGCGGCGCCTGCACCGTTCACCTGGACGGCGCTCCCATACGTTCCTGCCAGACCCCGGTATCGGCGGTTGCCGGCAAAAAAGTGGCAACTATCGAATCCCTGTCCAAGGATAATTCCCATCCCCTGCAGAAAGCCTGGATCGCTTACGACGTGCCGCAATGCGGCTACTGCCAGTCGGGGCAACTGATGAGTGCTGCGGCGCTACTGGCAACCAATAAAAATCCGTCCGATACTGATATCGATAATGCGATGAGCGGCAATATCTGCCGTTGCGGCACCTATAACCGTATCCGCGCCGCGATCAAGTCTGCCGCAGCCGAAATGCAAAAAAACGCCAGAGCAGCCTGAGGAGAATACGATGACTACAACAAGACGCGATTTCCTGAAAGTTTCCGCCATCACCGGCGGCGGCCTGATGCTGGGTGTCAGTTTGCCGGGGGGCGTGGGCGAAGCGCAAGCTGCGGGCACCTTGTACACGCCGAATGCCTGGGTGCATATTGCCGACGACAATACGATCACGCTGATTTCTGCGCGGTCGGAAATGGGGCAGGGCGTATATACGTCGATGCCCATGCTGATTGCAGAAGAGCTGCATGTTGACGTGCAGAAAATCAAGGTGGATATCGCCCCGCCGGGAGCGGTGTACGTCAATGCCTTGCTGGGCGCGCAAATCACCGGCGGCTCCACCTCGGTCAGGGACGGTTGGGAAAAGCTGCGCATAGGCGGCGCCCAGGTCAGGATGATGCTGATCTCCGCTGCCGCCCAGAAGTGGGATGTGGACGCCGCCAAATTGACTGCGGACAATGGTGTAGTCAAAGGGCCGGGCGGCAAGCATGCGACTTACGGCGAACTGGCAGAGGCTGCTTCCAAGCTGCCTCTGCCCGATGCAAAAACCGTGGTATTGAAAGATCCGAAAGATTTCAAGATCGTCGGCAAGGCGACCAAGCGGCTGGATACGCCGGGAAAGGTCAACGGCACTGCCGAATTCGGCATAGACGTGAAATTGCCCGGCATGGTTTACGCGTCGCTGGAACAGTGCCCAGTCATCGGCGGCACGGTAAAGAGCTTCGATGCGTCCAAGGCGCGCGGCATGCCGGGCGTGATCGACGTTGTGCAGATCCCGGACGGCGTGGCAGTGGTTGCCAACAGCTATTGGCGCGCGAAAAAAGCGCGGGAAGCGCTGACTGTTCAATGGGACGAAGGAAGTGTTGCAAAACTGAGCAATGCGAGCATGCTGGCCGATATACGCGGCGCCTCTGCCCATGAGAAAAAAATCAACATCAAGACCACCGGCGGCGACGTGGATGCCGCCATCAAGGGATCGGCGAAGAGCCTGCAGGCGGAATATGTATCGCCGATGCTGGCCCACGCCACACTGGAACCGATGAATTTCACTGCGGATTATCGCGACGGCAAAATACTGCTGATCGGCCCCACCCAGTTCCAGCAAGGTGCGCAAGGCGCGGTTGCCGCCGCACTGGGTATCAAGCCGGAAGACATCACCTTGAAAACCACGTTCCTGGGCGGCGGTTTTGGCCGCAGGCTGGAACTGGATTTCATCGTCCAGGCGGCGCAGATATCCAAGGCGGTCGGCAAGCCGGTCAAACTATTGTGGACCCGCGAAGACGATACTACCCACGACTTCTACCGGCCCATGGCGGTCAACCGCCTGGCAGCCGGGCTGGATGCCGGCGGCAAGCCGACCGCGCTGAAATTCGATCTGACTTCGCAGTCGATTACCCAGCGCGCTTTCGGCTTGCCCAAGGAAACCCTGGACCCGTTCATGGCAGAGGCTTCGGTCGTGCCCTACGACATCCCCAACATGACGCAGGATATGTATATCCATGACGCCGGTTTGCGGGTAGGCTACTGGCGCTCGGTCAGCCATGCATTGAATGCCTTCCCCAATGAGAGCTTCATCGACGAAATGGCCCATGCAGCGGGCAAGGATCCTTATGCCTACAGGATGGAGTTGCTGGCCAAGCAGCCGCGTTTTGCCAATGTGCTGAAACAGGCGGCAGAAAAAGCCGGCTGGGGCAAGCCTTTGCCGGCGGGCCACAAACTGGGCATCGCGCTGATGGAGGGTTATGACACCTATATGGCGCAAGTGGCCGAGATTTCTGTCAGCAAGGACAATGAAATCAGGGTGCACAAAGTGACCGTGGTCGCAGACCTGGGGCGTATGGTGAATCCGGATACCGTCGATGCGCAGATCCATTCCAGCATCATCTTCGGGCTTTCCGCAGCACTGTATGGGGATATCACACTGGAAAACGGCAGGGTGCAGCAGACCAATTTCCACAACTATCCGGTGGTGCGCATGAATGAAGCGCCGAAGATCAACGTGACCTTAATCAAGAGCACGGAAAAACCGGGCGGGATAGGCGAGCCGGCAACGGCCTTGATAGGCCCTGCAGTTGCCAATGCCTTGTTTGCGGCGACCGGCAAGCGGCTGAGAAGCCTGCCGCTGACGCCGGAAAAAATTGCAGCAGCCTGAGCACCGCTGCCGGGGACAGGTCAGAAGGCCGGCCCCCGGCAGTAAATCCAGCTCCACGGTAAGATACGGACACTGTAATATGCACACTGCATGTTTTTTGCATGCGGTGTGTTGTTTTTATTGATATTCGGATAACTATGGATAGTATCGATCTGGAAGTGCTGAAAACCTGCGAGCTATGGCTCAACGCCGGCCTCAAATGCGAGCTGGTGACAGTCATCAAGACCTGGGGCTCGAGTCCCCGGCCGGAAGGCGCCACCCTGGCCATCTGTGAAGACGGCCGGGTAGTCGGATCGGTTTCCGGCGGCTGCATAGAGGACGACCTGATCGAGCGTGTGCGCCAGCACGGCATACAGCGCACCAGGCCGGAGATCGTCACTTACGGGATTACCGCCGACGAAGCACATCGCTTCGGCCTGCCTTGCGGCGGCACCATACAACTGGCGATAGAGCCGCTGAATGCCAATAGCCGCATCCCGGAATTGCTGCAAAAGCTGGCGCAGCACGAGTTGGTTGCGCGCAGGCTGGATTTGCACAGCGGAGAGGTAAGGCTGGACCAAGCCGGGCCGGGAATGGGCTTGCAGGCTTCGGATGCAGCATTGACAACCATACACGGGCCGCGCTGGCGTTTGCTGATCATAGGGGCCGGGCAGTTGTCGCGCTTCCTGGCCAGCATCGCGCTGGGCATGGATTATCACGTCACCGTATGCGATCCGCGGGAAGAGTATCGCGACGGCTGGCAGGTGGACGGCGTCAAGGTAGTACATGCAATGCCGGATGACCTGGTACAGGAGATGAAGCTGGATAGCCGTAGCGCAGTAGTCGCGCTGACCCATGACCCCAAGCTGGATGACCTGGCGCTGATGGAGGCGCTGAAATCGGAGGCCTTCTACGTCGGCGCGATAGGCTCGCGCCTGAATAATGCGAAGCGCCGCGAAAGGCTGAAAGAATTTGACGTCAGCGATGCCGAGTTGGCCAAATTGCATGGCCCGATAGGCTTGTACATAGGCAGCAAGACGCCGGCGGAAATCGCCATTTCCATCCTGGCGGAAATGACTGCGGTCAAAAACAACATCAAATTGCCCGCTGAAGTACTGGTAGAGAATGCCAAGGCGGCAGCAGCGCAAAAGCCTGCAGACTCCCACTGCGTGCTGTCCAAATAGCCCGCCAGGCGTCAATTGCAGCCGGATTTACGCAAATCCGGCTGCGCAAATGCAAAACGACGCAAAATTACGCCTTTTTTCGCGTAAAATCTCACCCAAAATCAGCTTCCCGCGCATCACCTTGACTGCGCCGGGCGAACACCCCTCTCTGCAATACCATATCGAGCAAAATACTATGAGCATCAAATCAGACAAGTGGATACGCCGCATGGCAGAATCAACCGGCATGATAGAACCGTTTGAGCCTGGGCAGGTGCGCGAACAGAATGGGCACAAAATCGTCAGCTACGGCACTTCGTCTTATGGTTACGATATCCGTTGCGCCGACGAGTTCAAGATTTTTACCAATATCAACAGCACTATCGTTGACCCGAAGAATTTCGATGAAAAATCCTTTGTCGACTTCAAGGGCGATGTCTGCATCATCCCGCCCAATTCGTTTGCGCTGGCACGCACGATGGAATATTTCCGCATCCCGCGCAGCGTGCTGACCATTTGCCTGGGCAAGTCCACTTATGCCCGCTGCGGCATCATCGTCAACGTAACGCCGTTCGAGCCGGAATGGGAAGGTTATGTGACCCTGGAATTTTCCAATACGACACCCTTGCCGGCAAAAATCTATGCGGGTGAGGGCTGTGCGCAGGTGCTGTTCTTCGAAAGCGATGAAATGTGCGAGACCTCGTACAAGGACAGGGGCGGCAAATACCAGGGGCAGCACGGCGTGACCTTGCCCAAGGCATGATTTGAATGCCGGCCATGGGGCAGCTATAAACCATGCTCCATGGCCGTATACCGTACGAATGACCGCCTCGGTTTAAGGGTAGGCGTAGGGCTGCGAGTTGATCGTGGTCGTTTTTTCTGCAATCAGTTCCGCCAGCAATGCAGCGCTGCCGCATGCCAGCGTCCAGCCCAGCGCCCCATGGCCTACATTCAGGTATAGATTGCCGACCGGCGATTTGCCTATGATGGGCAAGCCGGTAGGCGTCGCCGGGCGAAACCCTGCCCACGGCGATAGTTTGGAGCCATCGGACAGATTGCCGCAAGCGGGGAACAATTCCCGGGTGCCGCTGATCAGTTCCTGCACCGCGCGCTGCGGTATGCTGCGGTCCATGCCGACTATCTCCACCCGGCCGGCGACACGCAGGCGATTACCCAGCCTGGCATACACGATCTTGCGCGATAAATCGGTAATAGAAACCTCGGGCGCAGCACTCCCTGCATCGGCTGCGACGGGTATCGTGATGCTATAGCCTTTCAGGGGATAGACCGGCAGCGTAAAGCCGAGCTTGCGCGCAAACGCCGCGCTGTCCACGCCCATCGCCAGGACAAATCTGTCCGCCTCTATCGTATCGCCGCCCACGCTGACCGCATGCAGGCGATTTTCTTTGACTACAGCGCCGCTGACGCTTGAGTTAGGCCGGAAGTGGAATTGCTCCGATACCTGCATCGCATCCAGCAACTGGGTACAAAATACGGCGCAGTCGCCGGCTTCTTCGCTGGCGGTGTATACGCCGCCCGCCCACGGCCTGTTGGACGCGGCTAATGCGGGTTCAATTTCCAGGCAACGCTGGGCGCTGATCACTTCCTGCTGGCAGCCGTAAGCGGCCTGGAATTCAACTTGCGAGCGGGCAGACCCCAGCGCAGCCTGATCGGTAAACATTACCAATTTTCCGGCCGTGCGGTAGGCGAAATCCAGCGGTTTTGCCGCCAGCATTTGCGCCAGTTTGTCGCGGCTGAAAAATGCCAGCTGCAGCAAATCTATCGTAGTGCGCTTCACTTGCTGCGCATTGCTGGCAGCGAGGAACTTGAGCAGCCAGCTCCACTGCGCCAAATCGAACTTCGGCTTTAGCGTGAGCGGGGAATCGGCGCTGAACAGATAGTGCGGCCATTTGCTCCATACCGAAGGGTCTGCCAGCGGCGCAACATAGGAATAACTCAACTGCGCGCCGTTGCCGTAGCTGGTCATCTGGCCCGGCTCCGCTTGCGATTCGATCAGCGTGACCCGGTGGCCGGCCTGCAATAATTGGTGGGCGGTCGTGACGCCTATGACTCCAGCGCCGAGTACACAGATATGCATGGGTGTTTTTTTATGGAAGACGATTATCGCCATATTACGCAAATGTGGAAAAAATGTCCCATGCCAAATTGGCATAGGATAATAGCCTGAGAGCCACTATCCACGCCATTCGTCTATTAAAGTCTATAATTCGTCCATAATAAAAATGTTATCCAGTAGTTACGTTTATCCACTCCGAACCGCGCACATCATGATATACGGCGGTCATTTTTTCCGACTTATGGCCGAGTAACTTTTGGGTGAATTGGCCTCCATATTGGTCATGATACAGGCGTTCAGACAAGGACCGGATCTCATGGAAAGAGGGCGGCGTGCGGCCCTCGCGCCAGGTAATCTTGGCGAGTTTGCGAGCTTTTGCAAATTCCTTGGTGATGGTGCTCAGGCTGTATTTTGATCCTGCCTTGGCCTTTCCCTTGGAGCGCGACCGGTGGATTAGGTATTTTGATATCGCATTGTCGCGGCATTGCCTGATCAGTTCTGCAATGGATAATCCGACAACGTCAAGACGTAGATCGAGCTGGACACGGATCTTGGCTTCGGTTTTTCCCCGGATAATCCATAGAAAACCGTCATGCGCATCATCAAAGAGGCCATCTGAAATATACTCCCGGGCCTGGGCGGTCAAAATGGCAAGGTTCATCGCATTGACGAGCCACGGCTCGGCGACCGTGCGTATAGCCAAGAATTGTTCAATGGACAGCCTATCGCGCTTTACCTTGGCCTTCGGCACGCGCGTTTCTTTTACCGGGTTGACATTGATAAAGCCGCGCTCACAAGCTGCCAGGAATAGATCCTTGAGCCTGGTCCGGATGACTTGGGCCATGCGCGGGCCGCGCTCTATCTCGCAGGTGCGAATAAAGGTAGCGCAGTGCTCGGTGGTCACGTCCTTTAAATCAAGCTCTGCGAAGTCACTGGCGACGATGGCGCGGAGCGCGGACTTGATCATCGTCAAGGTATTGGGTTTTTTCTCACCTTTTTCGATGATTTCAGCCTCATACTCGGCGGCCCATTCTTTGACCGTGCGAACAGATTTCCCTCTCACCCAATCAGCGACCGTGTTGCGCTGCCCCTTCTTTTCTTCCAGCGCCGCATTGGCTGCTCGCGCCTCACGCAGGGCCTCATTCTTATCGTGCCCAATTCCCTTATCCTTTTTGGTGATGGGATTTCTAAAATAGAAATACCCATTTGCCTTTTGATAAAGATTGGGAGGAAGGCCGCGCCGGGCCGCTGTGCGGCGCCTGGCGTTCATTCTCGATATTCCGCATGCGGTACGACGAACCAGCGCCGGCCGATCTTCTTTGGCTGAGGTTGAATCTTGCCGACGCCGCACCATTCGCGCAGCGTCTTGATCGTTGGGACGTGCTCGCCCATCGTCTGTTTCGCCCATTCCATCACAGGCAGGAGTTTAGGTGTGGTCATAGTATCTGCTCCGCAATTTCATCTCGTATCGCCTCAAACGCAAAATCCGGCACGTTGTAGCCCATCGCCTTCAATGAGATCAAGCGCACCAACAAATCCTCCAGCGTGTCGTCACTGAACGATTTCCCGTCATGCTCAAGGCCGATTGGAGCGCGCTCTGCGGTATCCAGAAAGGCCATCTGCGCGTTGTGAGCCGCAACCCAAGCATTACATCCCTCTTGGTCACCTGGGGCGGGTAGGGGCAGCAACTTCGGGATATCGCCCACATGTCGATTGCCGGCAACATGAGTGACGAAATGACTGCCGCCGTCATAGCAATAAATGTCGCAGCTAAAATTGTCGCTGCTGAATCTGCAATAACTCATGATTTTCCTTCCCTGCCTAAGTGGACCTTTAGTGCCTCGTCCACGATGTCCTTGGATTCCTTCGGCAGGCTTCGTGCGCAAGAGGCGAGTTCCCAAGCGTTGCGCAGCGCGTGCTCTATGATACTCTCAGCAAGGCGCTTGGCCGTCCGCATTTGATGCCGCATTGGTTCATCATTGGTCGGCTCGATATCCCGCAGCGCCGCCATGACTTCGATGAACTGGTCGGCGAGGGATTTTGGGGTAGTCATTGTCCGATTACCTCCCAAACTGGATTTGATGTGATTGGCTTCCTGCTATGCCAGATGACGGTGACGCAGTCGCTTTGCAGAACTATATGCAGGGGCGCGCCTCGCATGGATTCTTCGGATTCAACCCATTGGCGCGGACGTTCATCGGCTTGCGGAATGTCCGAAGCTGCCGCAATCATCGCTCGATAGACCGCACCAAACATGCGCGGCGGCGGCACATCTTCAGCCGCATGAACCATTGCCTCAGTCGGCTCAACCGGTACAAGTTTATAGCCATCAGCTTGCGGAATGGCTGGGGCGGAGGAAGCTAGGATGTTCCGAGCAAAGCACCGATCCCAAGTATCTCCATCGACTTCGTCATCAGGCATAGCCTGCACTTGCGCAAATGTGGAGCTGGAAATTTCTTTTATCTGCTTATCGCTCAGCGTCACAGCGGCGCTGGCGGCTTGGAATCCTGCAAAGAATTCATTTTGCTCTCCGCCTGGACTATCTAACCAAAGTTGATATGCCGCGCGTATTGCTTCGTTATTTGGATTCATGGCTATCCTTCAATATGGCTATTTCACTTTGCGCGGCTGCGAGTTCATTGCGAAGCCAAACAATATCGGCGCAAGCCTCCCGCAAGATACGTTGAAGACTATCCACATCGCCGCTGATCGAATGTATTTCATGCTTGTCTGCCTTCTGGTGTAAGTCTCTTTCAATTGCATTTATGCGCCATTCAACTTGCACATCATCAAATCTGCTCATGGCCGCCCCTGTTCGCGAAGAATAACGGCTTGCGCCGCATCTACTTCCGGACACCAGTAATTCATGTTATCCATCCAAGCTAAGATATCGCACAGAGAAACAACTAGCTTGGACGTGTCCTCCTTCAGCCGCGCAATCTCTTCTTGGGCTTGGGATAACTGGGATTGGAGGGCGGCGACCGCCACGGGATAATTTTCAGATGCTTTGCCATTAGCTTCGCGATTACAATCAGATATGCTTACGTATGGACCGTCATCGGAGCGTGTCTGTCCATCATTCGCATATCTCGGAACGCGAAGCCAAACGGGCACTTGTGCGTAGCCATCAGGCGCTTGCTGCGCGATATTGAGAGGGGCGGCAGATTTCAACACATATTCAAACATCTCCTTTGCTTCGTCGGCAGTAAGCAGATTTGTCCCTATCGGCCATTGCTTACTTTTATTCCATTCATCATTTTTGCGACCATCAAAACTAATTCCGCAATCTGGACTGAATGTCTTAGGCAATGGCCATCCAAGAAACCTATTCACCATGAACTTGACATCCGGAACCTGGTCTGCGCTATCAGGTTTTGTTTGAACATCACCCATCCAAATATGTTCGGCAATACGTTCTGCTTCATCGTCTTCAGCGCAAAATCTTTCAGCATCAGCACGTCTTGCAAAGCGCAATGCCTCCATATGATTAGCAGTCCATACAATGCCTTCATCCGACATTGTTCTATAACGCAAAGCATCGCCTGACTTGCCATTTTCTACTAGCCAACCAGATTCTTGTTTAACTGCGCTATCAGGCTTTGCCATGGCCGTTAAAATAAATTCGTTGACCGCAAGCTTTGTAGCTTGGTCTGCCGGCATGAAAGCCTTCTCTATTAGATCATCAATGCGCGTTGAAACTTTGCCACCGTCAAGCGCGTCAAGCGAATTCATGACAGCATCGACTAGAACGCTATCGGAAGAGATATTCCCATGCGCGCCGATATGCGCCATCAATGAATTTACGTTTTCATAGAGGTCGAAGGTTTCCTGTGCAATGCTGGGAATGCTATCAGGCTTTGCGCATAGCTGGGCGATTGGAGTTTCATCCCTACCACAATATGGACAGCGGCCTTTTTTGGCTATAAGCGTCATATCATTCCTCCAAATCTTTACGGTATTGTTTGTATTCTTCAGAATTGCAGTTAGGGCATGGTATGCGGCTTACGTTTGGATCGTAACCCCCAAGATCATCATCAATCAGATAATGATTCCAGCAACTTGCATCTGGATATGTAGCTCCAAAATGCCGACCTTGATATCCGCATGAATAACTTGGATTTGCTCGATTATAAATTCGTCGTTGATGAGCATTCATTTTCGAGGCTCCATCACTTCATCATGCTTTGCTTGTTGGTCGGCATTCATTCCATACCTCGACTTCCTTGAAGTTGACAACCGTCACGGCGTGCTTGCGGCCAAGACAGCCATTCCTTGCGCGCTCTTTTGATGGCCTTGATAAATTTTTTTAATTTCCTACGTGGGCTAATTTTTTTCATTTCTCTTTCTCCAAAAGTAATTTTGCGCCGCCGCTGATGGCTTCAATATCTACTTTATCGCTGTATTTAAGATGCGATATTAGGCCGATAAAATTTTCCAATTGCTCCAGCCTATCCAGGAGCGCCCTGGCTGTTTGGGGATTGAAGGCATTTCTGAAATGATGTAAGGCCGCGCTTTTCATTGCGAGTTTGTGAAGATCAAATCCTTCATCACCAATATGAATATTGAGATTTTCAAATTCAATTGCCGCATCCGTTACCTTGTTCAGGTGGGTGATGTCTAGGGTCATGGCTTTATTTCATCAGTGGCATAAGAATGCCGTCACCGCCGTCAAAGCGGAAAGGGATAGCCGCCTTATCATCCAGATTCGGCGCGACCTCAAGGTTTGGCAGGGCAAGGATTAATTCGGCATACCTGCGGGCGATATGCGAAACACCTACCTTCACGCGCTGCGACCCATCTTTACCCGTGCCGGAACAAGAATGGCATATCTCGGGCGGATTCATCCGTCCCGCTCCATTACATTCTTTGCATTCGTAGTAATGCTTTCCATGTTCAAAATTGCCGTTGCCGTTGCAGTCGTCGCAGTCAGCTAATTTTCCTTCGCCATCGCAATACGAGCATTCTATGGCGGGCGGTAATTTAATGATGTCCCGTTTCCATTTTAGGCTGGCGCGCCCCAAGGATTTAGCGTGCAATTTCTGAACCTTGTCCATGAATTTATCCTCCCAATGCTGTCCTGCTTCAGCATCGCGAAACCTCGCCAAAATATGTCCGTTCGTTGCATAGACATATTCGCCGTGTTTATGCGGCTTCTGGATGTGCTTGCGATCATCATCTTCGCGGGCGCAGAATTTTTGGATATCAATTTGTGTCATTTCGATTCCTCGTTCACAATAATGGCAAACACTTCCACAGGCGCCAAGCCGAAGTGCGGATGCGTGATGGTCTTTTCGGTGAAGCCGCGCCACGGCCTTAGGATGGTGAATTCAAACGTATCCTTTGCCGGATAGCCCCGATGAATCACGATGCCGCTGTATGTCCGGCTCCGGATGCGCTTGATCCAGTAGGGCGTGCGCAGGCGGAACTCTTCCAGCTTCGCACCGGCCTTGATCTGGTCGAAATATTCGCCTTTTAGGTGAAGGTGCAGTTTTGGATATACGGTCACGTGAAACTCTCCATCGCCACTTTTATAAAGATTTCCGCTTGTTTAGCATTGATCGCGTTTCCATAGCCGCGCAATCGTCCCACTCTGGCGGGAGCCCCATTAGCCAGCGGGAATGTGCCGGGTTCAACTGGCCGCCACTTTCCATCCCTGCAGAAGAGCCAGTCAGCATCTCCCCAGAATCCGTTAGTCGGGCCGGTCCACACTCCGTTGTCCAGGATGACCAGTTCGCTTGGCTCGCGTCTGCGCTGCCCCCCCCCAACTTGCCATTTTTGCTACGTGATTCAGACTGACCGATACTTTGCGGCCGTCCGGTGTCTTGCCAGTGGCGCTCAGCCCTTCCGACGATTGAGAACCCATCGCATTGCCGACCGTCGGCGTCGGCCAGCCCGCAAGAGTGAATGCCTGTTCTGATAGAGGTTTCCCCCTTGACTGTTGCAGACGATCCTCCAAGAATTCCGCACTCGCACTCGCACTCACCCAGTCCCTGGCCGCTGGTGTTGCCCACCCGCATAATTGTGCGGCTGTGTGCAGAGCCATTCCCCCTTGCCGATTTTCTGAGTTTCCTGGCCCGTTCGTGTCGGTTACTTTGGGAGTGGGCCACCCAATAAGTGCGGTCTCGGATGTGCGGCGCACCGATGCCCGCAGACGGAAACGGGACCGCCCCGAAGGCGTGACCCAGGGCTTCCATGTCAGTTTGTACAAGGTCGATCCAAGCGTCTGCGTCACTGCTCGCAACTTGTTCTCCAAAGACGTCTGAAGGGCCGTGCTCGCCGATGAGGTGATAGAAGGCTGGCCAGAGGTGCCGCTCGTCATTAAACCCAGCTCCTTGGCCTGCCGCGCTGAAAGGTTGGCAAGGACAGGAACCGGTCCAAACAGGTCGATCATCTGTCCAACCGGCGCGCCGGAGCGCGAGAGACCAGACGCCGAATCCAGCGAAGAAATGGCACTGGGTGAATCCTCGCAGGTCGCTGGGGTGGACATCCTCGATACTCCTTTCATCTACAATTCCGCGCGCAATGTGGCCAGCGGCGATCAGGTTGCGCAAGGTCTGCGCTGCGATTGGATCAATTTCGTTGTAGTAGGCTTCATGCGTCTGGCTCATGCAGCTTTCCTATAAATAGTGGATCCGGTGTGAGAAAACATGGCCGCGTAAGAGCGGAGCGTATCGGTACGATCGAAGATGCCAGCTTCATGCTGGCGGAGCCGTTGGTGGTACCGGCCGCGCACGTATTTACCGGCTGAAATGTGGTTAGGCCAAGTCACATAGCCTAAGAACGGGATCCCGGCAGCAACCGGCGCCAGCCGGATCTTCTTCGGGTGGATTGCCAGGCCGTCGACGGCCAGCTTCGCGACGATCTGCTCGCACAACTCCGCAAGTTCCTGCTGTGTCGCGGCCAGAATGACCAGGTCATCCACATAGCGGATGTACTTTTTGACCTGGAGCGTTTCCTTCATCCAGTGGTCAAATTCGTTCAGGTAGATGTTGGCGAACAGCTGGCTACTCAGGTTACCGATGGGCATTCCCTTGGCCGCCGTCTGGCGATACATGCTGGCGGCGGCAAACAGGTCATCGAACTGGCCATCCGTGCGGAACGAGTCCACCAGGATGACGATCAGCCGGCGCAGCTCATGGTCGCCGACATAGCGCAGCGCGCGTGCCTTCAGTAGATCATGGTTGACCGAATAGAAATACTTGGAGACATCAAGCTGCAGCACCCATTTGCAGCTTGGTGCCCGGCAGAACTGGGCCAGCCGATTGACAGCCGCATGCGTGCCGCGTCCTGGCAGATTACCGAAAGTGTCATGGATGAAGCGCGGTTGCCAGATGGGCAGCAGGTATTCGTACAACATCCAGTGCACGATCCGGTCCTTCATCGGCGCATCAACCACGCAGCGGAATTTCTTTTCCTGGACCGTAAAGGTCTTGTACGGGCCGAAGCTGTAGGTGCCGGCGCGCAGCCGCTGCTGGATGATCAGCAGGTAGTGCAGCGGGTCTTCGCCAAAGCGCTGCACGCGCAGACTCTTGGATTTGTTCTTTTTCGCCTTCAGCCAGCACTGGAACAGATTGTCCAGGGACGTGAGCTGGTGGAAAAGGGAACCGCATTCCACCGCGACATCAGCCGCGGCGGTCTGGGGCTTGGCTATAAGCCGTGCTTTCGGGGTTCGCCCAGGAAATTCTCGACCAATAATTGGCTTTACGGGAGCATGCTCACGATTTAAGTATGAAATTGTTGGGTCAGCGGAAGCCGATGTTGTCGTTCTCGTAGTCCGGATGGTCGTCGTTGAGATTGAAGACGCCGGCATTGTCGTTCGAGTTCCAGTAGCCGCCTCGGATGAGCGCATTGCTGGACTTTGCAGAGAATTCCCTTTGTTGATCATGCTGCTGCTCCTGCGGAACGGATGAGGCCGCCCACAAGCCTGCCGAGCTCAACAGCTAAGCTAACTCTGTGCTCGAATGCGAATTTGAGTTTGCTTAGCTTTGGAGCCTGGGCCAGATAATGCTTCAGGAGGTCGATATCGGCTGAGATACGCTGCAAGACGGCTCGCTTGTCGAGGTTCGTGCCGTAGCTAAAGATATTGAGCATCACCCTGGCCATGCAGGCGCGTAGGTTCTCGCCGTAGGTGACGCGGATATCGCGCGGCATCTTGATGATGTCCTGCAACAGCTGGATGTCCAGGTCCTGCGCCTGGGATTTGAGTTTGAAGCCGGACGAATCGGGGCTGGCCAGCATCTGCGCCGCGGCGGCCGTGTTCAGGGTAGCGTGCTGGCGCAAGTCGTGAATAATCTGGCTGACGATATCCGGTGTGACGGCGGCGAGCACCGAAGTGTTGCCGGCGGCATTGTCCGAGACGTAGACCGTATGACCCTGCGTCTGGTTGCCGAGGGCGACGACGTAGGGGATGCTGAACTCATCGACAATGGACCACAGGCGCTTTTTAAAATTTCCCGCTGGAAATCCGACACGAATATGCGGCGCCTCGGCGGTGCCGACCAGCTTTATTTTGTATTTTTTCAACACGTTCAGGGCGTGCGCCGTGCGATCGTACCCATGCAAGAATTTCCCTGCCTGGACCAGGATCAGGTGATTCGGGTATTGCTGCTCCAGTTTTGCTGAGATGACGGCCACTGGATCCGCCTGGCCGAGGCCCAGCTCTATACCTTGAACCGAAGTAATGCGGAACTGTTGCTGCTCTTCCTGATTGGGGTGTTGGAATTCTTGCATTTTGATATGAGTTATAGGTTAGTTAAGAAGGTCACAGCTACGCCGTGACCCGTGACCGGGGATCAGAAACCCGAGCTATTTGGTGCAGCGGAAGCCGACGCCGTCGTTCACGCAGCCCGGATGGCCGCCGCCGAGACGGAAGACGCCGGCATAGTCGCCCGAGTCCCAGTAGCCGCCCCGGACGAGCGCATGGCCGGACCAATCCGAACCCGCGCTGGGATACCAGCCAACACCTTTTTGCATGGAAGGCGCTGGCGCTGTGGTTATTGACGGGCTATCTGCTGCAAAGGACTTGGCGATCAGACCGTTTTCATCGCCCTGGACGTTGTCAAACACCCAGGAATAGGCATTCCCGGCGACGTCATAGACGGTTTCGCCATTAGATAAGGTGAAAACACGGGTTTCGTCTTCGTCATTAGAAATGAACGTGCCAGGTTGTGCCTCGTCAACGCTGTCATTGCGCAGGCCCTGCTGCAGCGAGCCTTCGCCGACGATGCCGCTGGACCAGTTCGCGGCCACGTTGGCGATGTTGTATGCCAGGGCCAGGTATTGTGTTTCGGTGATCAGCTTGTAACCGGCTGCCTCGGCAGCGGCGCGCGCGGCGTGGTAGTCGATTTCAACCCAGGGTGCGGCTTCCGCGTTGACGACGAGCTGACCGGCATCACCCCGTCCGCTCAGGTATTTGCCGACCAGGAAAGCAGGTTCAACATGACCATTTGGCAGCGTGGTTTCTGGCACCTGGGCAAATTCATCCTTTTGCAGCGACTGGCATTTTGTGCGCAGATCAGCGGCCAAGACCGGATAGTCGTTCGCGCAAGACTTCGCATAAGCGGCCAGGGCCGGCAGAGCATGCTTGTCGGTGGTCAGGTTCAAAACGAAGTATTCGTCGCCCTCGTGCTTGCCGCCTGGCGCGCTGCTGCCGTCGGTACGCTCAACGTTGAATTTATGATAAATGCCGACTGCCTTCTGGTCGATTGCCGGCGCTTCTGCGATTGCGTTCATTCTGCTTCCTTCTCGGTTTGTGCTTCCAGCACGGATTAGATAAACTGCAAATAGTCGATCTTGCTCATCAGTTCGGCAGCCCTGAATGTGGGCAGATCAAACCTTTCAGCGACTGCGCAAATCATTTGATGATCGCTTGGGCCTGCAATAACCTCGGACAGCTCGGCATCACCGAGGGCTTTTGCATCAGGTTCTAGCAATGGCGCATGCATGATCGGATTTGTATTGACATGCGGCGCATTCACCAGCATTGCGGCGATGCTTTGGACGTTGGCGTCGGCTTTGGCGGCTTCCTCGTCGGCTTGCTTTGTTTGTTCGGCTAGCATGCTTTCTCCCGATTAACTGTATATTTGAATTCAAACACTCTGACGTGACCGTACTTACTCGCCTTCTGTCTGCCGGTAATAATGAGCAATCCAGCTTTGACAAGGCGATGAATCCTGTTGACCAGATAAACGCCGCGAGATTGGCGGTACTGTTCCGGCTCATTGATATCTATCGTGAATCGCTGCGTGTCATGAAAAACCGCGTAAAGCGAAAACAGGAATTTCTGATCACCCCATTGCAGCCCGTTGAACTCGGGCGAGTCAATCAGGGCAATAGGTAGGGTGATGGTTTCCATTAACAATTCCCAGTGTCGATGATCTAGCTGACCTTGACGTAAGGATGCTGCTCCGTCGCCGGCTTAATCGCGCGCTTGAAATGCGATCCTTTCGATTCAGCGGCCTGAAATTCAGCGAAGTGCTCTGCCGTGAAATTGGCATAGTGGTACACGCTGCCGGGGCCGTTCTTACACTTAAACTGTATCGCCAGAGTATTGGTCGCCGGGTCGTGGCCGATGGCGTGCAATTGGCTGGACTTGACTGCTGTCAGTGTGATTAATGGATGCTCTTTAGTTTCTGTGTTCATGGTTTTCTCCAAAGGTTGATTAAGCTGCTTGCTTCGCCTGCACCTGGGCGATATGTTTTACAAGGGCGGCGCAAATCTCGCCGAAGGTGCTTTCGTGGAACAGGATTGCCGACTTGTCTTTGCCAGCAGGCTCGAAGCCAAGGTTCTTGAGGAAGTCGGCGGTCAACGCAAAGCCCAAGCGCTCGCCGATCTGACCGAGCCGCAGACTTGGTGGGGCTGAGGAGGTCACTGGCTTGCGCGTGGATATCGTAGTTACGGTGGCCGGCGCATGGCTTGTAGCGACTGGCGCGGATGTCTGCGGCTGAACTTGAGTTTGTACAACCGCAGCCGCCTTAGTCCGCTTTTCTTCCTCTGCGCGGTTGTGCTCGGTGACACGGCTGTTCACCAGCATCTTGAAATCATCGGCAGCCTTGAAAATGATATTCTGCTGGTCGCTGAACAGGAAAAGATGGTCGGCTGCGTATTCCCGTAGATATGCCAGATTGGTGCGCACAGCGAGCGCCAAGGCATCGGCGGCGATTTTGGCGTTTGCCAGGCAGGTATCTACCGAATCGCGCAGGCTGGCCATTGTTCGCTTATTTTTCATCGCACCAGCAAAGTCAGGGAACGGCAATCCCAGCACTATCGGTGTTATTTCGGCCTCCAGCGCTTTGATATGCGCAGAGAATTTTTCTTTCGCTGCTGTCATGATTTCCAGTTTGCGCGCTGATTCTTCCTTCTCAACCAGCTTTTCTTGTGCGAGCCCCAGTGCATCAAATCTCTTCGCATAGAGTTCCAAAATACTGATTGCTTCGCTGACACTGGAAATTTGGCCTATCACTTCATCGGCCTTTAGCTTCAATGTCTTTGCAGCCTCACGAGAAAATTTCGCGGTTTCCTTTGCATTTACAAAGTGCTCGTCTGTCTGCAAATCTGTGCGGACAGAAGCCAAATAAGCATCAAATTTCGGCGTGACATCGTCCAGGTTGGAGAGGGATAGTGACCCAGTCACGTTAATAACGACTGCTGGCAGTTGCATGATTGCCTCTGCTTGCGGCTTTTCGGCATGTACTAGCGGCACGTATTCGGCCAGGTCTTTGGCGAATTGCTCCCAGCCGGCACGGATGCGCTCGAACCATGCGGGATCGGGGCGAATGGTCATCGAAACCATACCTTCCTTAGTGCCGTCTGACACCGAGAATATCCAACGATCAGCACCAGTAACCATTAGGCATTGCTGCGGTTGAACCATAAATTCGTCTGATAATTCATTGGCGACGACGGCAGCGGCTAATTGCGCGTTATACTGCTTGTGCTCCCAGCCGCAATCCTCAAGCAAGGTCAGGCCGTCGCAAGATGCGGATAGCTTCCCATCGGAGCAGGTAACAGGATAAAGTTCGGCGCCGATCAATTCCTCGCCGAACGGTCGAGCCAGAGCCTCCACAGCATGCCCATAGTCCAGAATATGCTCTTGAACCCAGACGCTAAATTCCTTGGGTTGCGATGTGAATTTCATGTGCAGCAATTCGGTGCGCTTCACCTTGGAGGAAATTCCCAACATCGCAGCGGCTTCACTGGCGCCGAAATGATCAAGGCGAAATTTCGCCCACTCGTCCGTGCCTTGAATGAGATTGTGTATCTTCATAATATTTTCCTATTGAGGCACGTAGTCGCCAGCGGCATCCATCGCCGCGACAAATTCATCATCTGGATCAGGCTGATCCGCTGGAACGTCCCAAGACAGAATCTCTTTGCGCTGCGCATCGGTAAATGTCGCCCTGGTGCTGAGCATTTTCAGCAGATCATCGGCAGTTTTTTTGCCGGATTGAACTGTTTGCCTCCAGCCTGTCTTTTTCTCTGCGAAAATCTCCGGCGTGCAGTCCGGGAAATGCACTTCTTTTGCCACTTCTTTTGCCGCCTCTATTGCTGGTTGCGAGGTCTTCGGCGTAATATCAATTTCGGCCTCGAAGGATTTGCCTTCCATTTCGTCGGCGGTCGGCGCGCTGCCGGTCATTTCTGGAAATGCCATGCGCAGTGCCTGCGCCTGAGCGCACTTAGCCAGTTGGCCGCGTGGGCGCTTTTTCCACATAGCATTAGGCTGGAGACTGTCCTTGCCGGCGGTGGCGTAGTTTTCAATCCAATACTCGACAGCAGCGAATTCTCCCACTACGCCATTAGCCAGCAAGCGGCGCACCACGACGCGACACGATTCGGGCACCTTGTAGGACATGCTATCAAGCTGGATATCAACCATAGGGCCGAATTCTGGCTCGCTGATGCCGGCCAGGGCATTGCTGCGGGCCGCTTGGGTACGGTATAGGCCGACGCCTGGCATGATCACATCGCGCATCTGCTTCGCGTTCTTGTCCCACATCGGCACGATATGCACCGGCTTTTGCATAGGGTCCAGGTTCGCAGCTTTGCAATAGCCGATCACCATCTTGATGCTGTTGATATTGGCGCCTGGGTACAGGCTGGTTTGCAGCACTGTTACCAGTTCGGCTTCCGTCATTGCGGTCAGCGCGGTGGCGCTATGTATTTGGACAACTTCTCCGGCCATGATCTTTACTCCTGTTATTTATTGAATACTGCTGTTCTGACTGCCTGCATCCTGGTCTTGCCGAATTTGCGCTCGATTCGATACATGGCAAGCGCGATCGTCATGCGGACGGAGATGCGGCGCTTGGCTTCGTTGGTCATCACATTTGCTTCCTTGCCTGTGGCGTTGCCAGAATCGTTTTCTCATCCTTGCGGTGCTCGTCGCAGACATTGACCACAACGTCATCGCCACGGAAACAGTTTGTTTGGATATCGATGCGCCTGGCCCCGACGGCGCCACATACGCAGCACTGCTTATTGTTCGGCTTTGACTTATATTTTTGTTTCACTTTGCGCTCCTAACCTGAGCGGCCAAGTTCTGTGCAAGCTCGGCCTGCTGCAAGTCGTCATTGCTCATCCAGCAAAATAGAAAGAAGATTGCGACGAGCAAAAAGCCGGTTTCACGTACGGTTAAATCTTTCACAATGCCTCCTTTATTTAAGAGGTCACAGCTTTGCCGTGACCAGGGACCGGGGATCAGAGTCCATGGGTAGGGTGCAGCGGAAGCCGAGGCCGACGCCCCCGTAGTCCGGACGGCCGCCGTAGAGATAGAAGACGCCGGCATAGTCGTCCGAGTACCAGAAGCCGCCTCGGACGAGCGCATAGCCGGACCAATCACGGCCAGCAGAAGGGCGATAGCCCATTCCTTTTTGCTCGGACGGGTAGGGCGCCAGCGCAATCGAAGGTGACTCAGCATCGAACGGCTTGGTGATCAGGCCGCGCTCGTCGCCCTGGATGTCGTCGAATACCCACTGGAAGACATTCCCGTTGAAATCGCATACCTTGGAGCCATTCGATAGCATCAGCCAGCGGCGCTCGGTCTCGTTGGCCGGCACGTAATTACCAGACCGCGCGCAGCCGCCATTGCGGATGCCCTGGAAGAGATCGCCTTCGCCAACCTTGCCGCCGGTCCAGTTGCAATCCTGCTGGGCGGCATTCGCGGCAATCGCCAGCCATTGGCTTTCACGGATGCCGATATAGCCAGCGGCATTGCATGCTTCCATGGCCTTGTAGAAATTGATGTTCACCCATGGATACAAAGCTGGATCGTGCGAAATTTTGCCGTCTGCACCCTGGGTTGTAGCGTGCTGGGCAACATAGAAAGCAGGAACTGTGAGGCCGTTCGGCAACGCCTTGGACGGTGGGAAGACCATTCCAGGTACTGGCACGAAGCCGGCAGACACCGGGCGCAGCAGTTGCAGCAGCTCGGCAGAGCCCTTGACGATCTGGCCTTCGTTCAGTATCAACATCAGGCCGGCAGCGTCCTGTAACTCGACCAGGCCGTTCCACTCGCCTATGTGACGCATGCCGTGGATAGCTTTGGCGCCGGCGCGCACGGTGAACGATTCTTCTCTTGTCAGTTCGATTTGCATTGCTGCTCCCTGGTTATTCATGGTCTTCTGCATTTTCAAAATTGATGTTCTTCAAAGAATCCGGTTCGTCTTTTTCGCCAAAGCAAAGCTCAAGGATTAAAAACGCGATAGCCAAGACGACGATGAAAACGACGGCTACTAAAAAGGCTTTTGTGTCTTCGCTCAAGAGTATTTCGTTCACGATTTCCTCCGTGCTGCATCAATCAACTTACGGCCCAAAATGCGGGCGATCTGGTCTTCAGTGAGTGGCGCTGGAGCGGTCATTTGGTAATCTCCAGCGGCTCCCAAAGACTCATAAGGTGCGCCAGCTTTGGCTGCAAATATTCACGCACAGCTGCCTCATCAGCCCGGCATATTTCGACCGTGCTATAGTTAAACGCACCCTTGCGCTGCAACATCCAGAAAATTGAGAGTTTCCCGTTCCGGTAGTTGATGTCTCCGTTGAACGGCTTGGAAGTTCCTTCGTCCTCGTCCGTAGGCTCAAACCAATCCCAGCGAAACAGAAGGTTATAATCCATGTCCGCGTCATCCCAATCCGCAAGGAAGTCATGCCATGATTTGTAGTGCGTTCCACAATCATTTGAGTAGAAATTCCCCTCATTACAGTAGTAGGAGTGATCTACTTCCCAAAGATGCTTACTCATAACTGAAAAGCCCTCAAAATGCAGCCGATAGCCAGGCCGACAACCACAGCCGCAAAGAAGAAGGAAAATCCAGCTGATGCCTTCTTGGTGATTGGTTCGCGGTATTTCATGCTGGCACCGAATTTTCAATGCACAGCAAATTCTGGATTTGCTCTTTGATGTTGGCGACCTTCCGGTCATGATCGCGCTGCAGGGTATCCAGACCCTTCTTCAGTACATCAACTTGCGCGGCGATGGGATTGAAACCAGCCGGTATTTCATAATCAAATTCATGAATGCCGACCAGGATGTAGCCGTATTTGGACATGTCGATACAAAAGACCCTGAAGTCACCTTTCCCGTCAGCTTGTATCTGCTGGTGGATATAGGCTTTGAGTGCAACTTTCATTTCCATCTCCTTAGAATTCGCGACCGCTTAGGCCGGTCAATCCATCCCTTATGTGTAAGCGGGATCGTCTCTTACAGGCTCCGGCTCGGTGGGACCGGCCTACACCTACTGATGGAAGAATAAGGATGCAGTACCATCCTTCCGTTGCTTTCAAGTTGCCACTTGAACTCGATCTTCCTTTCGATGTATCCCGGCATTAGGGCGTGTATTCGGTTGCGTGGTATTCCTGTAAAATCTTGATGGCGCCGCGATAGTTGTTTGCATTGCTCGCGCAGTTCGCGGCTTCTTCGTGATTACCTTCAGTAACCAGGATCGGCGCATTGCTTTCGCAGCTTTCGGCATGGATGGTCAGTTGCGCGATTGCTGCGGCGTAGTGAGATTTGGTGCTCATCATTTCTCCAATTCGTTATTGCAAAACAAGCGCACGGCGCGTATCTGATTCATGAACCATATGCACCACAACTGCCGCCAGCGAAAAGGTCACGCAAATGACCAGGATTGCCATGAGAACGTATTTCACTTGGCCGCCATCATCGCAAGCCACTGCTGAAAGCTTTTCAGATGCCGCTTGAAATAATCGGTCTGAAGGTATTGGTGGTACAACTGCTTTGTGGCGTACATGGTGCTGCTCCTAAATTCATGCCGCTGCTCTCCCGGCTGGTCACGGTGCTACTACACGCATATCCCATCGCTCGCAGGCCTGCTTGATGGCTTGGCCTTCCTGCGCTCCTCAATCACCGTTTTGGATCCGCTCTGTTCTACTGCAATTCAACAAAACAGAATCAAACTTTCCACGCTCAAACTTGATTTTGTTTTGGCTCGGGGCACTTGCGCGGCCCCGATTACGCTTCCCTACAATTCGCCCGTCAGCAATTACCTTTTGGCTTGCAGCCGGGACTTGATAATTAGGGCATGATGCAGTCTCCTAAAATTGCGCATCTTTCGGCGGGATGCGTGGCGCCTGATCAAAAGTATTTCCTAGCGAGCCACCGTGATTAATCTCGCTACCTCTTTACCGCGCGTCTATCGAATTGCGGACCGATGAGTGAAACTTACGCTGCCAGCCGTTCAGCCGCAGGCGCTGCGTTCTTGGCCTGCTGGACCAGTTCAAAGCCGTTGAAGGTCGTCATGTGCAAGCTTTGCTTGGCCTGCCGCGCGGCTTGTTTCGCGCCGTCATGTGGCGCGTATTTGCTGTGGCTGCGGTAGGTCTTGCCAGCTACGCCGCGACCATGGCCACGAGATTTGTAAGGACCGACTTTTTGCTGTGCGTCGAATCGCGACATGCCCAGACCCATCAGAGCCTGGATCGCTTCCATCATTTTGTTGAAGCGAGCATTCAGATTGTGCAGTTGCATGATGTTCTCCAAGTTGTAATTAAAGGTACTGCCTTGCATACGCCATCAGCCTTGATATCCGCTGTTCAGACTTTGCAAATATTGGAGGATTGGAATCGCCTCATATTTGCTGGTGTTGAGCGCATCCACTTTGCGCCGATCAAATGTTTCAAGAATTACGCGGCCAGTCGTTTTTTCTTTGATTACCCAACTAGCTGTTTTCACTTTATTTTCCAAGTGGGATATTTCTTCAAAAATGCCACCATCCGTTCGTACCACTTTGCCCGCTCAACCGGATCCCCGCGGCGTTCTGCCAACCGGCGTTCAAACTCAAACGGGATAACCACGCGCTGGCGGCGTTCTTCCGATTTCTGTATCAGCTCTGGATGGGCCAGCGAGCGGGTTAGTGAGTCAAACATCTCGTTACTCCTGAATTCAGTTGCAACTCCCGCATGAGGCCTATGGTTCGGATTCGACGCGGTTCTAAGGGGAGTTGCTATCAGCTGCTCACGGTGCTGCTGATGGATTAACTATAGCGAATAGCTAAAGAAAAAGCAAGGGATAAATATAGCGATAAGCTATATATTTATTTTGACGGAAAATGAGGGCAAAAAAATACCCGCCGAAGCGGGTTAATCTGCCTGGTGACAGGGGAGATTAGGGGCGGACGGTATAGCCTCGGGCGGTCATGCAGGAAATCATCAGTTTGCGCTGACGCAGAGCGCGGTCGAGTTCCTGGCCGAAGATGCTACGCATGGATGGATCGGCTATTTGGGTGCTCTTTTCGACATCATAGGCGCACTCGCGCTTGTCCTTGTCATAGCCCTCTTGGGTCTGGCCTGGCATGTCCAGGATCAATGGTTTTTGCGGCGCACAGCCGGCCAACAGGGCCGCGGATATGAGAAAGATAGGGGCTTTCATGAAAACGGATTAGTTCTTGGAGCCAATAAATACAAAACCGTCCGTGCGCGTGTTATTCAGGCCGATAGCATAGGCCTTCTTAAGCTTGCTGCTAAAATAGAAAATTCCCCCTGCCAGCGCATTGGGGCTTGGGCATGGTGGAGGGCCGGCAGTAATAGAAATGTCGTAAAAATTTCCTCGCGCATGGGGCGCGGCATGCCCAGTGAAACTGCAGCCTGTGGCGCTAGTTCCTTTGATCGCGCCAGAGGCATCGACACTCAACGCCGCAGCTATGGCAATGCCAGGACCGTATGTCGAGCCCGTGTAGGATCCGGCAATTGTTGCTAACGCAGGAATGGTTTCGTAGTCTGGGTCATAAGTCGCCGTGGCTGTGATAACCTGACCAGACGGATAGGTGATAGTCCCGGTAAATGAATTCTTGGCAAAATAGGTTGCCGCTGCTAGGGCCGTATTCACGCCCAAACCTTCAAGGTTGAAATCCCTGCCATCGCCGGAAACATAGCCGGAACTCGTATATTTCACAGTTCCTTGAATCACCCCACCGATTTGACCGCTATTGCCGATGGCTGAGTATATCGTCCAGGTTGTTCCAGTGTCGGTGATTATCCCAGTGAAGGCGCGGCCGGTGCTGGTAGTCCCTGACCAAAGACCTTCTGGCGTTGGTGCTGAAACTGCGACAGGTGTCGTCGTGGCGATAGGACTGGTGACTGCTTGATTAGTAGGAGAATTGCTCCCGCCGCAACCAGCCAAGCAAGCGCCGGCCAACGCAAGATAAATCGCAGATCTATTCATAATCGCCTCGCCGTTTTAACAAGGAATAAGAAATGCCATTTCTACTTTACCAAGATTGATTTTTATTGCCACGTCATTATTGCCGACGGCTTGCATAGATACCACTTGCTGGGAAGGGAAGGATTTGATGATGCTATTGACCGTCATGATGGCATGCTCAGGCCTGTTTTGCCAACTTGCGGCAGCGAATGTTATGACCTGATGGAGAAGGGCGCCAAGGCCATCCTGATTTAGTTGATAGTCATTCTTTCGGCCTAGGCTATCAGTAAGAGTCATTGTCGCGGAATCGTCGAATTCCGATGCGCTGAGTTGTAACGAGGAAAGATCGTTTCTTGCGGCAGTCGTATCCATGTGCTACTTTCCTATTAGAAAAGGTGCTGGATAGCATCAAATACCAGTTTGCCATCTTGCAAGCATTGAGGGAAAGGCCCATTTCTTGTAAGGAATGGTTACCTTGTTACATGATAGTGTTTATTTTCAATAAAGCTAATAATTTCATTAACAACAAAAAAATAGGCACGTAGCCTGTATTCAATGCTATGGAGCGAGAGATGAGAAACCTGGAAGATGAGGTGCTAGATACATTCCGAAAGTCAACAGCTGATCAAAAAGTAGATATCGTTTTATTTGTACGAGCGATCGCCGCTTTAAAGCCCAAGCAAAGGCCAAATCTGATATTGATCAATAGTAAAAAACCACTGAAACCAAAGCGTTAGATTTTATCGGTATTGATCCTGCGGTGATGGGCAATGCGCTCATCCCGGATATCTTCGGCCGCAACCCTAATTTTTGTTCTGCCAGCAGCGTCTGTGGCCCCCATTATTTTAATTACCATCTGAATGTCATCGTCGGCGCTGGGTAATTCAGCGTCGCTTGAGTTTTCGGAATGGTCAGTATCCATCCAGCCGGGCGATTTCTCCATCGCCCTATCAATTTTTCTTGCGGTCACGCGCCCCATTGCCCTGGGTTTCCGAGTTTTCGTGTCGAGCTGCCCGGTTCGCACTTGACTTAAATATGCCTCATTGACTGTGGCCTTGCTGGCCAATGCTGCTGCACTGCCAAAAAACTTAATGGCTGTTTCAAGATTATCCAATCTAATTTGGTCGATCGTCTTCATGTCGCCATTAGATAGCAAATCGCTAAATAAATAAATGTGCGATTCGCTATTGCTTTTATGTAGCGATTCGCTATACTTAGGCATGGACATTAAAACCTACCTTCTACAAGAGCGCGGCCGACAGGCTTCGTTAGCGAAAGCGATCGGCGCTCATGCGCCAGATATAAGCCGCTGGGCCGATGGATCTCGCCCTGTGCCAATTCCCTTCGCGCCAAAAATTGAAGCCGCCACGAAAGGTTTGGTAAGCCGCAAGGACTTGTTCCCGAAGGATTGGCAAGACATCTGGCCTGAGCTGGCAGCCGCATAATCAGCTCAACGCTTTACAGAATTCCGCGACAACCGGCCCCAAAGTTTTCCAAACCCAGATTGCCGCAGCAACGCCAAGAACACAGTAACAAATAGTGGGAATAGCGATTAAAGATTTGACGTTCATTTGATCCTCCGTTTGCTTGATTCCACTTTAGTTTTTTTTGTCCAAACAGGGTACACAACCGGATTCAAATAGCATGAAGAGCGTTGAAGACCATCCTGAATTAGCCCTTGTGCGCAGCCCTAAACAGGTTGAAGTGCCCAAAGAGCTGATCTATACGAAGAAGACATCGGGCGCTGCTTTTACCCTGGCCTGTGACACTTCCTGCTTAGACGACAAAGAGATTTACATGGCGGTTGGTATCGACGCAGGCTACTTCTCCAATATCAAAAAGTCCAAGGCCACGCTGCAGGCAGATTTGATTGGCGAGTTCTGCAAGGTCGTCGGCAACTCAATATATCCCGAATGGATTGCTTATCAAATCGGCTGCACTTTGGTTGTCATTAAATCCGAAGCCGAGCGCCAACGCGACGCCGAGAAGGCCCGCGCTGACCGTCTGCAGATTCAGTTAGACATGGCGCTTGATATGGTGCAGCGGAGGGTTGCATGAACCTGCACCGAGTCAGCGAAGCCGAATACTACGCCTATCTGCAGGCCTATCCAGTAACGAAGCTGGCCCAGAGCCTGACCTCCATCAACCATTCCGCAGTAACGATCTGGGATACCACTACCGGCAAGCCCTGGCACCAGTCTGTCGTAGCCAGATGTCTTCCTGATATCACTACAAGTAACCACCACAAGAAACAGTATTTGATTTTGGATGAGGTGAGGATATGAGAAGGCTTGCCACTGTGACGCCGATCAAGATGCCAGCGACGGCATATAAAGTCGTTAGCGACGTCCCGATTCCAGAATTCAACCACGCCAAGAAAACCTATCCATTTGCAGAAATGAATATCGGCGATTCATTTGTCGCTTCATTTGAACAGCTCACCCGAGTAAGAAGCGCCGCCAGTGCTTACGGCATACGGACTGACAAAAAATTCTCAGTTCGTAAAATCAATCGCGAATGCCGCTGCTGGAGGGTTTCCTGATGTTGAACTGCAAAAAAGGCGACATGGCCCGGCAAGTGGTTTCCCTTTGCGGTAACGAGGGGACGCTGCACGAGGTCGTGGAATTTGTCGGCTCTGTAGATTTTGCTATCTCTGGGGTTCAGCAAAACGTTTGGAAAACTCGCCGAGCATGGCCTGGAAATAGAATGAGCCAAACGGGTGTTTTCTTTTCCCCGGAGCTTGATTGTCTCATACCTGATGCATGGCTGCGCCCCATCCGCCCCGGCGACCTGGATGAAGAAATCACCACCCAAGAGCCGGTCGGGGAGGTTGCATGAAAAATTTCCTCGCTATGCTTCACGAGATGGACTGTGCAGATATGGCTCAGTACTCTGTGGCAAATCATCACGTCAACGGCCTCGATTATCTCTGCCTGCATCGCTCTGAAAAATTGACCATCAAACTATACCTGATGGAGAAACCAGAGAATCCAAACAGCGGCTTTCTGGTTAATCCGCATTCGCATCGCTATTCGTTTTGGAGCGCCTGCCTAGTAGGAACATTGCAGCATGTTCGCTTTGCTGAAGATTTGACCAAGGCTGACTGGATGCGCATGCGCTACGCGCCTGAAACTCGGAGCGGCATATGCGATGCTTATATTGGCCTTACTTCAAAAGTTGAGCGCATCCATGAGGGCGATCACTATTTTGTCACATCTGATGAAATCCACACATTGAAAATGTATCCGGGCAGCGGGCCGCTGTTGCTGGGCTTGGTGCAATTTTCAGATGTGAAAGAAAAGTCAGAATTGTATTTACCCACAGAAGGGCGTCCCACGCCTGAATATCCGCATTCGTGGACACCAACCCTTATCCATACCCAAGCCCTGCGCGATCGTTGCATTGACCTACTGGAGGCCGCATGAATCCGCATCTGCACCACATGATTCCATCCACCTTACGCCCACAATGCGACGTACTAGACGGCTTACGCTCCCATAACCTGGTAGCTCGCAGCAACCAGGCCGACTCCGATGCCGTCCTGATCAAGCAATTATATAACGCCCTGATCGTCGCCAGCACTTCCCTTGACGTTCCAAACAAACAGCAAATCATCGTAGATGCAATTGATGGTTATTTGGAGTGGGCGAAGTGACCATAAAAATTCTCATTGGCGATTCGCTCGAGATCCTGCGCACGTTGCCGGCAGAGTCCGTGCATTGTGTGGTGACGAGTCCGCCTTATTGGGGGCTGCGTGATTATGGAGTCGAAGGACAAATGGGCCTGGAGTCCACGCCGGCCGAGTTTATTTCCAATATGGTCGCTGTCTTCGATGAAGTCCGCCGGGTGTTGCGTTCCGATGGTACCTGTTGGGTGAATATGGGCGATAGTTATTTGCCAGGTAAGAACATGGCAATGATGCCGCACCGCCTCGCCATTGCGCTGCAGGATGCCGGCTGGTGGGTGCGCCAGGATATCGTCTGGAGCAAGCCCAATCCAATGCCGGAAAGCGTGCGCGACCGATGCACAAAATCACATGAGTATATTTTCTTACTGACCAAGAGCGCCCAGTATTTTTATGATGCTGAGGCGATCCGCGAGCCTGTCACTGAATCAACAATCGCACGCCTATCGCAGGACGTCGAAAATCAAGCCGGTAGTGACCGCGTCCCAGGAAAAACCAATGGCACGATGAAGGCTGTGGCGCGCGGGGTTGGATTCGGTCACGGTACTGATGCAAACGAGCGTGGGCGAGGCAGAGTCACCGCACGCGACACATTCAAACGAGAAAATTCAAACCGCGCAGAAGTATTTCCAGGCCAGACACTGGGAACGCATCGTCCTGACCGTGAGGACACGGTACCGGATGGATTCCGCAGCAAGCGCAGCGTTTGGACGATGGCAACTCATTCTTTCAAAGAAGCCCATTTCGCCACGTTCCCGCCTGAATTGCCAGAAACCTGCATAAAAGCCGGTACGTCTGAGCGCGGACACTGTCCTGTTTGCGGTGGACGGTGGCTGCGCCAGATCGAACGCAAGTTTGCGCCACAGGATGATGTTTCCATCGGTAAGGGAAAGCGCGGATCGGGTGATCAGAAACCTATGGATCAGTCAAATACATGGGAAGGATTCCCGCGCGGAACCGTGACCACTACCACTACCGGCTGGGAACCTGGATGCGATTGCAATGCCGATCCAGTACCGGATGTCGTACTTGATCCATTCTTCGGCGCTGGCACTACTGGACTTGTCGCAGATCGGCTGCAGCGCGATTGCATCGGTATTGAATTGAACCAGGCTTACGCCGAAATGGCCCGCAAGCGCATCCAGGCCGAATCGCCATTATTGGCGCAAGTGGAGGTGGCAGCATGACTGAAATCGTCCTCGCCAAGCACTCCGACGTGCCGCTATCCGAGCCGCAGCGCGAAGTTCTGCGCACATTCCTATTTGGCATCATAGACGGCCTATCTGACAAGGATAAGAAGGCTTGGCGCCGGTTTTGGTCATGGTTCAACAAGGCCGGCTCCGGCGAGATCCTGAGTATTGAAACCTGGACGCCGCGGGTCGGCGTATTCCACCGCAAGCACATGGCCATGGAAAGCAAGATTTTCCAGAACCAGGAGCGCATTGCCAGCTTTGAGCAATTCAGATCATGGCTGAAGATCGGATCAGGGTTCGTGGACTGGATGGCAGGGCCCAAGGGTGGGGTAGTGCCAGTGCCGCGCTCGATCAGCTATAAAAAGTGCGACGAGGAAACTATGCGCCAGTTTCACGATGACATGGTGACATTCCTCCGCACCGAACATGCACAGAAATATCTGTGGCCTCATCTTACGCCATTCATGGCTGAAACAATGATCGAGTCCATTCTGACGGAGTTCAAGGAATGAAAGGTTCCACTCCCACCAAAGCCGAGAAAGAACTCTGGTCAAAGATCGCCGGCCTGGGCTGCATAGCGTGCCTGCAAGACGGCATCCGCAACTCGCTGGTGTCCATACACCACATTGACGGTCGGACCAAGTCAGGGGCGCATAAGAAGGTTTTGCCACTGTGCGCGCCGCATCACCAGCAGGACGACACCGACCCTATGCATCGAGTAGCCGTACACCCGAACAAAGCCAGGTTTGAGCAGCAATACGGCACGCAGATTGAATTACTACATCAGGTAATGCTTTTGCTGGAGCCTGCCCATGCATAAACGTTTGCAAGCTCTTGGGCGCCTGAAGGTAGGCGCTATGAATAAAACAGAGTCCGCTTACGCCTCGCTGCTGGAATTGCGACTGCGCGCCGGCGAGCTGTCATGGTTCAAGTTTGAGGGCCTGAAGTTTAGGCTGGCCGATAACACATTCTACACGCCAGATTTCGCCGTGATGCTGGCTGATGGGCAGCTTCAGGCGCACGAATGTAAAGGTTTCTGGACTGATGACGGACGGGCGAAGATCAAGATTGCTGCCGATATGTACCCGCTTCAGTTTCTGGCTGTAACGCAGAAGCCTAAAAAAGACGGCGGCGGCTGGAAAGTCGAGGAATTTTAATGGCGCGCATTAGATCCATCAAGCCAGAGTTCCCCCAGTCCGAAAGTATGGGCAATGTGTCACGGGACGCTCGCCTGACTTTCTTGCAGTTATGGACAATTGCCGACGATGAGGGGAGGCTTCGCGGAAATTCGCGAATGCTCGCGAGCCTTCTTTTCCCCTACGATAACGATGCTCCTGAACTGATCGACGGCTGGCTCTTTGAGCTTGAAAAAGAAGGGTGCATTATCCGCTACAAAGCAGATGGACAAAGCTACGTTCAAATCTGTAAGTGGTTGATTCATCAGAAAATTGACAAGCCGAGTAAATCGAAAATACCTGAATTCACCGAAGCCTCGCGAATTCTCGCGAATCCTAGCCTTAGGATCAAGGATCAAGGATCAAAGGATCAAGGAGAGGATAAAACCTCTTCCACCGAGCCCAAGGCCGCACAGCAAACTTCGCCGGTCGAATTGGTAGCGATAGTTGCAATCCCATTGCAAGACAAAACTGAATTCGGGATATCCGAGGAACAGATTGCTGAGTGGTCATCCGCATACCCTTCGGTTGACGTACTGCAGCAGTTGCGCAACATGAGGCAATGGAGCATTGCGAATCCCACGAAAAAGAAAACACGACGCGGCGTGATGTCGTTTTGCAATTCGTGGCTGATGAAAGCTCAAGACAGGCCACCTGTGCGCGGCTCGCCGCCGACGCAGCAATCCACCCGTGACGCATCCCGCATGGCAGCAGCAAATTCAATCGGACTTGGAGGAAGGCAAAATGACTCAAGAACTATCGACGCAGACTGCAACTATCTCCCCGATTGACTGGCTGTTCGGCGAGTTGCATGGAATGTACGGAAACCAGTTTTTCGACAAATTCCGCAGCGGGCACATTGTTGATGGTCTGGACACTGGCATTGAAAACATGAAGCGCGTCTGGACCGAAAAAATCCGCTCCAACGGAATGAAGATCGGCGACCTGAGGCGCGCTCTATCCGCATGCGAGCGCGTCAAGTTCCCGCCATCCTGGAGCGAGTTCCTGGAACTCTGCAAGCCATCTGTTGACGTGCTGGCCGCCTACTACGAAGCCGTGAACGGCTCCAGGGAGCGCGCGGCCGGCAAGATGGGCGAGTGGTCCCACCCTGCAATTTTCTGGGCCTCCATGCCCATGGCATTTGACATTAGCAATCAATCCTATTCCCAGGTCAAGGCCCGTTGGGAATCGGCTCTGCATGAGCAACTGGCGTGCGGCGAATGGGCGGAAATTCCGCAACCTATGATCGCACTGCCAGCACCGGGCCAAACCAAGCTCTCCCGCGAAGAAGCCGAAAAGCTGGTACGCCAGTATCAAGCAATGGATGCCACCAAAAAAGAAGATTGCTCAATTGATCATCGCCGCTGGGCGCATCGCATCATGAAGCGTTTTGAAAACGGCGACAAGAATTTGCGTTTCATCGAAGTCACTTTTGCCAAAGACGCATTGGGGCTGCAATGAAAACCGGCACCTGCCTGATCTGCGTCCACAATAACCTGCAAAAGCATCCGCAGCACGCCCGCGCCGGCATCTGCCATTGCGAACTTAATCCCGAGAAGCACGTTTTCAACAGCCTGAGCCATACCTGCGACAAGTTCAAGGAAATGGAAGACCAGGCCGCCAGGATTCGCAAGGACTGGAACGACAAGCGTTATACAACCGCAACCGGGCACCTTTCATCTGGTGGTGCATTAGTATCCACGCCAATGACCGATGCGCGCGCCGATTATCTGAAAGCGAAATCAGAGCGCCAGCGATCAGCGCAAAAGGCCATCGATTCACTGAAGCCCGCGCAATTGGCCTGGAGGTCGAAATGAAAATTGAAGAAATCCTTCTTTGGGTGCTTTCGTTATTCGACCGCCAATCCGGCGATTGCTCGGCACTGACCGGTAGCCTGGATCACCCTGAATAGAGCATCGGAGCCTAGGCCCACTCCAAAACTGAGCCAAACGAAGCGGAGAGCATCATGAAACCAGCGCCAACAGAAAACGGAATTAGAGAGCGAATCACTGAACTAATGACAGTGTTTTCAAATCAAAAATATACCTGCGAAGAATTACGCTTAGCTTTGACCGGCGACGGCAAGCCGCTGACAATCTCGGTCATTTATCGCGCGCTGGAACGCATGCTGAAGGAAAAAGAGATCGAGCGAATCCAGATCAAATCCACGTTCTATTATTCACTGATGCGAGTTTCTGGCGAGATCGGCACGTCGCGCCAGCAGTCCATGAAGCCATTGGGAATGGGATATCTGGAATCCATGCGCGGCGCATGGGATAGGGCAAGGGAACTCTACCCAGAGCATCGCCACTTCATGCCGGTGCAGGATGGTATTCCATCATGAAAGCTATTTTACTGGCTTTGCTTCTGGCCGACTGCGAGAACAGCTATCAAACCGAGAACGCTCAGAAAGATTACATCTGCAGCGACGATCAACTGAGCCGCGTTGAGCATGAGGCCAAAATATGCCGCGCCAGTTCGCCAACCTATCTATGTTTCGAATACGCCATGATCCGCAACTGTGACCGGAGAGAGCAATGACCTACGACGACGAATTATCTAAGGCCATGAAAAATGCCGCCAGATACGAAGCCATTCGGACGCTGGAGCTGATCGATTTCCACGATCCCGCCGCTGCGGAAGCAATCATGGCATCCATTCCCGAAGTAGACGGCTCCAGGCCTGAACACTTTGACCGTTTCGCCGACCAGCTGATTCAAGCCATTGAGGAAGCTGACATATCAATCGTTTTTCCAGAAAGGCTTGCATCATGATTACCTACATCCTCATTCTTTTGATGTCAGCAGACCCAAATCCCACCTTTCAGATGCTGGCTGAATTTCCAGATAAACCAGCCTGCGAAAAATTCGTCAAGAATCTGGATGCCCCCCCCGAGGCCAAACAGCTGCTGCTCTGTCAAGGTTTTGTGGCTGCCGATGCTCCGGCAGAAGCGCCGAAAACGCCAGCGCCAAAAACGCCGATCAGGAAAAAGCAGCCCAAGGAATTCAATGAAATGAACGAGCACGCCAAGCGCGATTTGGAGGTGTGAGGTGAAACTTACGCCTTGGTTCCCGCCAGAGGTAAAGCCGGTTCGGGTCGGCTGGTATCACACTGGATTCGATAGTGACAACCCAGAGGCACCTGATGGGCTCGCATCAAAATATAACTGGTGGTGGAGTGGCGTCGCATGGCTGACCACCTACGGATATCCCTGCTCCTGCCAAAAACGCTACTGGCGCGGGATACACAAGCCATGAACGACGACATCACAGTAGAGCAAATGATGGCGCTGATCGACGACTTTGCCAAGGGCGGCAACCATCGCGAAAAGTTGACGAAGCGCGCCGCCGTCTTTGATGCAGTCTGCAAAATGCGCGGCGCGGTCGTTCAGGCCCGGCACGATGCCAAGAAAGGGAAGGGGAAAGCGGGATGAACAGAGAACAAACCTATTGGGAAGCATTTGAAAACCTCTGCGAATGGTTGATGAATGCCGTGGCAGTTTGGGCTTTTTATGATGAGCGAATAGATGTAGCGATCTTTGGCATTGCTTGCGCCATCTACTTTCGCTTGGTGAGGAAGTTGTGACCACCACCGAACGCACCCCACCCCTCCTGCAAAAGGAATGGGAAGCCTTTTTCAACCACTACGGAAAATTCCCGAAGCGCGAGACGATGGACATGCCAACGCGCTACAACTTTGACATACGTATGCAGGCCTGGATTGACGGCAGGGCAGCACTTAGAAAGGAGATGGGGAAATGAGCGAGGAAAAGAAAGCTTTGTTTTTAAAGGCCACTGGCGAGATTTTAAAAATCCCTGGCACACACCTGCATCACCTTCAGCGCTTCATTAATGGAAATATCTCCATCAGCAAAAAGGGCATCATCAAATTTCCAATGCAATTAGACATTCTCAGTCTGGGAGCAGAAGTTGAAGACATTCGCGCAATCCTTGCCCCTCATTTGTATGGAAATAAGATGATACCGATTATCTGCTTTATCGACCCAGAGGAATATGAAAGGGGCTTAATGCGAGGGGTAAAAACTGAGGCGAAAGAACCATGAACGCCGCCCAAATGAAAAATACAGCCCGCGCCATCGGCACTCTCGCCGATGCCTTCTGCAACCTGCGCCAAGACGACCCACTGAATCGCGAATACTTTATCAAAGGATGGAAGCTTTGGTCAGGATGGCGATAGTAGATTCTGCCATCACTGCTGAGCTGCACGACTTTGCGAAATGCATGGGTAAGAGCGTGGCGGAGCTTGGATAAAAAATGAGCGAAATTTGGTTTGCATGGTATCCAGTCTACACAAAGCAGCGCCGTTGGGCGTGGCTTCGGAAAGTTGTGCTTGTCTGGAATTGGGATTTAAACCACTGGGCCGACAATAGCGGCTACACCGGCAGCGATGGTGGATGGGACTACCATGGGTAATCCAGGAACCAAGCACATAGTCTGTTACTCGGGCGGCCATAGTTCTGCGCTCGTGGCAATTGAGGTCGTTAGAAAATTCGGCATTGATGACGTGATTTTAGTGAACCACGATATGCATTTCACAGTCGAAGATAAAGACGTGAAGCGCTTCAAAGCCGAGGTCGCAGCCTATTTGGAATTGCCCATCACCTTTGTGAATTATAAGTCCGCGACGCAAGATCAGTTCGATGTATGCGTCTTGGAAAAGGCCTTCAAGGTCGGCGATGGACATGAGCTATGCACAAGCCGCCTGAAAACGCGGCCCTTCATGAAATATTTGGAGCGCCTGCATCCGGCAAAAGACGTCATTATTTATTACGGTTTCGATGCGAGTGAGCGTTTGCGCATCCAGCGCCGCACAGGAATTCTCGGAGCGCAAGGATATGCGACTGCCTATCCGCTTGCATTCGGAGAGCGCACGATTCAAAGCACCATTGAAATAGGAATCGCGCCTCCACTTGGTTATTCGCAATTCAAACACGCCAACTGCATCGGTTGCCTCAAGGCTGGCTGGCAGCATTGGTACATCGTCTATTGCACTCGCCCAGACATTTGGCTCAAGGGGAAATGGGCCGAGGAAGAAATCGGCTATGCAATACACCATGATGAGACCGGTCCCGTTTATTTGGAGGACATGGAAGAGCGGTTCGCCATTATGAAATGCGCCGGAGTGCCGCAGACCGAGCATATACCACACCAGAGATTTTGGGCCGACGCCCGCAAATATATCAAGATCGCTGAAATGCCAAGCCTTTTACCATGCGAATGCACATATTAACTATACGGAGGATTTTATGAATTACTGGCTCGCACTAATCGCCCTCGCGGCTATAGCATTTATCCAAAACATGGCCTTCACATGGGTGAGCCGCAGCCGGAACAGCGGCGACCCTTCCTATCACCGATACGCCGCGATCTGTTCAAACGCGGTTTGGTTCGTGACGCAAATGGTGATATGGCAGCAGGTTTGGGAAGTCGCCAAGACGGGCGAATGGTGGCGGCTCGGATTGGTCGGTATCGTGTATGTGATCGCCACCACTGAGGGTTCTGTTCTCATGATGCGAATCCTACTCAAGAAAGAAACCGGCAAACGCAAGGTCGGTGCCGTCTGACCATGTCCGACATCACCAAGCACGAACTACTCGAACTCTACCTGCGCCGCCAGGGAAAGGAGAAATCACGCGCATTACCGCGCGAGCACTATCAGGATCCTCAGACCAACGTTGAATTTCCGGCTGAGGTGGCAAGACGAAATAAGAAACTGAAGCGAAAGGGGCGCAAGTGAGTGAATTACGGAGGGTGAAGAAGGACGAGTTCAGGCAGCAGAACTTCCAGACGGCTGACCCGGTGGACGTTTGCCTGGAGTGCTGGAAGGAGTGGATGCACGGCGACAGCGACCGGGATTTGGGCGCAAAGACGATGGGCGGTTTGGTGGCTAATAGCGACGGCTACGGCAGTGATTCTTCGGAGGCGCAGCAGAAGAGGGACACTGACATAGCGGTTGCGACAGATGCCTGCATAGACTCATTGAAGAGGTTGCACATTTGGGCGATATATAAGAGCTGCAGCATAGGGCAGGTCTGGTCATTCCCCAATGCAGACCTGGTGGCAGCCACCACTGGGGCCCGGATAGAACTGGAAAGGCTGCTGCGCCGGAATCCTGCTACAAGTTCAGAGTTTTCATGAAAAAAGGTGTTGTAAACTTTTCAGAGTTGGATTATAATCCCCGTCATAGGCCGTTTCTGCACGCCTAGAAAAAAGTAAAGCCACCCTAATCCGGTGGCTTTTTGCGTTTACGAGGTGAATTTGTGACATTGGATATTAATAAATATCGAATTGCATATAGCTCTCAAAAGCATACTGCGGCTCGGCGCGGCATAGAATTTAACCTCACATTTCAAGAATGGTGCGAATTCTGGGGTGAGGACATTGAGCGACGCGGGAACGGCAAGGATAGCTTGCAAATGCAAAGATTCGAAGATATTGGCCCTTATGCGTTAGGGAATATTCGGAAAGGAACTCCCAAGCAGAACTCCAAAACTTGGGGAAATATGGAACGGAAGCGGAACGCAGAGCAAGCCGCGATTGATCTTCAATCAGAATTAGACGCCGCGATGAATGAACCTTCGGCCGAGCCGTTTGATGATGATGGAATTGATCCTCATTATTACAACATGGGCATCAAAAGTTCATATAGGCATCGCTATTTTCACGGCTACAAACACAATTAATACCCCGGCCTCGCAAGCCACCATCGCAGCATCGCTCTTTAACAATTCAGGCCCAGCGCTAGGGGCCAGTAAATCAGGACTGCAAGCTTAGTCCGCACGACGCTGTAACGTGCAATTTATGCTTTATTTGCTATGAAATCAGAAGCAGCGCGGAAAGCAGGCGCGCAGGGCCAGTTGAAACCTACGGGGCATGAGGATCAGCCAACGTAAGCGACACCGTAGCTGGAGTAGCGCCCAGCCTTCTGATTTGATAGTGAATGCAGAAATGCATGAGGGAGCGCGAACACTGCCATTTGGGATTCGCGGGGCGCAATGATGCTGCAGCTAATGCGGAGCGCACTAGGAGGCTAGGCCACTATCAAATAAAAGTGCAAATTTGCACCATAAATAGTGCATAACCGCCTTAATGCTAGTTTTAAGATACAGCGCAGACATGCTGCACCAAGATTTAATAAATATCTAATGAAATCTATTTATCACGGAACTGCCGCTGCAAATTGCAAGCTGAGGGGCAAGAAATACAAGTTATTGCAATGCAAATGCTGCGCTTTGATAAATATTAAGGACGAAGTTAGAAAGCAGGAAGCCTTAAAGGAAATCAAGAGTTTCCATTCAGTAGAAACTGAATAGGCCCAGTTTTGCGGTAGAGATGTGGTGGCGCATGTGAGGCTCATAACCTCATAGGGTGGTTCGATTCCAACGTCCGCAACCATATAGGTCTGTACCCTTGGAGGGTGGCCGGTCTCCAAAACCGTGTCGTCAAGGTTCGATTCCTTGCGGATCTGCCAGTAAAAAGCGCGCCCGACGAGTCCGGCGGCTTCCGGCCTGCTTGCAGTGTCGGTTTTTACATAGAGGCCACCCATGAAAATGATAATCGCATTCATCACCTACATGGCTTGCCTGATCGCCTGCGCGGCCGGTGTTTTTCTGCTGGCCAGCCCTTGGAATTGGGTGTGCGGCGCGATCTTCGTCGTTCTTGGTCTCTGCGGCGTCTTCATCTTTGAAGGCCTGCGCAAGCTCTCTATATGAACGGGGGCGCGCCATGCCAACAGACGAAGAAATCACCTTCATGGCCAAGATGCTTATCGCCGACGACGAGCTGACCGAAGAAAAGATTATTAGCGCAATTGCATCAAAATACGGCATCAAAGCTGCGGAAGTTCTGAATTCGATTGATCGGGAGTGCGGCAAGTGAATTACACCTGGTTTGCCATCTCCTGCTGCTGCCTGATCGCTGGCTTTGTCTGCGGCGCGGTTTGGTGCCTTGGGTGGCTACTGAATACAGCTATCCGAATATTCAATCCCGAGCCGGCTGTGAAAATCAACATGGAGCGCATGAAAGCCGCGCTTTCCACTGAAACAATCAAAGCACCAGGCGGCATGACGCGCGAAGAGACGATCGCCTTTATCTGCAAGCACGCCGAGGATAAGCAGCCATGACACCACAGAAGCAGGAATTTACCAGCAAGCCGGAAATTCGCCAATTTGGGGATTGCCAGCGCGCAGTGATCGCATCCTTGCTTGACTTGCCGATTGCGGAAGTGCCCCACTTCTTGCAAGAGGCCAATGGTTGCCCATCCAAATTCTGGGAAGGCCTGCAGGAATTCTGCAATAAGCACGGCTATCTTTATCTGACCTGCAAAAACGCCGGCACGGCATTTGGTTTTGATGGCGACATATACCATGAAATAGCCGGTCCTTCGCCTCGTGGAAATGGCTTGGTGCATGCAGTTGTCGGCAAAAATGGGCAGGTTGAATTTGATCCACACCCAGATGGAACTGGCCTCGCCGGATCCCCGGAGCAATGGGATTTTGCATATTTGGTGAAACTATGACCGACAAAGAAGCCCGCCGCCAAATGCAAAGCTACGGCACTCTGGCCGAGAAGATGAAAACGCATGACCTGGTCGTTGGCGAGATCAAATATCCGTCCAAGCCCGCGGAGCCGCTGCCGGTGATCGACTATAGCGATTTCATCATTGGGCTAGGCGAATCTAAATCGCCGACATTGGAAGCAATCATTCGCGATCTTACACTGCGCTGTGGCATTCCGAATGGCGACCTGAACTGCTCATCCTTACGCGAGCCAATTATTGGGCATGCATCTATACGCGGCAACAAATTTACCGCCGTCATTTTTGACGAATTCGAGTTTGAATGAGCGCCCTGGCCCTTTGGATGATCTGGTCTCGCATCTGGTTACCACGTAAAAGATAAAGTCTCCCCGGTTGCCTCCACCAGCAGCCGATTGCCCGCTTAATGTGGGCTTTTTTATTCGAGGTAGCAAATGGCAAATCTAACCGTCGAGCTGATCGTTCCATGGTGGGTAAAGCCATATCTCACATTATTGATTTGGTATCACACCATCACGCGCACCGAGCCCGACGAAGCTAAAATCACCGAGCGCATCATCAAATCCATAAAAATAAAGTAGCAAATGAGCTACACCGCAGTCGAAGCCCTAATGCTCAAAGACCGAGCCAAGGCCATAGAGCTGGGCATTGAGCCTTGGCTGCTTGCTCATATCGAGGAAGAGCTTACCAAATCCAAGCGCCTGAAGAAGAAATCTAAAGACGCCAAGCGCACGCCGGAAGACTGCCACAGGGATTACACGGCCGCCATTGAGGCGCTCAGGGATGCGTGGCGGTTGTTGGCTGCGTTTATCAAAGCAAAAGGGGAATCATGATTTTCATCCGTTTTCTCCGCTGGCTATTCAGTAACGATTGGGCGTGGCCGCCAAAGCCACATGAAACACGCATCAAAATTTCCATCACAGTTGACAATCTCACCATCGAGGCAAATCAAATGAGCATGACACTTTCCACTATCGACGCACCACGCACACTCAAGGCTATCGCCAAGAACGCCAAGGGCACCGAAATGGCATTCACCGATGTTCCGCAATGGTCGATATCGGATGCCAACGTCGCCAGCCTGGCCATCGCTGCTGACGGCCTGAGCTGCGTTGTTACTCCAGTTGCCGCGGGCTCTGCGGTCGTGACGCTGGCAGATAGCGGATTCACCGCGACCGACGACATTACCGTCACTGCCGCGCCGATTGCTTCCATTGAGATTGTGGAAGAAGCGCCAGCCGAGACAGTCCAGCCACAATAAAGACCGCAATTGAAACAACCGCGCCAATATCAGCTAGCCAGGCCCATACCGCCGGCAGCGATATTTGAACCAATGGCGCGGGAATTTGCCCCGGCTCCCGAAGTGCTTGAATGGGTCAAGGCATCGATCTTGCTAGATGGCGCACCAATCCACAATCCCGACCATGCCCACCTCGAACTTGCCGATATCGCCTTCTTATGGGCGGCAGGCGGCTTCGTGAAACAAGGTCGGACTGTCCTGGGCCAATGTGAGGAGATTACCTTCCGCTGCGGACCCTGGCAAAAGGGCCGGCAAGAGCAACAGATGATCGAATGGTTCGGGAGCGTCCCGGCTTATCTGATTACTTTGGATGCTTCGTTTTGCCGGGAATGCTCCGACGCGGATTTCTGCGCACTGGTAGAGCATGAGCTTTATCACATCGGGCACATGAAGGACGACTTCGGCCAGCCGGCATTCACTAAATACGGCATTCCCAAGCTCGGCATTCGCGGACACGATGTCGAGGAGTTCACTGGGGTAGTTAGACGCTACGGCCCATCGGCCGACGTAAAGAAGATGGTTGAGGCGGCAAACAAGGTGCCCGAGGTAGCGAAACTTAACATTGCGAGGGCGTGCGGCACGTGTCTGTTGAAGGCCGCGTAGTTGTACGCGACTTATACGGATAACAACAAATGGCTGCGCTAAAAGATCCGGTCAAGATGTTTATTGTGCACGCGCTCGCATGTTTCGATACCCCTACGCAAGTTGCAGCCGCAGTCAAAGAAGAGTTCGGGCTTGATGTTCCACGTCAGCAGATTGCAGCCTATGACCCGTATAAGGTTATTGGCAAGAATTTAAGTAAGCGTTGGAAGACCCATTTTGACGACACCCGCAAGCGTTTCCGCGAGGAGGTCGCTGATATACCTATCGCCAGCCGGGCATACCGACTGCGGGCTCTTGGTAGGATGGCGCAACAAGCCGAGGGCGTCCGCAATATCTCGCTCGCAGTCCAGGTAATCGAGCAGGCCGCTAAAGAAGTGGGCGATGTCTATGTGAACCGTAAGATGGATGCCGACAAATCGCTGGATGAAGAAATCAAGCGGCTGGAAATCGAAAAGCGTAAGGCCGAGCTGAAAATAATTGAAAAGGGGGGCGGGAATTCCAATGCCCGACTGCTAGCTGAACTGATCGCCAAACTTCCGTCATGAATACCGGAAATCTGATGCTGGATCGCCAGCTTGCGCGCTGGTATCCACTCATAGATCACCCGGTGCAATTGGAGTTAGTGGCGGCCGTAGGGAATGGCATTCGATTCCCCTTGATACCTGCTGGCCGGCGTAGCGGCAAGACTGAACGATTCAAGCGATTCGTGGTGAAGCAGGCCAATGCGGTTCCTGGCCCATACTTTGCGGCCGCGCCGACGCATGCGCAAGCGAAGAAGATATTTTGGGATGACCTCAAGGCCTTTGCGCTCTGCTGCATGCACAGCCGCAGACCTTCTGAGTCCGATTTAATCATCTACTTGGATAACGGCAGCGAGATTCACGTTATCGGCCTGGACAAGCCGCAGCGCATCGAGGGCGTACCGTGGAAGGGCGGCGGCATTGATGAGTTCGCGGACATCAAGTCTACGGCATGGGAGGCGAACATCCTCCCCGCCCTCAATACCGTGCATCCGCTGGACCCAGATTATCGCGCTTGGTGCTGGCTATTGGGCGTGCCCGATGGCTTGAACCATTATTACGATATGTGTAGCAAGGCCGACACCGGAGAAGACCAGAATTTCAAGGTCTATCACTGGAAGTCCGCAGAGATTCTGCCGCCCGACGTCATAAGCGATATGAAGCAGGCGATGTCGAGCAAGCAGTTTCGGCAAGAGTTCGAGGCATCCTTTGAGACGGCCACCGGCCGAATATATGAGGACTACAGCAAGGCGAACCACACCGCGGCCAGGATTGAGCCGCATGAGCAATTGATGTGGATGCATGATCAGAACTTTACGCCGCTTTCCTCTGCGATCGGGGTAAGGCGAGAGCGCCCGCAAACGCCGGACGAGAAACGCGCCGGCAAGACGCCCATCGCCGACCTATTTCTCTTGGATGAGATCGTGCTTACCAGCGCGGTATCGAAGCAATCGGCGCTGGAATTTGTCGAGAAATACAAGGATCACAAGAACAAGCATGTCCTGATCTACGGCGACCCGGCAGGCCAGGCGGGCGAGAAACACGCGCATGCATCTGACTATACCGACATCGAGGGCGTGCTGAAGGCGCACGGATGGAGATATACGCGCAAGGTAAAACCTGCGCACCCGGCGATCAAGGATAGACAGAACGCTGTCAGGGCCCGGATTTGCACGGCTGATGGTAATAGATCGCTATTTGTTAACCCGGTCACCGCTAAATGGTGCGACAAGGGTCTGGCAACCGTTCAATTACAGCAAGGGTCAACCTTCCAGGAAGACCAGAAAAACCAGTACCAGCACATCACCACGGCGATCGGCTATTGCATTGATGTTGAATGGCCGGCAGTTAAACGCATCGCAAGCATCGAACCTTTAAGAATGTAACCAGGACACCCATGTCAGACGTATCCACCCCTTCAAATGCAGTCAAATCCATGTCGAAGGATTGGGATATTGCGCGCGCATTATTGGGCGGGACGCGGGCGATGCGGGCGGCTGGGAAGCAATATTTACCCCAATGGCCGGGGGAACAAGAGATTGATTATGCGCTTCGATTAAGCGCTGCTGTCTTATTTCCAGCCTATAAAAGGACTGTCGAGACGCTCGCCGGCAAGCCTTTCGCCGAAGAAATCACTCTCGGCGACGATGTGCCACAGCAATTGCAAGACTGGATGGAAGACGTTGATCTGCGCGGGCGCAATCTGAGCACCTTTGCCGCCGATATACTCGAATCGACATTGGGTTACGGGATATGCGGCATTCTGATCGACTACCCAAAAGTGGAGGGCATCAAGACAATAGCCGACGAACGCAGCTCTGGAGTTCGCCCCTATTGGGTGCAAATTTATCCTTGGCAAGTACTTGGCTGGCGCGATGAGCGCGTGGGCGGCGCATGGCGGCTAACGCAGTTAAGGCTGCTTGAATCTGTCGAGGAACCTGACGGTATCTATGGGACCAAACAGATTCAACAAGTCCGCGTCCTGGCGATAGGCTCCTGGCAAGTCTTTCGTCAGAACGCAAAACAGGAATGGGTTATCTATTCCGAAGGCACTACAACTCTTGGCATGATTCCTTATGTGCCGGTTTATGGCCAGCGCCTGGAATTCATGATCGGCCGCCCAAATTTGCTCGAAGTTGCTTTCTTAAACATAGCGCATTGGCAGTCGGCCAGCGATCAACAGACCATCCTCCATGTGGCGCGCGTACCAATCCTAGCAGTCATAGGAGTGGATGATGATACCTTCAAAATGAAGGTCGGCGCGTCGGCCGCAGTCCGAATCCCAACCGGCGGCGAAATGAAGTTCGTCGAGCATACCGGCAAGGCGATAGAAGCTGGAGCCGCAGAGCTTGAGGATTTGGAAGAACGCATGCGCCAGGCAGGTGCGGAATTGCTGGTTCTACGCCCAGGGAAGATCACGGCTACGCAAACCGCGACAGAAAACGCAGTCGGCATGAGTGCCTTACATCGTATCGTGCAGAATCTGGAAGATGCGATCGACCAAGCCCTGCAGATTACCGCCGAATGGATCAAATTGCCGGAGGGCGGTCACGTCAAGGTATTCAAGGACTTCGGCGCCAGCAGCTTGGCTGAGGCCTCAATGCAAGTCGTGCAGACAATGAATATCAGCGACGAAACAAAATTCAACGAAGCGCGCCGCCGCGGCATCGTCTCCCCGGATATCGAATGGAGCGAAGAAAAAGAAAGGTTAGATGCTCAGGGTCCGTCATTGGGCGCGATTTCGGCGCCGGCAGCACCGACCCTACTGCAGCAACAGCAAGCATTGCAGGATAGCTAATGGCTTCCACGAATGATCTGCTTCTGCACGAGGCGATCAGTCACCAGGTTGATATGGCGCATTACAGCAATGGCGAAATCTACCGGATGATCGCGCTGCTGAACAAGGTCGATTCTGATTTATTCGCGCAACTGACAATTGCATTAGAGCAGATGCCGGAGGGCTCGTTTAGCACCGACCGGCTGGAATCGTTGCTGATTTCCGTTCGCTCGCTGAACAAGCGCGCCTATGACGAAATGGAAATACAGCTTACTGCCGATATGCGAGCGCTGACGGCCTATGAAGCCGGGTATCAATACCAACTCTTTGCCAGCGTCATTCCGCAGGGCGTCGTTGCGCAGGTCGGCATCGCCACCGTGAATGTGCAGCAGGTCTATGCCGCCGCAATGGCTAGGCCGTTCCAGGGGCGATTGCTAAAGGAATGGGCTCAGAGCCTCGAAGCCGGCCGCATGCTTCGGATCCGCGATTCTATCCGCATGGGATATGTCGAAGGCCAGACGATCAGCGAAATCATCAAGCGGATCCGCGGAACCAGGGCAAAAGGATATACAGACGGCATTATCGAGATTGACCGCCGCAATGCCGAATCAGTTGTTAGAACGGCCATCAGCCACACAGCGGCCTACGCGCGCGATCAGTTCAATAAGGCGAATGGCGATCTCGTTAAATCGGTGCAATGGGCATCCACTTTAGACGGCCGCACAACTGAAATCTGCATGTTGCGCGACGGGAAACAATATACGAATGACACGCATAAGCCAATCGGGCATAGCCTTCCTTGGCTCGGCGGTCCGGGTAAGGCGCATTGGAATTGCCGCAGCATGGATGTGCCGATCCTGAAGAGCTTCAAGGATTTGGGCATCAATATCGACGACCTGACGCCGAAGGCCAGGGCCAGCATGGACGGGCAAGTGCCGGCCGATATGACCTATGCTGATTGGCTGAGCAAGCAAAATGCCGCAAGGCAAGATGAAATACTGGGTCCAACTAGGGGTAAATTACTGCGCGACGGTGGCTTGACGCTGGACCGGTTCGCGAACAACAAGGGTAAGTGGTATACCCTAGACGAATTGCAGAAAAAGGACGCTGCCGCCTTCGCGAAAGCAGGCATATAATGGCGGGATGCGTAAATTCGAGATCATCCAAGGAACGCCGCCGCCCGACACGCCCAAACAGCGCGCCGTCGATAGGCTTAAGGCTGCGCCAAAGCCTGCCGGCATTGTCCAATGCCCTCGTTGCGGATGTCGCGAGGTGCTTGAATTAAAATCCGGTGTCAAACTGAATAACGGGAAACCGACAGGCGGCATCAGCCAGATTGTTTGTGCGGCATGCTTCCTTAAAGGGGAAAGGATAGTGCTGGCGTGACTACTAAATTCGACAGATTCAAAGCTGACCTAATAGCGCTGTGTGAGAAACATGACGTTATGATCGCTACCAGCGGTTATGACAGCATCACAGTATGGGACAGAGACCCGCGCGATGAGGCAATACACCAAGATGACATCGATGATGAAACCCGGGAAGCTTCGGCGAAGGATTAGGGGGACAGTGCCGGCATGAGTCAGAAACCAACAGAACAAATTACCGCTTTGCCGACTTCGCAATGTCAGCATGATTTCGCACCGTTTGATCGCAATGCACCGGGCGGCGCCAGTATAACCGTCTACTACAAATGCAAATTTTGTCATGCGATAAAGATACGCGAAATTTCACACTCACATTGATCAGCAACCACGAATTACCCGCAGGCCACCGCAAATGAGGCCGTCAACCTCGTAGCCCTTTAACGCTATCAGCGCCTTTGCAACGCGCCGCAAGTTAAAATCAATTCTGAAGCCAGCCTAACCGCTGGCTTTTTGTTTTCAGGCCCCGACTAATCCTCGGGGCTTTTTTATTGCCGCTAGCGGATGTGATGCGGTGCTCGGGCCGGAAGGCTCATCAATGGGCGGATGCCCGAGAAAGACGAACCATGAAATTGAAACTTGACGATAAGGGAATGGTAGCTTTGCAGGACGGTAAGCCGGTCTATGTGCTGGATGATGGCAGGGAAGTCGCCCACGATGCCGCAGCAACGGTCGCCACAATTTCCCGGCTCAACGGTGAGGCAAAGGCCCATCGGGAAGCCAAGGAGGCCATTGAGGCCAAATACAAGCCATTCGAAGGCATTGAAAGTGCCGACGACGCCCGCAAAGCCCTTGAACTCGCCAAGAATATCAAAGACGGCGATCTGATCCAGGCCGGCAAGGTTCAAGAAATCAAGGACGCCGCCGCCGCATCTGCAAAACAAGCGGTAGCAGACGCCACCCGCGCCGCCGAAGCGCGCGAAAAGGCGCTGGCGGAGCAAAACGCAAAACTGACCTCCGACTTGAACAACCACATTATCGGCGGCAGCTTCGCCAGTTCGAAGTTTATCGCTGAAAAAATGATCATCCCGCCAGATATCGCGCAAAAGGTATTTGGTGACCGCTTCAAGGTTGACGGCGGCAAATTGGTTCCATTGAACCCCGATGGAACGCCGATTTTCTCGGCGACTGATCATGGCAACCATGCCAGCTTCGAAGAAGCACTGCAAGTCATGATCAATCAATACCCGAACAAAGACATGTTGCTGAAAGGCTCCGGCGCATCTGGTAGCGGCGCCGGCCAAAGTGCCCAGAATACCGGCGGCAAGGCTTCCGTTACGCGTGCGCAATGGGATGCCATGCCACAAGGCGATCGTATGGCTCACTCCAAGGCCGGCGGCCTCGTCTCCGATTAATAACTAACCCAGGCGCAACGCGCACCCGCAGATTTGTTTTTCAGGCCTGCAGCAATACTAGGCCATTTCAGCCGAGTACCCGGATGGGGAATCGGAGCACGAGCCGGATAGCTCACTTCATCTCCCCAATACAGCCCGCCATGAGCGGGTTTTTTAATTTCCGAAAGGCTCGAAATGGCAAACGTACTTACCAACCTAGCAGCAGACATTTACAAGGCCGCCGATATGGTGGGCCGCGAATTGGTCGGCTTCATCCCTTCCGTCACCGTCAATGGTGATGCAACCACCCGTGCCGCCAAGGGCGACACTATCCGCAGCTTCGTCACCCGTGCTGTTACTGTGAACTCGTCCTTCGCTCCTGCGATGACGATTCCAGAAGGTACTGACCAAACTGTCGATACCAAGACAATGACGCTCAATAGCTACGCCTCGGTACAGATTCCCTGGACCGGCGAGGATATGAAACATGTCAACAACGGTAGCGGCTTCGAAACCGTCTATGGTGACCAGATCCGCCAAGCAATCCGCGCGATCTGCAACACCATCGAGACATCGGTCTGGACCACTGCATACCAAGGCGCTTCGCGTGCTATTGGTACTGCAGGCACAGCGCCGTTTGCATCAAACCACAACCTGCTGGCCCAAGTTCGCCAAATCCTGGCGGATAACGGCTGCCCAATGGACGGCCAGGTCACGCTCGCCATGAATACCTCGGCCGGCGTGAATATGCGCAACCTGACCTTGCTACAAAAGGCCAATGAAGCCGGCGGCACTGAACTGCTGCGTCAAGGCACTTTGCTGGACCTGCAGGGCATTATGATCAAGGAATCTGCCGCACCTGTGGCTGTAACAAAGGGTACTGGCGCAAGCTATGTCACTTCCGGCTCTACCGCAGTCGGCGTAACCGATATTGCCCTGGTAACCGGTACGGGCACAGTCCTGGCCGGCGACGTGGTGACCTTCGCTGCCGATGCTACCAACAACTATGTTGTCGGCACCGGTGTTACCGCTCCGGGCACCATCAGCTTGAACGCCCCAGGCGCAAAAGTTGTGATCGCCACCGCAAATGCAATGACCATCGGCGGCAACTACACGCCTAACGTGGCCTTCCATAAGTCGGCTATCGAGCTGGGTATGCGCGCCCCTGCGATGCCAGCCGGCGGCGACGCTGCAGTGGATATCATGGTCGTGCAAGATCCATGGTCTGGCCTGGTCTTTGAAATCGCAGCCTATAAGGGCTACATGAAGTCCATGTTTGAGGTTCGCTGCGTCTATGGCTCCAAAGCCTGGAAGCCAAATCATATCGCGACTTTGATGGGATAGTAACAACACCGGGGCCTTCGGGTCCCGGTTTTCGTATGGGGATCATATGGCTGGATTGACCAAAGAACAACGCGCCGAGCGCGAGGCAAAGCCGAAAGAAACACCGAATGAAGTAACGCTTATTGCCATGTTTAAGGGCGATGACGAAATCGAAGTGCACCCGACCTGCGTCGATGCACACAAAAAAGCCAAATGGCAAGTGAAGGATTGATCCATGTCCCTTATCGTTGAAGATGGAACCGGTCTGAGCAATGCGGAATCATTCTGCAGCGTTGCCGATGCGACCACCTATCATGCGAATAGGGGTAATGCTGCCTGGGCCGCGCTTGCCAGCGATACAGTCAGGGAGCAGCTTTTGCGCAAGGCCTCGGACTATATGGAACAGGTCTACCGCGAACAATGGAATGGCTATCGCAAGCTTTTCACACAATCCCTGTCTTGGCCGCGCTATAGGGTGCCGATGCAAGATGCATCTGGCGGGTATTACCTTTACCCGGCATTTTATCCAAGCGATTCTGTGCCAGTCCTGGTTGCGAATGCCTGCGCGGCACTGGCTTTGCGTGCAGCGACTGATGATCTGGCCCCAGACATTGGGCGCTTGAAATCTCGCGTGAAAATCGGGCCCATCGAAACCGATTATGTACCTGGTTCGTCGCATACCAGATATCGGGCCATCGACAATATGCTGCTGCCTTTCCTGAATGGCTATGGCGGCGCAAATATCAAAATAGAGCGCATATGACGGTGATTGCATGGGATGGCAAGACGCTAGCAGCTGACAAACAATGCACGAACGCCGGCCATCCTATGGTCGTGACAAAGATTCATCGTATGCCAGACGGTATTCTTGGGTTTATCGGCAACGGCGGGCATGCCTCTGCATTGCTGCAATGGTTCCAGAATGGCTGCATCCGGGAAAACTGGCCAAATAAGATAGGTGACGATACGGCTGGTGTGGTCTTTATTACCAACGGCGGCGAGGTACGCGGCTATTCTGGTGATGATGGACCGCATTACATCATCTACGAAAATAAATTCATTGCCTTTGGCGCTGGCCGCGATTATGCGCTGGCCGCGATGCATTTAGGGAAGACGGCGCGTGAAGCCGTTGAATTAGCCTGTCTACTTGATACCTCTTGCGGCATGGGCATAGACGCCCTGGAATTAGCATGAATTTCTACGATGATATGGCCGAGGTAGCCGCCGAGATTATCGAGGAATACGGCGCGCCGACAACGCTCAAGCGAACAGTCACGGGCGCTTATGACCCATCAACCGGCACCAATTCCAATTCCATCGTCAGCCAAGACATCATAGCCGCAGTCTTTGACTTCGATCAAAAGATGATCAATGGCACCGAGATACGAACCGGAGATAAGCGCGTTTATGCCTCCGCAGTGGGCGTGAATCCTCCGCTGCAAGCAGATATATTCCCGTGGCTCGGCGTCGATTATGCCGTGGTAGCAGTAAGACCGCTGGCGCCGGCCGGCATCAATGTTTTATATGAAATGCAAGTGAGGATCTGATGCCTACCTCATTTAGCCTGGATATTGCGGCTTTCGTCGCGAAAGCCAAAGGCAACGCGAACCAGGTCATGCGCAAGGTGTCCATCGACGCCATGAGTCGGCTAGTCTTGCGTAGCCCCGTCGATACCGGCAGATTCCGCGCGAATTGGATTGCGACACTTGACGCGCCGACCAGTGAAACGATGGTGGCATTTGATCCGAGTGGCTCCGCAACCATAGAGGCGAATGCCGCAGCACTGTCAGATGTCGAAGTAGGGCAGAGCGTATTCATCACCAACAACCTGCCGTATTCCGAGCGCCTGGAAAATGGTTATTCCGACCAGGCACCGAATGGCATGGTGCGCTTGACGGCGGCCGAATTTCAAGAATTCGTTGCCAAGGCGGTGAGGGAATTGCCGTGAGCAATACGCTGATTCGCGCCGCATTCGAGACCAGACTGAAAACCTGGGCCGACGCGCAAATACCGCCAATCCCCATCGCTTTTGAAAACGTGCCGTTCACGCAACCAACTACTCGTTACCTGCGGTCCTATCTTTTGCCATTGAATACCAAGAGCGACACCCTGGACCAGGTTCATAGAGGATATGCGGGCGTCTACCAGGTCTCTGTTGTCATGCCGCTGAATGATGGCCCAGGCAATGGCGAGGTAATTGCCAAAGCGTTGGACACGCTTTTCCCGATGACTACGCCGATGACGCAAGGCGGACTCAAGGTGACCATGACAACGCCCATGAGTGCGGCCAAAGCAATGCCAGACACAACCAATTACGTGATTCCGGTTTCATGCCGGTATCGCGCCGACACCTATTGATTTTTTACGCCCTTTTGGGCCTTCGTAACCGACCGCCTGCTGGCGGTTTTTTTTCGTCCCAAGAAAGGTAATACCATGTCTTTATCACTACCTAATGGAGCGATTGTCTCCATCGCCAGCGGTTACGGTACTGCTATCCCAGTCACCGCATTGACCAACGCTGCGCCACCAGCGGCTACTGCCACTGCGCACGGACTGACTGCCGGCGATATCTTCGAGATCACCTGCGGCTGGTCGCGCTTCAATAACAAGATTGCGCGCGCATCTGTCGTGACCACGAACAATTTCAGCTATGAGAACCTGGACTCTACGCTGACATCGATCTACCCGGCAGGTAATGGTACTGGCTCCGTTCGGAAAATCACTGGCTGGACCCAGTTGCAACAAATTCTCACTTCATCCACCTCGGGCGGCGCACAGCAATTCCTAACTTATCAATTGCTGGAAGCCGATGCGCAGCACAATATCCCGACCATCAAGAATCCGCTGGATATGACCTTCGAGGTTGCCGACGATCCTACTCTGGCCGGCTATCAACTGGTTTCCGCCGCCAATGACGACCGCCTGCCGCGCGCCGTCAAGATTACCCTGGCCAGCGGTTCCATCCTGCTCTACAACGCCTATCTGTCGATCAACCGCGTACCGAGCTTGACAGTCAATACCCTGATGTCTTGCCAGGTCACCCTGTCGCTGCTGAATGAGCCGGTACGTTATTAATGGCTAAGCTGAAACTACAGCCCGATCCCACCTTTAAGGCAAAGGTGGGAATTCCTATACCTGGCGGCGAACCTGTCGATGTTGAATTCACCTTCAAGCACCGCGACCGCGAAGCCATCCAGGCCTATCTGGAAAAACTCAAGGGAATGGTGGACCAGTCCATCGAAACCGACATCCAGATCGTGCAGAAAGTCGCCGCCGGTTGGGAGTTGGATGATCCTTTTGATGAAGCATCCATCCGCCTACTGTGCAGCAATTACCATGGCGCCGCATGGGAGATCTCCCGTAAATACATCCAGGAATTGATGCACGCCAAAACGGGAAACTAAAGGCTGCCGCAATCGCACTCTACACCAAAGGGCCAACTGAGGAAGAAGCTAAATACTTCGGACTCACCATAGAGGAAGCGAGCGGCGAGCCAGTCGAAATCTGGCCCGACAACCTTACCACCATCAATACATTCATCGCCATGTCTACTCAGTGGCGCGTCGGCATGTCCGGACCAACAGGACTGGACTATGTCGCGCTGCCGCAAGTGATGCGTCTAACCGGCGTGCCGCGCAAGGACTGGCAAGACGTTTTTGATGGTATTCGCACAATGGAAGATGCGGCACTCGAAAAGATGCGCTCGGAAAAAGGAAAATAGTGGATATTGCCAGCCTCTCACTACAGATTGATAGCAGCCAGGCAAAAACGGCTGCCAGCGATTTGGATGCATTGACGGCATCTGGTGAGCGCACGTCTGCATCAATGGGGAAGGTATCGACTGCCGGAAAATCCTATTCCGACCAAATGAACGCCATCATGACGGCGAGCCGGTCAACAAAAGCGGCACAAGTTGAACTCAATGCAGAGCAAGAGAAATTCATCAGCTCCCTGCGACGCCAAATTGAAACTGCGAGTCTGAACAAATACCAATTGCTGGAGTTCAAGGCTGCAGAATTGGGGGTCGCTGACCAGGCTAAGCAGATGGTCGCGCAATTGGCTGTTGGTGAAGCGCAGTTCAAGAAACATAGCGCAGAAGCTGCTGCCGGCGCCAAGGCATTGGAGGGCTTCAGCCTCAGTTCCTCTGTAGCCAAGCGCGAGTTGCTGGTGATGTCGCGTGAGCTTGGCAGGGGCGATTTTACCCGCTTCGCCAGTTCGGCCAGCATTTTTGCCAATGCTAGCGGCCTAGTTTCCTTGGCCCTGACTCCTATCGGCGGATTGGTCATTGGTGTCACCGCTGCGCTCGGCGGCCTGGCAGCCGCTTATGCCATCGGTTCACGTGAAAGCGAGAAATTCAATCAATCGCTGGCATTGACTGGGAATTTCGCAGGACAGACAGAAGGGCAGTTCAATGCCCTGGCAAAGAGCATCGCAGCCAGTACCAATGCCACAGTAGGTTCGGCGCGCGAGTTCTCGCAAGCCCTGATCGCTACCGGGGAGATTGGCCCGGAAGTATTCAGCGCCGCCGCCAAAGCCGCCGTTTCCTATGGGCAAGCTACCGGCAAGACCGCCGATGAAGTGGCTAAAGACTTTGCCAAGATGTCGCGCTCGCCGGCCAAGTTTGCGGAAGAAGTGAATCGCTCACTGAATTTCATCACCGCAGCGCAATATCAGGCGATCAAATCCTTCGAAGAGAACGGCCGCGCCGCCGATGCGCAGGGGATTATCTACGACGCTCTGAATGAGCGTTTTTCCAAGGTTGATCAAAACCTCGGGTTCCTCGGCAAACAATTGAAAGAGCACGCGCAGTTTTGGTCCAAATTTTGGGATGCCGCCTTTGATATTGGCCGCCCTGAAACCATCGAAGACAAGATTGCCAATACCGCTAAGAAAATAGCTTCGTTGCAGGCGCTGCAAATCGATCAATCTGCCTTCACGACAAATGGCAAGACATCTCCCTTTGCGGTGGTTCAACCACGGCAAGGTGTTGGCAATGCAAGCCAGGTCGCCTCATTGCAAGAAGCTCAGACCAACAATTTTAGGACGCTTTTTAGGCAACAGGAGAACTCCTTTGCTGATGCTAGCGAAAAAGCCACCCAAAAGGCCGGGATCGCCGCGCAGGACTATATAGAAAAGGCTCTCAAGGCAGCCAAGGCAGGCAGCGCATTGAATCTTGAGCTTGCAGAGAACGCACGCCAGGTTAAGGCCGCCGCCGCCGCAGGCACCCCATTTAGCGCGGCAGATGCCGCACTGTTGGACGCCGCTTCAAGGAAAAAATTCGCCATCCCCAACCAAAACAGGGAAAACCAACACGCTCAATTGGCTTTGGACCTCGAGGATATAAAGAAGCAAGAGGCGGCGATTGTTCAAGTTTATAGCGATGCGGAGAAAATCCTCGAAGCGCGCCGGGCCGCAGGTCTGATAGACGAAAAACAATATTACGAGGCAAAGCAGGAATTCATTAACCTGAACAGCCAGGCGCAAGAATCTGCGTTGCAGGCTGAACTGAAACGGCTAGAGGCAGAGAAATTCAGTGGCAAGACTGCGACACAAGATCGCCTGAACAACGAACGGAAAATAATTGATGTTCAGGCCCAGCTCACTAAGGTTCGCCAGACCGCTGTGACCAATGCCGAGGTATTTGGCATCAAGGAATCTGCCGCTGCCAATCAAATCGCGCAAGCCTATCGCAATGCTGAGGATGCAGCTCAGAAGTATCTCGACACGATCACTTTAGCGCAACAGCGCGATTTGGCAGGCGCAGGCGCCGGCAATCAAGAGCGCAGCAGGGTCAGCGGACGCGCACAAATCGAGGACCGCTATACCCAACAACGACAGGACCTGGAAAAGACTAGGCGCGATGCGGAATTCAATGGAACCTTCGGCGTTGACGCCCAAAAGAAATATGACGATGAGTTAGACCGCATCAAGCGTTTTCAAGCTTTGGCTCTCGGCGAGTATGACCAATATTACATGCTGCGCTTGGAGCAAGAACGCAATTGGTCGCTGGGCGCGTCTGAAGCCCTTATCAATTATTCCAATGAAACCAGAAGCGTCGCCAAGCTGACCGAGGGTTTATTTACCAACGCATTCCAAGGTATGGAAGATGCATTGGTCAAATTCACCACTACCGGAAAACTTGATTTCAAGAGTCTGGCGAATTCTGTTGTGGCAGATATCGACCGCATGATCATCAAGGCCCAAATCACCGGGCCATTGGCGGCCTCAATCAATGAAGGCATGGGTAGTGGCTCTGGATTCGGCGGCCTGATCGGCAGCTTTCTGGGAAGCCTATTCGGCGCGCCAAGTGGCCCGGGTGTGGGAATCACCAATGATGCAGTTGGAAGTCTTGGAAGCCTTGGCCTGAGCGGCGGCCGTGCCATCGGTGGTCCGGTAATGCCAAAAAGTCTATATGAGGTCAACGAAAAAGGCCAGCCGGAATTGCTCAACGTCGCCGGCAAACAGTATTTGATGATGGGCAATCAACCCGGCAATGTTGATGCAAATGTCGGGCAATCCAGTGGCCCCTCAGTTCATCAAACAGTGAATTTCTACAGCACCGGCCCAGTTGATACCCGCACACAAAACCAAGTTGCTGCGGCAGCTTATAAGGGCGCCGTCCGTGCCCATGCGAGGACCAACTAATGCCTATCGTCGTCATGGCTGATGTGGTACTGCCAAACTCCGTTATTACTGCCGGCATCAAGGGTAAGAACATGCGCATGAACGTGCGCAATATGACGAATAACGGATTCGGTGACGTCAATATCGTTTGGACCAAGACGCTACGCCAGTATGAAATCGGCATTGCCCCAATGTTGGTGTCGCAATGGCAGGCCATTGAGGGACTCCATGAAATAACCGAGGGCGGCGCTTACGGTTTTCTGATGGAAGATCCGAAGGACAACACGACCACCAATTCCCCTCTGTCGCTGATTTCCGGCCATATCTACCAATTGCAAAAGCGTTATGTGACAGCCGGCACAACTCGCTACAAGGATAGGGCCATTACACGCCCGAAAGCCGCTCCGTTTGTATTGAGCCTTAGCGGGTCGCCGATGGACCCCAGTTTATATACGTTAGACGTGACGACAGGGCAAGTTTCCATCCCAAGCGCGCCATCTGCCGCGCTTCTGAGTTGGACCGGTGGTTTTTATGTACCTGTTCAGTTCATGAACGACGAGATTGATTGGGAACTGGATAGAGGGGGGAGTTTCGACACTCGTTTGCTGTCTGGTCCGTCGGTGATTCTGATGGAGGTGCGCGAATGAAAGGCTTCTCGAACTCGCTCAATACTCACTATGCGCTGGGCACCAAGACGCTCGCCACATGTTGGAAAGTGACGCTGACCAATGGCACGGTGAAGGGCTTTACTGAGCACGACTCCGATCTTACCGTCAGCTCCGTCACTTATCTGGCGGCGCCAGGATACACACCATCCGACATCCAAATTAGTGCCGCTTTGAACGTGGACAATATGGAAATCATCGGGATCCTGAATTCCCCTTTTATTACAGAACAAGAATTGAACTCGGGACTATGGGATTTCGCCCATGTGATGCAGTTCAGAGTCAACTATAACGATCTGTCTGCCGGCATTGATATTTTATGCACTGGGCATCTGGGCGAAGTCACCGCCGGCCGCATTTCCTTCACCGCCGAACTCCGCGGCCTCACCCAAGCCTACAGCCGCACCATCGGCCAACTCTATAGCCCCGGTTGCCGGGCCGATCTTGGCGATGCGCGCTGCGGCGTGAATCTGGCTACCTACACCTTCACTGATGAGGTGGATACCGTTAGTGCCGACAATATGTCGATCACTTCCGGATTGACCAATCCACCGGGCTATTTCAATTTCGGAAAAATCACCTTCACATCTGGCTTGAATAATGGCCTGTCGATGGAAGTCAAGACATACGGTGCGGGCACATTCAATCTTCAGTTGCCCATGCCAAATTTGATTGTAGCCGGCGACACCTTCAGCGTTTATGCGGGCTGCAACAAGATGCTCAAGGTCAATGCCTATGCATATGGGCATGTCGATACCTCATCAGGTACGACCATCAATGATGCCAGCCGCACCGAGGCCAGCGGATATTTTACAGGCGGCGTTTTAACCTGGATGTCGGGCCTGAACACCAACACGTCGCAAAACGTTTCGTCGTCGTCTGTCGGCTCACTTGTCCTTGCGACCGCACCACCGAACGCGATCTCCAATTCAGATTTGTATATTGTCAATCCGGCCAACAGTTCGCTATATAGCGGTGACTGCAAGGTCAAATTCAACAACGTGGTGAACTTCCGCGGCGAGGCTGATTTGCCAGGCTTGGACAAGGTCCTGCAGGTTGGGGGCAGGAAATGACCACGCGCGCCGATGTCGTCACAGCTGCAAGAGCCTATCTGGGCGTGCGCTGGTTGCATCAGGGCAGGTATGCAAACGGCTTGGACTGCGCCGGCCTGGTCGTGCGCATTGCCCATGATCTGAAACTATCTGATTTCGACACCATTGATTACGGCCGCATTCCATTGGGCGACAAGCTGCGCACGCTGATGGATGAGCATATGGACAGGGTACCCGTCTATCAACCTGGCGACGTGCTCCTGATGCGCTTTGAGACTGACCCGCAGCACCTTGCCATCGTCACCGATTACGGGATGATTCACGCCTATGCACAGGCGCGCAAGGTAGCCGAACATGTTTTAAATGATACCTGGCAGTCGCGCATTGTTGCCGCATATTCATTTCGAGGGCTTGAGTAATGGCCAGCCTTGTCCTTGGAGTTGCAGGCGCCGCGATTGGTTTTGCGATTGGCGGTCCTGTCGGTGCGCAATGGGGATTTGCGGCAGGGTCATTGGTGGGTGGTTTATTGTTCCCAGGCTCGCTACCGGATCAGGTCGGACCTCGCCTGTCGGACCTGAAAGTACAAAGTTCCAGCTACGGCGGCATGATACCGATTTACTATGGCACCATGCGCGGTGCGGGGCAGGTGATCTGGGCCACAGATATCCAGGAACACCGGACAGATACAACGCAGGGCGGTAAGGGTGGCCCAAGCCAAACTACAACCACATTCAGCTATAGCAGCTCATTTGCAATTTCGATCTGCGAAGGGCAGGCCATTGCTATCCGCCGTGTATGGGCCGATAGCACATTAATTTATGACGTTTCAGCTAACAATACTGGAGCGACACAGGCAGAAGGCTTGCAGATGCAAGTCTATCTGGGTACTGAGACACAGCTTCCAGATCCGACGATTGAGGCCGCGCTAGGCGTTGGAAACGTCCCAGGCTATCGCGGCCAGGTCTATGTCGTCTTTACCGATTTCGCCCTAGCCAAGTTCGGCAACCGCATCCCTAATTTCAGTTTTGAAGTGGTGATGGCGGGTAGTGTTGGAGTCCCTGCGCAGTCTACCTATGGAGAGTATTACGATTCTGGTCGTGGCGATTCGCCTTTCAGAGGCGATTTCGATGCCAATGGCAATTTTTGGTTATCGACGATGACCGGACATGCCGTCTACGATGCAATGACAGGCATCTATTCCATAGATAATGCGACGACAGCAAGACCACAATTTCAACAATACGATGCCGTCACCAAAAAGCTGATTTGGGCTTATAACGTACCGACAGTTCACGAAATACCCGACCCGCAAACTGGCGTCGGCGTGAATGTATATCCGATGCAGGGGGATGCCGTCTGCAGCGGCGATTATTTCTTTATCGGCCGCGGCCTTGCCGGATTGCTGGCGAATGGCTATTGGGACAGCATGCTTGCCCCGAATCCCTATGTTCACGGGATGGCGGTCAATACTAAGACCCATGAGGTCATGAGTTTCTTCGACAATTTCTCAAGTGGACAGGCTTCAGGAGGATTGACATATTTCCCTTCTGTTCCTATCCCATTAATTGATAATAATAAAGTCTATTTTGCCAGTAGCAATGGAATTACCAGTGGCCTGGCATTAGGTTATTTTCCACAGAGCCAAGCTGTTGCCGGATCGCCAGATTTTGATCCAGTACCCGACCGCAGCGGCCCAGAGCCACTTTGGAGGGCGCCATATGGATGGTTTGAGGCGTTGCCAAAAAATGCCACTTATGCGCCGGGGCCAGTAACCAGCACATATATTACTCTCCCATTTTGGTCGAGGAAAGCATATGTCTTACATGACCCAGATGCTGTAATTGTTCAAGGCTATGGATTCATATCTTGGGTTGCTCACTCTCCAGTCGTAACAAGCTTTGATATATCCGGACCCTCGATTTTCAATACAAATAATATTCTGGGCAATGCGATAAATGATGTGGTGCTGGTTTGGGATAAGCCGAATGACACAATTTGGATGTTTGGCCCAGATGTTCCTGACGGTAGCCCAGGTGATTCAATCAACAAACAGATGTTCGCAGTTAAGCGCGAGGCCGGGGCTTTAATTATCAATGATACTGGCTTTGAATTTCCTGTCATATCCGGGCAGCCAAACGGCAATAATGTAATTGGCGGAACGATTGACAAGACGACAGGATATCTGAGGCTCATATTGGGCGGTGGTGGAGATCCGGCGCATCTCATTCTATTCAATCCACTAACCCAGACGACCCTGGAATCGTTGAATATTACGATCCCGGTTTCTGGCGCTTTTGAAAAGATGATTGACTTCCCAGATGAGCGGAAAGTCGGCGTTTCGAATGGTGCATATATTGGCGAAATTCCTTACGGCCCAGCGGTCACATCCAATCAGATTTTACTCGGCGATATCGTTTCTAGTCTTTCCGTTAAAGCAGGTTTGACTACCGGTGATATCAATGTCGCCGCCCTAACTGACATGGTTGACGGTTATGCGATCACACGGCAGTCACCGGTTCGCTCGCCCATAGAACAATTGCAGCAGGCCTATTTCTTCGATGCTGTCGAGTCTGATAGTAAAGTGAAATTCGTCAAGCGCGGCGGATCGTCTGTTGTTACGATTATTGCTGATGATCTTGCAGCGCATCCTTATGGCGACAGCCTGCCAGATATCCTGACGACCACCCGCGTGCAAGAAGTAGAACTGCCAAGCGCCCTGAACGTCACTTATTTGAACCCAGGCGCTGATTACCAAAATAATACGCAACAAAGCAGGCGGCTTGTCGGCTCATCGGGCGAAGCGGTCAATGTCGAATTACCGATCGTGCTTTCTGATAGTCAAGCCAAACAGATTGCCGATGCTTCGATGTTCAATGCCTGGACCGGAAGGACTTCCTACAAGTTCCAGACCACGAACAAATATGCAAAGTACGAGCCCACCGACGTAATGATTGTCAACAATAAGACTTTGCGCGTCGTCAAGAAAGATGAAGGGCAAGGTCTGATTAAATGGGAAGCGGTTGCCGAATTAGCCGAGATTTATACCCAAGCATCTGCCGGCGTTTCTGGTAGCACAGGAGGCGGGCAGACGGTCAGCAATCCTGGCAATACCTCCATGGAGTTGCTGGATATTCCTTTGCTGCGCGACATAGATGACAATGCGGGATTTTATTACGCATCCCGTGGGGACGATACTAGCTGGCCAGGCGCTGTGCTCTACAAATCGGCAGATGGCGGCGCAACCTATGTTGAAGTCGGTTCGGCAATCACGGCTGCGACGATCGGGCTTTCTACTATAGCGCCAGGGGACTTTACCGGCGGATATATTTTCGACTATATCAATACTGTAACGGTCACGCTTTTTGGTGGCGCAACGCTTTCCAGCGCCACAGAGTTAGCGGTATTGAACGGAGCGAATATCGCTTTGCTAGGCAACGAATTGATCCAGTTCAAAACCGCGACATTGAACCTGGACGGAACTTATACGCTATCTGGATTGCTGCGTGGGCAGAAGGGCACAGGCTGGGCGATTCCTTCACATGGCACTGGCGAGCGGTTCATATCGATATCATCTTCCTCAGTATTCCATGCTTCGGCATCCAATGCAGAAATCGGACTTCAGCGCAGTTATAAAGCCGTGACGATTGGCAAGACGATTGCCAGCGCGCCGGCTCAGACCTTCACAGACAATGCGATTGCACTGAAACCTTATGCACCTTGCCAGTTGGCCGGAACCCGCGACGGTAGCAATAATCTGACGATTACTTGGGTACGCCGCACTCGCTATGCCTGGGATTCGCTGGACGCGCGCGAGGCACCTTTAGGCGAGACATCGGAAAGCTACGATGTTGTGATTTATTCGGACAATACCTATACGACCGTGAAGAGGACGTTTGCAGCAGTTTCTTCGCCTACGCAGGCCTATTCCGCCGCCAACCAGACCACGGACGGCTACACGCCGGGAAATACGATTTACATGAAGGTCTACCAAAATAGTTCAGTCGTCGGGCGAGGATATCCGCTCATAGGCTCAGTGTAATTCTCAGATTCTAAATTCAAGACCCGCTACGGCGGGTTTTTTTATGCCCGGACATCATGACGACGACAACGAATTTAGGCATTTTGCTCATAGACTCAACCCAGAATCAGGGCGGAGTAACTGCGAATGCAGCGTTCAATATTCTGGATGCCACGGTGGCCACCAAAGCCATTGCGATGTCGGACGCCGATTACACGCTATCGACTTCGGGAGCGATACAGGAATGGCAGTATGCGATATTGAGTTTTACAGGAACCCTGACCGCAGCGCGCAATATCATCGTCCCCAATAGCCATAAATTATATGTGGTCTACAACGGAACCACAGGCGGCTTTGCGCTCACAGTAAAGAACGCCAGCGGCAATGGTGTGGTGGTCCAGCCAGGAAAAACGGAAACCGTCCGTTACGATGGCAGCAATGTTTTATCAGTTGCCGAATCCCCCGGCAAGCGCATCGTCTCCCAAGCATTTTCCGCAACACCGACTTTCGACTGGTCTAAGGCTGACGTGATCCGCATGACGCTGACCGCCAATGTCACCGCAGTGACAATGACTGGCGCAGTAGACGGGCAGAATTGCACCTTGGAGCTTACTCAGGATGCTACCGGCAGCCGCACGCTCGCCTCGCCATCCGCTTTCAGATTCTCGGCAGACATTCCATCGCTCACCCTTACCACGACAGCCTCAAAGATGGATAGGGTCGGCTTTCAGTACAACAGTGTGGCATCGAAATATGATGTTGTCGCCATCGTCAAGGGGTACTGATCATGGCCGCTACTAATTGGTACGTCAATTCCGTTGCTTATGCAGCGGTTACCCAATGGTCTGCTGGGCTAACTGCGACTGTCGGTATGTTCCGGCGTCAGCTTGCTGCTCCAGCAGTTGGCAATGAGCGGGTGTGGCGTTGTACTACTGGCGGCACTACCGGAGGTTCAGAACCGGCATGGACGCTCACCAAGGGCTCTACAACTAGCGATAATGGTGTAGTCTGGACTGAGGTGACAGGACAGGAAGCGTATCAATCTGCCGGCGCATGGTCGGCCCCATATGCGCGCGTTGAAACTGCTTTCCTGGCCAGCCGTGCAGTCGGCGGCGATTTCATCTTCGTTTCCAGTAACCACGCTCAAACCTCATCCTCTGATGTCACTATATCCTCGACCGGTACAGTGGCCAGCTTGTGCTATATCATCTGCGTCGATGAATCCGGCTCGGGACATGTCCCGCCGACATCCGCAGATCTGAAAACTACGGCAACTGTAACGGCGACTGGCACCGCCAACATGACCATAGATTCGGGCGGACTCTATGCCTATGGCATTACTTTTTCGCACGGCACCTCGTCTAATACGACTGTCATGCGGATTGCTTCGGCATCCGGCGCGCATCACATTTTTGAAGCATGCGCACTGAAGAAACAGGGAACAGGTGCGACTGCCAATGCATTCATTCTCGGCGTTTCTGCTACAGCCGGTGCCGACAGTAGTTTGACCTGGATTAACACCACGATCCAATTCGACAACACCAGCGATTCAATTTCTCTAAGGGGAACCCGTTTCAAATGGATAAACACAGCCAGCGCAATCACCGGCGCGACATTGCCAAATACACTATTCACTGATGGCGGTAATGCTATCGGCGGCACGGTCAATATTGAAGCCGTTGATTTATCTGCTCTTGGGTCAGGAAAAACCTTAGTTGGCGCATACCAAGCGCCGATCAATTTCTTCTTCAAATATTGCAAGCTCGGTGCGAGCGTTACGATTTCCGGCACCCAATCAAGGCCTGGTTATGCCGAGATTTATCTCACATGCTGTGATAATGGAGCCACAAACAATAGAAACGAAAAATACAATTCACTTGCCACAGAAACCACCGAGACAACGGTTATCAGGACTGGCGGCTCGTCGGACGGTACTACTGGCTTTTCGCATAAGATCGCCACTTCGGCCAATCCGACTTGGGCAGAGCCTTTCCTCGGTATGCCATTGGCTATTTGGAATGGCACGACAGGCTCCAATGTCACCGCGACGATTGAAGGAATTTATAGCGCAGCAGCATTGCCGAACAACGATGATATCGGGGTAGATTTCGAATATTTCGGCGCATCCGGCAACCCCCAAGGTTCGTTCGCTTCCGGCACCAAATCAAACATCATGGCCTCCGGCTCGGCGCTCACTGCCAGCACGCAGGCATGGGATAGCTTGGCAACTGCGCGCGCCAATACCACTACTTACGCAGTGGGAGATATCCGCAAGGTAGCCAGTAACCCAGGCAGGCTATTCATCGTCACCGCCCAGACCGGCGCGAGTGCAGGCTCCGAGCCAGGTGGCTTTGCCTCTGCGGTAGACGGCGGCACAGTGACAGATGGAAACGTGACCTGGCGCGCGATGGTGCGCTTCAAGCAAGCAATCACCATTTCCAGCCCACAGCCACAATTGGCCGGCCTGATATATGGATACCCTAAGGCGTTTAAACCATCGACGACATTTTACCTTGACCGCATTGTAGCGTTGAGCTGATATGAGCCGCCAATATGTAGTCCTTGGGCCGTATGGGCCGATAACGATCAATGAGACCGGGACGCGGCAAGAGAATCTGGGCGGGATTACCGTTGATGAAACAGGGATAACCAATTATTCGGCATCGATTACCGAAACAGTTGCTGTTTCTGATGCCCAGACTGTTTCCTTAAATGCCAGTTCGGCAATTACCGAAACAGCGTCGATTGCAGATAGTGTCACGACAAGCGGGAATGCGGCGGCGTCCATTACTGAAACGGCGGCGATTACCGATTCTTCTTCTGCGGTCGCGGCAATGAGCGCAAGCGTGAGTGAAACGGCTGCCGTTGCCGACACTGTAACGGTCACTGCAGTGGGTGGCGGCGTAACGATCAATTCGATGTTCTTAATGTTCTAAAAAGTAAATCTCAAAATCAAGGCCACCCTAGGGTGGCTTTTTCATTTCCAGTTCACACAAAGAGGTTGCGATGTCCATAGCAAAAGGCACACAGGTTCGCCAGGTCGTCAAGGCGATTGAAGGGGTCGTATCGGCGAAGCGCTTCAACGACGACGAAGACAAGTTCGAGTATTGCGTCGATTTCGATGAAGCGGACGGCCATAAGGGACAGCGTTGGTTTCTTGAAGGACAGATCGAATCCACCGAACCGCCAGAAGAAAAGCCAGCCGAAGGAGTGCAAGCATGAGCAACGAATCCGCAAAAATTGAAGACTATAGCCACGCTATGCTCGGAACCACTCGCGGCAGCGAAGAATCAGTCAAGATCACTGGCACTTATCATGCCGTCTTGCGCGGCGCTCGCGATGAGTGTTATGCAGAATATGTCAAGCTGTTGGGCCGCATCAAATGGATGAAACGCGCTTCTGAGTCTTTCCTCGGCAAAGTTCCATTCATAGGCAAGGCTTTGAATGCATGGGTAGAGCGCACGCACGCCTATGCCGAATCCATGACAGAAATCAAGTGGCAGGGCGATCTTCCAAACACCGTAACCACGGTTGGCAAGAATTACCTATTGGATAACGGCCTGGCAGGTTCCAGCTATACCGCCGCTTTCTATATGGGCTTGATCAGCTCCGCCAGTTATTCCGCGATCTCCGCAGCCGATACCATGTCTTCGCATGCTGGCTGGCTGGAAGCCGGCATCGCCAATGCCCCGACATATAGCGAAGCCACACGCCGCACGATGGCCTGGAGTTCCGCATCATCCGGCAGCAAGGCCTTAAGCGCAGGATTAGTCTTTACGTTCACCGGTTCCGGCACTGTCAAGGGCTGCTTTGCCACGACCGTATCCACCAAGGATGGCACAACAGGAACCCTCTATAGCGCCGGCCTGTTCACTGGCGGTGATCAGCCAGTAGTCAGCACCAACACCCTGACAGTGACTTACACAGCCACATTGACCTAAGTGCTTCAACCCGCTACGGCGGGTTTTCTTTTGGGTGGGCAGCATAGTGACGCGCTTCATTTCAGTTTCAGAATTTCGTCACATGCTCACCCTATACGAGAAAGTGGCGATCGAGTTCAACAAGCGCGATAGCGTTTTTAACACGATAGAACAGCAATTCCGCGCCGCCTGGATACGCTCGTTTGAAATAGACATGCTGATCGACGGCGGCGTGGACTTGGACGGCAGCGAAGCGCATCAGTTTTTCAGCATGTTGGAAATCAGTAATTGGATTAAGGCAGGGCGAACAAAAGAACTGACCGGGAAAGCCCCGGTTGCACCTGATGCGCTGGCTTCAGCGTTCACATTTCCGCACATAGGGCAATCAAATGACTGAGGAACACCGCAACCTAACGGACGCCGATGTTGCGGCGATTACTGATGCCCTGGAAAAAAGAATGACAGAGCGATTTTATAACGACATTGGCCGTGGGGTCTGGTCGATGGTCTGGAAAGCGGTTGTTGTGGCGTTGGTAGGAATTGCGGCCTATGGGTCAATGAAGGGGATGAAGTAATGAAAAAACTAAGACTGGTCGATGACTGGAAATGGGTAGTCAAGAAGACCTGGAGTATCAGGTTCACCGTCCTGGCGTCAATCTGCGGCGGCATCAATATGTTGCTGCAGCTATTCGCCAATCAAAATTCTTCAACGGCATTCCTAATTGCCGCCTTCGTGTTTTCTGTAGCGACTGGCATATCGCGCGTGTTTTCTCAGGATAGAGACTGATGGCAACCACGAAACAGCGCATAGGAGCCGCCACAGCGCTCGCTACGGCCCTGGCCATTCCCGCCGAGGGATTGCGTCGCACGGTCTATTACGACCCGCCAGGCATTCCAACGGTCTGCCGTGGGCATACCGGGGCCGATATTGTAACTGGCAAGATTTACACGATTGCCGAATGCGATGCACTCCTGACGCAGGACATGCGCAAGGCCATCAACGCTGTCGAAAGCTGCGCGCCCGGGCTACCTATCAATGTCCTGGCCGCCTTTGCTGATGCCGCCTTCAATGCGGGCCCGAAAATCGCCTGCGATACCAAGAATTCAACCGCCGCCAGGATGCTGAAGGCCAGCGACATCGTCGGGGCTTGTAAGCAATTGCTCAGATGGGACAAGGCAAAAGTCGCCGGCATGATGGTCTCACTACCCGGTCTCACAAAACGCCGTACTGCTGAAAGTGAATTATGTTTGAAACAATAAAAGCCTATGGGTGGCTGATCAAGATTGTCGCAATACTAGCGATTGTTGGAGCCGTAATTGGCTCGTTTGTCTGGTTTGTGCATCATGAACGCGAGCTCGGGCGCATCGATGGGCGAGCCGAGGTGCAAAAACTCTGGAACGAAGACAAGATCACCCGCGCCGCCGCCGAAAAGAAAGCGATGGCCGACCGCCTGGCCGACAACGCCAAACAGGAGGCCGCCCAGGTCGAAACCAATCAACTACTCAAAAAAGGATATGCAAATGAACAAGCTGCTGATCGCGCTATTGCTGCTAAGTCTGGCCGCATGCTCTACAACAAAGCCGGAATATGTGGCGACCGACCTGCCGCAAGCCAAGAAGCCTCAAGCCCCAGCGGAAGCCCTGCAGAAACTCCCGCCACCGGGATACTTCCAGAACCGTATGCGGGAAATATTGACGCATTGATGCTGGAAGCTGACCTGGTCGTCGCAAGTTGCCGAGCGGCGCAGACCTTCATTACTGGGAATGGCCTAGCGCCCTGATTGGAAGAGTTGAATAGAGTTTGATCTGCCGCCTTCTGGCGGTTTTTATTGGGCGGCCGGCATGACAACAGTGGTCTGCAATAGAACATCCATGGCAGCTGATACGCGTATTACTGGCGTGCCCATGTTCGAGATGGAAAAGATATTCCGGGTCGGGGCTTCGCTTTATGGTATTTCCGGCAGTCCAGAGCAATGCCTGAAGTTCATCGAGTGGCGCCGGCAGCCGGATCAGAGGCCCACCTTCAATACCAATCTCAATTTTTCAGTTCTCGAATTGAATCCCTCTGGAATTTTCTTTTGGAACGAGGAAATGCAGCCCCTGCCGGTGCCGGGTGATTTCTACGCTGTCGGCTCCGGTGCCAATTTTGCACTAGGCGCGCTCTCTATGGGGGCATCACTTAAAAAATCCATCGCCATCGCCGCCCGCTGGGACGAAGGAACTGGTCACGAAGTTCAATCGATGTCACTGAGGGCTAAGTCATGAAAGTCGATAAAAAGCTTTATGAATGGGCAACGGTAAGGCAAGCAGAATATTTGGATGCCATAGAAAAATACACTAGCATTAGGAAGGCGGCCGAGGCTTTAAAAGTTGCGCCTAATTCAATTAGTGAATCCATACTTCTTGTAAAAAAGAAGGCCGCAAAATCTGGATATAGCCCAAAGCATGACTTAGTCCATCCGGTGGCGCAGGGACAAATGCTCAAGGGCGCGTCATCCCTCTATCGCCGCGGGGAGCCGGAACCTTTGCTGACCTGGGTAAAGAGCAGCGCAGACCAGGCCTGGCAAGAAGAACTAATGCGAGCCACGGTCGCAGCGATGGCGGAAGATGTACGCGGGATGGCGCCGCTGACACAGGAGCCAGCAAAAGCATCTGAGGACATCTTAGTCGTATTCCCTTTTGGAGATCCGCACGTCGGGCTCCACGTCTGGGCCAAGGAGTGCGGCGAAGCCTTCGACCTGGAGATAGGTCGCAAACTCACTTTGGGCGCGGTTGACCGGCTCCTGCAGGCCGCCCCGGCGGCCGATACCGCAATCCTGCTGCTGCTCGGCGATGTCTTTCACATGAACGACCAGACGAACCAGACGCCAGCGCACAAGCACCAGCTCGACGTCGATTCGCGCTTTGTCAAAGTTCTCCAGGTTGGCATCGAGACTTACCGGCATGCCGCCCTGCGCGCGCTGCAAAAATACAATCGAGTGGTGATGAAGCTGATCCCGGGCAACCACGACCCACAGGCTATCTGGGCGCTGGCCTTCACGCTGGCTGCCTATTTTCATAATGAGCCGCGCATTGAGGTGGATCTGGGCCCGTCGAAGTTCTGGTATTACCGGTTCGGGAAAGTCCTGATCGGTTCCACGCATGGTGATACGGTCAAACATGAGCAACTGGGCGCGATCATGGCCTGCGACCGCTCGGAAGACTGGGGCCAGACAAAACACCGGTACTGGCTCACGGGCCATGTCCATAGCAAGAACGTCAAGGAATTCCCGGGCGTGATCTGCGAGTCATTCCGCACCCTGGCCGCCGCCGATTCATATGCTGCTGGCCATGGCTATCGCGCCGGCCGGGATATGACTTGCATCGTCTATCACAAGACGGATGGCGAAATAGAGCGGCATCGCTGCGATATTGGGATGTTGGAAGCTGCCTGATACCGTCAAAGTCTCCCGAACTGGCGCAGTCGCAAACAAACTGCCACCACCAACAAAAGCGGCCATAGTGTGAAAATCGCAAGAGCCGTCAAGTAGGAATCGTTTTCCTTCAGGTTGTCGAATAGCCTTTGCCCATACCAATGGATGTCGATTAAGCCAAAAACGACAATTCCCAATGCGAAGTTGAAAATAAAAAGAACAGCAAATATAACGGCGGCCATCATTTCGCCACCTGGGGTTGCTCAGGAACTTCCTCGCCGTATTGGCTAGCGACAAAGGCGCGCATTGCCGCCTTAAGTGGCGTTGATCCAGAAAATTGGTTGCTGCCTGCGCGCTCATATTTTGATCGTTGATACCAGGCAATACATATATCATCCGCTTCCCAGTCGAATCCAATATTCTCGCGCTCGATGATCGGGCCCGCAAGGTTCCAATTTTCAGAGGGGTCGTAATTCACCCAATGCCTGATTGGCCCATCATGATCGTGGCTATCCAGTGGCATCATGCAGCGGCCAGGGCGCATTTCGCCAAGGTATGGAGGATGCTCCAGACCCTCGGCCCGCGCCACCCAGTAATCCAGCTCAGCGCCTTCGAGATTTTTAACGAGCATGTGTCACCCATTCGTATCGATCAGCAGTAAGTGCCTGCTCCGCTGTATATCCGCGTTCTAGTCTTTGATAAATCGTCTTCGCGTCTAACCCAGTCTCCCTTGACCACTCAGCTACACATTGAGTTTTTCCGAATGCGGAAATATTGATGTTCCTGGACGTGTTTTGCGATTGTTGTACGGGAGTCGCCCAGCGACAGTTTCCTGGTTCATAGTTACCGTTTCCGTTGGGCCAACGGTCTAGTGACATACCGTCCGGCCGTAGCCCCATATCCGCAAAAAAATTGGTGAACTTCATCCATTTTTCACAAACAGTTATCCCGAGCCGGAGATAGTGAGGGTGATTTTTACATCTGCTTACCATTGATTCCCATGTTCTATATTCCGCAGAACCATGCATCCCATGTTTCGTAGAAGCCCTACTTCTAGCCATTTCCTCCTGTATGGTTATTGCCTCAAAAACAGAATATCCGTGCGTTAATCTAAAGTGAAAAGTTTTATATTTAACTCCGCACAATTCAGAAAACTCCTTCAAAGTCATTTTCTTGCGCGTCGATATGTCAGATACCTTCATCCCATCCCCTCAGTTTGGCGAGTCTATTATCCAGTTGTATGTACTTGATTTTAAAGGGACGTCAAGGCATGCAAACGGATGTCAAAAATATGGCAAATAGCACCATAAGCCTATGATTTTAATAAAGAAAAATCGTTTCAATTAATATACCAAATTGGCATAGGGCAATCCTGGCAAAGTTATGGCTACACTTCCCAATTGCTGGCTTCTGGGCTAAGCTGGCGGGCCGCTTTTCATGCACTATTCCCATTCATCCATAAAACCATGTCGAAACCAGATCTGCCGCAAATACCCGACTATGCCGCGATACTCGAAACCATCTGTGCTGAAGTCCAGCCTTTATTGCATCAAGGAAAAGTAGCCAGCTATATCCCGCAACTCTCCAAAGTATCCCGCGACCGTTTCGGCATGGCGGTGTATTGCCTGGATGGCCGCACTTTTTCCATCGGCGACGCACAACAAAAATTCTCATTGCAAAGTGTGACCAAGCTGTTTGCGCTGGCGCTGGCATTTTCGCGCGAGGGCGACAGCATCTGGGAGCGGGTAGGGCGCGAGCCTTCCGGTAACCCATTCAATTCGCTGGTGCAGCTGGAGTACGAAAAGGGCAAGCCGCGCAATCCCTTCATCAACGCCGGCGCATTGGTGATGACGGATATTTTGTCCAGCCGTTTTGTAGAGTCGGATATCGCAGTGCTGCAATTTGCCCGCATGATAGCGGATGAAATTTCCGTGGATTTCGACCTGGCCGTGGCCCGGTCCGAGCGCGATACTGCACATCGCAATTATGCGATTGCGCACCTGATGAAAGATTTCGGCAATCTGCATAATCCGGTGAAAACCGTCATCGACAGCTATTGCCGCCAATGTTCGATCACGATGACATGTGCCGAACTGGCCAAGGCGGGCAGCTTCCTGGCGCAGCATGGCACCATTCCCTGGAGCGGCCAGCAGATACTGGACGCCAGCTCGGCCAAGCGCCTGAATGCGCTGATGCTGACCTGCGGCACCTACGATGCTGCCGGGGACTTTGCCTACCGCGTAGGCTTGCCTGCCAAGAGCGGAGTAGGGGGCGGCATCCTGGCACTGGTGCCGGGAGAGCTGGCGGTAGCGGTATGGTCACCGGGCCTGGACCATACCGGCAACTCGCTGGCAGGCACTTATGCGCTGGAGCGCTTTACGACCCTGACGTCGCGCTCGATCTTTTAAAAGCGCTTAATAATCGGGAAGGCTGTTCAATGCCAGCCTTAATCCGCCTCTACCAGGGTCTGATGGACAAAGGCCGATAGTATCAGCCGGGATTGGGTGTCCAGGTCGACGAACTGGAAGCCGTAGCGATAACCGTCTTCGTTTTCCACCGGCTCGACCGAGCGCAGGACGATATTCAAAGTCAGGATTTCGTCATTGCCGGCGGCCTTCACCTTGAACTTGATGACGCCGGTATCGCCTTTTTCGCCTATGTTTTTCTTGATGATCCCCGATGCGCCGCCGGTGCTCAAGTCATTCAGCACCCCGGCCGTGGTTTGCTCAGGATTGCCTACCGTCACGGACGCGATAATTTTGACGCTGGCGCGGGAACCCTGGCGTATCACGGTGCTACGGACCTGGTCGGGATAGGACAGGTGCAAATAGGAATAGGGGAAGAATACCGACTTCAATGCGGAGCAGGTAAACGCATACGCCGTTTTGCCAGTGAAGGCGCGCACGATGAAAACCTGGCCATCCCTGATCCTGGGGGCTCCGCCATCGACTATCGGCGCCGACACGATAATCGACTTGTTTTTCAGGAAGCCTATCATTTTGACGGTAAACCTGGTCGTGGCATTGTCCTGCATCTGCAGGAATAGTTTTTCCCCAACGTTCCAGCGTACGCTGTCCAGATCTATCATCTGGTCCCTGGCGTCTTCTTCTTTTTGCTCCGGGGCCGCACCGGGAGTGTCTAAAATTTCTTTAGTGGGGACAGTGTTCCACAGCGAATCCATGCAATAGGCGTTGATTACCAGGCGCTCCAGCTGCTGCTGGGTCTCTATCATCATGCCTGATTCAAACAAGAGATTGCCGTGGATGTCGTAAACAGGCCAAGGCAAGGGCTTGCCGACCGTGATGTCGGACGGTCTAATTGCCGTTAATGCAGGAATATCGCCCATCTATAGCCCGAGAATTTTAATATTTGTATTGATAAGGTACTGACAGAATCGAAATATATTCAACTATATAGTATAGGGAAAAAGGTGGCTAAAAGGATATGAATGTTGCAGTTAGCGAACACAAAAAAAGACGCTCAAGTACATCGAGCGCCTTTTTTCGACTTTTGCGTCGCCTAGTCCCCGGGCTTTACTCTTCCGTCACCTCGGCGCCGACTTTGACGCAGTCCACGTAGTAGCCGCGTTTGCCGTCGACTTCCTTCCTGACCAGGCCATGGCAGTCAGTTTCGAATCCAGGGAATTTCTCGTTGAAATCGCGGACGAATTTCAGGTAATCCACGATGGTCTTGTTGAAGCGTTCACCGGGAATCAGCAGCGGAATGCCAGGAGGGTAGGGCGTCAGCAGGATGGACGTGACGCGGCCTTCCAGTTCGTCGATGGATACACGCTCTATCTCCTTGTGCGCCATCTTGGAGAATGCATCGGATGGCTTCATCGCCGGCTGCATGTCGGACAAATACATCTCGGTCGTCAGGCGCGCCACGTCGTAGGCCTTATAGGCTTCGTGGATGCCCTGGCACAGGTCCTTCAGTCCCACGCCTTCGTAGCGCGGATTGGCGGCTGCAAATTCCGGCAAGATGCGCCACATCGGCTGGTTCTTGTCGTAGTCGTCCTTGAACTGCTGCAGCGCAGTCAGCAGGGTATTCCAGCGGCCCTTGGTAATGCCTATCGTGAACATGATGAAGAACGAGTACAGGCCGGCTTTTTCAACGATAACGCCATGTTCCGCCAGATACTTGGTGACGATCGATGCAGGGATGCCGGTCTCGCCGAACCGGCCCTCCAGCGACAGGCCCGGCGTGATGATGGTGGCCTTGATCGGATCCAGCATATTGAAGTTGGGCGCCAGCTTGCCGAAGCCATGCCAGTCGTCCTCGGCGCGGATCACCCAGTCTTCGCGCGTGCCTATGCCGTCTTCGGCAAAGGTATCCGGCCCCCATACCTGGAACCACCAGTCCTTGCCCCACTCCTGATCGATCTTGCGCATCGCGCGGCGGAAATCCAGCGCTTCCAGGATGGATTCTTCCACCAATGCGGTGCCGCCCGGCGCTTCCATCATCGCCGCGGCGATATCGCAGGAAGCGATGATCGCGTACTGTGGCGAAGTCGAGGTATGCATCAGGTAGGCTTCATTGAAGCTGTCCTTGTCCAGTTGCACGGTTTCGGATTCGCGCACCAGGATTTGCGAAGCCTGCGAAATGCCGGCCAGCAGCTTGTGCGTGGACTGAGTGGAGAAGATCATCGATTTTTTCGCGCGTGGCCTGTCCTTGCCGATCGCATGCATATCCTTGTAAAAGCTGTGGAAGGTCGCATGCGGCAACCAGGCTTCGTCGAAATGCAGGGTGTCGATTTCGCCGTCCAGCATGTTTTTCAGGGTTTCGACGTTGTACACCACGCCGTCGTAGGTCGACTGCGTAATCGTCAGGATGCGCGGCTTCTTGTTCTTGGCCTTGCGGGCAAACGGATTGGCTTCTATCTTCTTCTGTATGCTCTCCATCGTGAACTCTTCCAGCGGAATAGGACCGATGATGCCAAGGTGATTGCGGGTCGGCATCAGGAACACCGGAATCGCGCCGCACATGATGATGGAATGCAGGATCGACTTATGGCAGTTGCGGTCCACTACCACGATGTCGCCCGGAGCCACGGTGGAGTGCCAGACCATCTTGTTCGATGTCGAGGTGCCGTTGGTTACGAAGTAGCAATGGTCGGCATTGAAAATGCGGGCCGCATTGCGTTCGGATGCTGCTACCGGTCCGGTATGGTCCAGCAACTGGCCGAGTTCTTCGACCGCATTGCAGACGTCGGCGCGCAGCATGTTCTCGCCGAAAAACTGGTGGAACATCTGGCCGATAGGCGACTTCAGGAAGGCAACGCCGCCCGAGTGGCCCGGGCAGTGCCATGAGTATGAGCCGTCGTTCGCATAGTGCACCAGCGCGCGGAAAAACGGCGGCGCCAGGCCATCCAGGTAAGATTTTGCCTCACGGATGATATGCCGCGCGACAAACTCCGGCGTGTCTTCAAACATGTGAATGAAGCCGTGCAGTTCGCGCAGGATATCGTTCGGGATATGGCGCGAAGTACGGGTTTCACCGTACAGGTAGATAGGGATGTCCGAGTTCTTGTAGCGTATCTCTTCAACGAAGGCGCGCAGGGATTTCAGCGCATAATCGGTTTCTTCAAACGTACCGTCGCCGAACTCTTCATCGTCAATCGACAGGATGAAGGCGGAGGCGCGCGACTGTTGTTGCGCAAATTGGGATAAATCGCCGTAACTGGTCACACCCAGCACTTCCATGCCTTCTTTTTCCATTGCATCGGCAAGCGCGCGGATACCGAGGCCGGAAGTATTTTCTGAGCGGAAGTCTTCGTCAATGATGACGATGGGGAAGCGGAATTTCATGGAGGTCTCCAGAGAACATTAAAGGGAGACGCCTGGGCAAGTTAACCTGGAGGATCAGCCGGGTTATGGCAACCGCTTGCGCGCCGAAAAATTCAAAGACCGAATTTTCTCAGATATGGGGGCGCAGATGTGAAAAAAAATCTCAAATCCGGCTTCCGGACGAAAATTTCATGCTTTCGTCATATTCAAGGCTATTTTGCTATGCAATTGGCAACAAGAATTGCGCATCCCCCGGATAAACAGCAGCAGGGCGAAATGCCCTGCTACATGCCTAGAAGCGATAGGTTGCCGCAGAAAATACCGTGACCGGATTTTTTTCGAACATAAACGGGCTGCGGGCGGCGTCGCCCATCAGGTGTTTGACGGAGGCGCCGGTGGTCAGCGACCAACTGGCGTCTATGTTCCAGTTCCAGGTAGCGCCCAGCCTGATATCGGTCACGCCGGCGGCGGGCGTATATTGAGAGTAGCCGCTGGCCGCCGACTGGGCCGGATTGACGCCGAAATACGATTGCTGGTAGTTGGAGTTCGCCCAGTTTGCTCCCAGGCTTGCCGACAGGTGATGCTGCGGAGTTGGCGAGGCGCTGACGCGGCCGCCCAGGCTAAGCTGCAATCCATTGTGGTCCAGGCCCGAGCCGTAACGTATGGACGACACCAGCGCATAGTTAGGGCTGGGCACGTAATTGAAAAAAGCACCGGTCTCCAGTGCTGTATCGACATCGCCAAGCCCGCGTAATTTACCGGAACGCGACTCGTCGCGGGCCGGCTCGGCAGTCATCCGCAAACCGTACTGGATGCTGGGATCCCTAGAGAAGTTATAGCCGAGGCCGGAGACCGCGCCGAGCAGGGCGCCATTTTTCCCTTGCGCATCAAACATTGAATAAGCAGCCAGCCTGCGCTCGTCGGATCCGGCATAGCGCGGCTGGGACAGGTTTGCAGCACCTAGTGAAAAATTCGCATTCCTGACTATGTAATTCGAAGGAATCAGCTGAGCAAATTCGGAAGTTTGCGCCTGTGCCGACACAGCGCCAAACAAGAGAGCAGAGCAGAGGACAGGGCAGAGTATGTTTTTCATTTTATTATACCTCTTGTCAATCTCGTCAATATTGTCAAATATGCATCCATGCCAGCCCGGCCAGGATCACGCCAAAGCCTGCGACACCATATGACCCGTATTGCAACCACTTCTTTTTTGTCAGCAGCGTAATCGCCGCCAGCGAAATCGCGATCTGTACCGCCGTCATCGCCTGCGCCCAGCGGTGATGCTGGTGCAAGGCAGCCTCTGACTTTTCTTCAAATGCCGCGGATTCAGCTTCCAGTGCTTCAGCTTTTTTCTTGATATCCTCTTTTTCGGCTTTATACCGCTGAACTTCAGTTTTATATCTGTCAGCATCGACGCCGGGCAAGGAAATCGCCAGTTCAGCCAGGTTTTGCTTGTTCGATTTTGCCTGGTAATAATTCCATTGATCGGATGCTTCGGTTTTTTTTATCGCCGAGTCGTTCTTGAACATCGCCGCGTCGTTTTGCGTGGCGCCGCCCTGATAGCCGAACAAGGCGCCCACAGTCGCCATAATTGCGGTCATCACTGCGATCCTGCCGGCGAAGTCGTCGCCGGAGTGGGCTGCGTGCTCCAGTTCGTGGTCGTGCGGGCCGTGTACATGGAAATCTTCAGACATATCTTCCTCTATTTTTTTAGAAACCGCCAATAGGCTGTTTAATGTGTTGCGTAGACGCGATCAATATTTACGGGACACTAGCGCCTGCTACAGGCTCAAACCCGCTTATAAGTTACAAATGCGTAGGTAAAATCATGTTGCCCCGACTGACGTTTGTCCCTGCTGGTTTCCACCCAGGCATCCTTGGAAATTTCGGGGAAAAAGGCATCGCAGTCAAAACGTTGGTGAATTTCCGTCACGATCAGTTTGTCGGCCAACGGCAATGCCTGTTGATATATTTGGGTGCCGCCTATGACAAAAGCCTCCGTGCCGGCCACCAGTTGCATCGCATCTTGCAGCGAATGCACGCACTCCACGCCGGCATGCTGCCATGCGGAATTGCGTGAAATAACGATATTGCGCCGGTTAGGCAAGGCACGGCCTATCGAATCAAAAGTTTTCCGGCCCATGATGACGGCATGGCCAGAGGTCGTGCTTTTAAAATGCGCCATATCTTCGGGCAGCTTCCAGGGGAGGGTATTATTGATACCGATTCCCATGTGGCTGTCAGTTGCTACGATAATAGTAAGTGATGACATAATGATGACGGTTGATGCCTTGCCGGCCCGGCAACAGCGAGAGCTAGGCCCAGGCCTGTTCGGTCTGCAACGGCGGCAAACTAGCTAATACGGGCCGCTATCGGGGCCTGTCGCTTAAACAGCGACGGGCGCCTTGATATGCGGGTGGAATTGATAATCCGTGATTTCAAAATCTTCAAACTTGTAATCAAAAATCGAATCCGGCTTACGTTTGATGAGCAATTTAGGTAAGGCAAATGGGGTGCGCGACAACTGCTCCTGGACCTGCTCCATATGATTGGAGTATAGGTGGCAATCGCCGCCCGTCCAGATGAAGTCGCCTACCTCCAGCCCGGCCTGCTGGGCGATCATATGGGTCAGCAGCGCATAGGAGGCGATATTAAACGGCACGCCAAGGAAGATGTCAGCGCTGCGCTGATATAACTGACAAGACAGCTTGCCGTCCGCGACATAAAACTGGAACAGCGCATGGCAGGGAGGCAGCTTCATTTGCGGAATATCCGCCACATTCCAGGCCGAAACGATCAGCCGGCGGGAATCCGGGTTGCTCTTGATCTGTTGCATCAACTGGCTGATCTGGTCTATGTGCCGCCCATCAGGTGCTGGCCAGTTGCGCCATTGGGAACCGTATACCGGTCCAAGATCGCCGTTTTCATCCGCCCAGTCGTCCCAGATGGAAACGCCGTTGTCCTTCAGATACTTGATATTGGTGGAGCCGGCCAGGAACCAGATCAGTTCATGGATAATGGATTTCAGATGCAGTTTCTTGGTGGTCAGCAGCGGAAAACCCTGGCTCAGGTCAAAACGCATCTGGTAGCCGAATACGGATACGGTACCGGTGCCGGTACGATCGGTTTTTTTAGTGCCATGCTGTTGAACATGGCGCATGAAATCGAGATATTGTTGCATGGCGAAAATGAAATTGGTTTACTACGATTGTACCCCAGACCAGGAGGCGCAAGGGTGTCGGCAATGCAATATTGAAAGAGGGAATTGAAGTGCGGCAGGCCGGCTCTTGTAAATATAGGTAAAAACGGCCAACAGCCTCGAAGCCTGTTTCCATTTTGACACTCAAGCCTATGGACAGCGGCTCGAGTGCGTCCGATTGATTAATGATTCAACAAGGGATTCCCGGATTCCAGGTTGCCTGGAGCGGTCAGCGGGATACTGATCTCAAAGCGCGAGCCCTGGCCCATGACGCTGGAGACGCGTATCTCGCCGCCCAGTACATTGCTGATGATATTGAAGGTAATGCTCAAGCCCAGGCCGCTGCCGCCCTGGCCGAACTTGGTGGTAAAGAAGGGCTCGAATATCCGATTGATGATTTCTGCAGGAATACCCTTGCCATTGTCCTCAAACACGATCAGCACGTGATCCCCTTGCTGCTGGGCGAAGCAGCGCATATGCCCTTCGCTGCGCCCGTCCAGGCCGTGCGCCACGGCGTTATTGACCAGATTGGTAAAGACCTGGCCCAGCGGCCCCGGGTAGCTGTCCAGCTCTATGTTGGCGGGAATGTCGAGCTCCAGCGTAAATGGTGTTTTGCGCAGGCTCGAATGGAGCAGCGCAGCCAGCTCTTGCAGCATCACCAGCAGGGTGAATTGCCGGCGCTGCGCGCTGGACTGATCGACCGCCACCTGCTTGAAGTCACCGACCAGGCGCGCAGATTGCTGTAATCCGCGCAGCAGCAATTTGGTCGACTCGGCCGCCGTCGCGGCATACCGGCTCAAGTCCGAGCGACGCATCGCCCCCTGTTCCAGCAGGTTCAGCAAATTCTTGGTTTCCTCTTCCAGTGTGCTGGCAACCAGCAGGCAGTTACCCAGGGGTGTATTCAGCTCATGCGCGACACCGGCCACCATGGAACCGAGTGCGGCCATGCGCTCGACCCTTGCCAGCTCGTTCTGCGCACTGTTTACATTGGCCAGCGCAGATTCCAGGTTCAGATTGGCATTCTCCAGTTCCTGGGTGCGTTGCCTGACCTTGGACTCCAAGGTGCCTGAATATTCCAGCAGTTGCTGATTTTTGACTTCCAGGTCGGTGAACGAGCGCTGCAGAGCTTGCCTGGTGGCCTCCAGGCTGAGTGCCAGATGCCCCAGTTCGTCCTCCCGATTCAAGGAAATCGGTTCGGTCAGCTCGCCATTGGCCAGCCGGTCCGATTCGCTCATCAGCACCCGGATAGGCTGCACCAGTCGCCATTGCAATACTAGTAAAATGAAGACGATCGCCATGATCAGCGACAGCGCCGCCGTGATCGCATAGCGGTTGCGGTCGGAACGTAGACTCTCCAGCAGCAAGTCTTCCGCCATCGTCAGCTTCACTTCGCCGATGACTTGCTCGCCATGTCTGATCTCGTGCGACAAGGTCTTGAACGGCCCGGTCTGGGTGGCCATGCGCTTGTCATTGGAAATAAAATTCTTGTGATCCGGCAGCGTGATCACTTCGATTTTTGCGACGCGCTCATCGGAGTACACCACCTCGCTGGAGACATTGGCTATTTCCGGCGTAATCTGCCACAGCGGCTCGCTCAGGATAACAGCGAGGATATCGGCCAGACGCTTGTGGTCTTCGGCCATGCGCAAACGGGCCGCATCTTCGATGGTGCGAAGATGAAAGGGGATAAGGATGGCGGAGGGAAAAATCAATCCGACGCAGACCGCCGAAATAATCGCCGACCTGAGGGTAATTCGGCTGCGGATAGCAGATAAGAGATGTCGAAACTGCATTGCAAGATCCTTGTGCATCACTTTCTGATGAGCGAATTAAGAAGGTCAGCCCCTGCAAACGCATCCCCATTTCATTGAAACGAATTCGCGAAACTGAAAACTACTCCAAACGCAATGCCACATGCGATCTGCACAGCCTGCCGCCATATGCAGCTAATGCAACATCAGGCCAGCTTCTTATTAGTATTATCTTCTCTGCATCACGGGCAAGCTTGCCAATAGTAGAAGGTTTTTTGCGTTTCGGCAAGTTGTGCATCGCCTAAAAACAGAAAACCCGCCTCAAAAGAGACGGGTTTTTATCATTTGGCTTCTTCTATCCAGGCCATCTGTATGGCCTCAAGGATTTTTTCGCCGGAACGTTGCGGATCGTCGTCAAAACCATCCAGCTCGCACACCCATTGATGCAGGTCGGTAAAGCGTATGGTCAACGGGTCGATATCGGGGAATTTGTCGTACAGCATTTCCGCGATTTGTAGCGTGTCAGTCCATTTCATAGGATCACCTCAAAGTGGCTTGTTTAGTGACTTCGTGACTAGTGGTTTTCGCGAGCGTGGTTGATCGTGTACTTGGGAATTTCTATCGTAATGTCTTCGTCGCCCAGGACAACCTGGCATGACAGGCGGGAAGTCGCTTCCAGTCCCCACGCCGCATCCAGCAAATCTTCTTCATCATCGGTGGATTCATTCAGGGATTTAAAACCTTCCCTGATCACCACGTGGCAGGTCGTGCATGCGCAAGACATTTCGCAGGCATGCTCGATTTCGACGTCGCTCTCCAGCAAGGCCTCGCACAGAGACTTGCCTTTGGGCGCATCGATCACCGTACCTTCAGGGCACAGCATGGGGTGGGGCAGTACAATAATTTGAGGCATTATTTTCTCGTTTCAAATTTCAGGATGGCCGGCACCCGGCCGACATCACTCAGACGATGTCATCCAGTCTTTTTCCGGCCAGCGCAGTGCGCACACTCTGGTCCATGCGGCGCGCCGCAAATTCTTCGGTGCCGTCGGCCAGGGCTGCTATTGCCAGCTTCAGTTTGCCGTGATCGGACTCGCCTGCCAGTGCGCTCACTTGCTGCATCAATCCCAGGATGGAATCACGCTCCGCTTCAGTCAGCAATTGGCTGTCCGCATCCAGTGCGGACCGGGTCGCCAGCAAAATGCGCTCGGCTTCCACCTGCTCCTCTTTCAGCGCGCGTTGCTGCATGTCGCCTTCAGCCGACTTGAACGAGTCCTGCAGCATGCGCGCCACCTCATCGTCGCCCAGACCGTATGAGGGCTTGACGGCGATCGAGGCTTCCACACCGGAGCGCAACTCCCGCGCCGAAACAGACAACAGGCCATCCGCATCCACCTGGTAGGTAATCCGGATGCGCGCGGCGCCGGCCGCCATGGGCGGGATACCGCGCAACTCAAACTTGGCCAGGGAACGACAATCGCTGACCAGCTCGCGCTCGCCTTGCACTACGTGAATCGCCAGCGCGGTCTGGCCATCCTTGAAAGTGGTGAATTCCTGCGCGCGCGCGCAAGGGATGGTCGAATTGCGCGGGATGACCTTTTCTGCCAGGCCGCCCATGGTTTCCACGCCCAGCGACAAAGGAATCACATCCAGCAGCAACCAGTCGTCGCCGGGAGCGCGATTGCCGGCCAGCAGGTTGGCCTGTATCGCCGCACCCAGCGCCACCACCTTGTCCGGATCGATATTTGCCAGCGGCGTGGTCTGGAAGAAATCGCCGACTGCTTTGCGCACATGCGGCATGCGGGTGGCGCCGCCGACCAGCACCACGCCGTCCACGTCATCCACGCTCAAGCCGGCGTCGCGCAAGGCTTTTCTGGAAGGCGCGATGGTCTTCGCCACCAGATGCTGCGTCATTTCTGCGAACACCGATGCTTCAACGACCAGGTGAACTTCTTCTCCTGTGCTCAGGATCGCATCAAAGTGCGTGGAAGCCTGGGAGGACAAAATTTCCTTGGCTTCGCGCGCCTTGACCATCAGCAGGCTGGTATCTTCATCCGACAGCGGCGGCAATTGCGCCTGCTGCAGCACCCAGCAAAACAGGCGATGGTCAAAATCGTCGCCGCCCAGCGCGGAATCGCCGCCGGTGGCCTGGACTTCAAACACGCCCTTGCTCATCCTCAGAATGGATACGTCAAAGGTGCCGCCGCCCAGGTCATACACCGCGTAGATGCCTTCAGAACCATTGTCGAGGCCATAGGCAATCGCCGCCGCGGTCGGCTCATTCAGCAGGCGCAAGACATTCAGGCCGGCCAGCTTGGCCGCATCCTTGGTGGCCTGGCGCTGCGCGTCGTCAAAATACGCAGGCACCGTGATCACCGCCCCGACCAGGTCATCGCCGAGGGCGTCTTCCGCCTGCTGGCGCAGTGTCGCTAGTATCTGCGCAGAAATTTCCACCGGGCTCTTCAGGCCGGCAACGGTTTTCAACTGCACCATGCCCGGCGTATCCTGGAAATCGTAAGGCAGGTTTTCCGCGTAGGCGATATCTTTCAGGCCGCGCCCCATGAAGCGCTTGGCCGAAACGATGGTATTTTTAGGATCAGTAGTCTGTTCCGCCTGCGCCTTATAGCCTATATGGGCATGGCCGTTCGGCAGATAGCGCACGACGGAAGGCAGCAGCGGGCGGCCTTGCTCATCATTCAAGACCTCGGGGACACTATTGCGGACGGTCGCCACCAGGGAATTGGTGGTGCCCAAGTCTATTCCTACCGCCAGCCTGTGCTGGTGCGGTGCAGTGGACATGCCTGGTTCTGAAATCTGTAAGAGTGCCATTTAATTTTTTATGAGTGTCGCAAACAAGTTGTAAGTACAAAGCCGCCCGGGTTTGGCACCCGCAGCACAGATATCCTATTCGGCGTGCACGGCAATGTCGGCGATGAATTTTTCCAGAAACATGCAGGCGCGGACAATTTGCGCAGCCTGGACAAAATCCCCAGCATCCAGTGCGCGCCCGGCGGCCTGCAGCTCGGCTTTCAACGCCGCGTGCACGTCTGCCTCAAGCGCCTCCAGCGCAGCTTCATCGCCCGCCTGCCTGGCATCGTCGAAGGCTTCGCGCCACTCCATCTGCTGCATCAGGAATGCCGCCGGCATGGCCGTATTGGACTCGGACTGGACGTCCACCCCGTTCAACTCGCACAGGTAGCTTGCGCGTTTCAGCGGCTTCTTCAGGGTCTGGTAAGCCTCATTGGCGCGTGTAGCCCACTGCATCGCCACACGTTTTTCCGCGTCGCCGGCTTGCACGAATTTGTCCGGATGCACTGTCGCCTGGACTTCCCGGTATGCATTATCCAGCCGGGCAAGATCCAGCGCATATTGCTGGGGCAGGTGAAACAGGTCGAAGTGGTTTTGCATTGTGCTGTAAGGACTGTAGTGGGCTGTGGCAGCCGGTCAAGGCGGCTTGGGGCGAAACTCCGGGCCTATATGCCGAAGTCTGCCCAGCATTTTTCGTGGCGCGCCTTAAATCCTGAAACTTTCGCCGCAGCCGCATTCGTCCTTGACGTTGGGGTTATAAAACTTGAAACCCTCATTCAAGCCTTCGCGGGCAAAGTCCAGCTCAGTGCCGTCAATGTACGGCAGGCTCTTGGGGTCGACGAACACTTTTACCCCATGGGATTCAAACACGCTGTCGTCGGTGGTCATTTCGTCCACGTATTCCAGCTTGTAAGCCATCCCGGAACAGCCGGTAGTGCGGACGCCAAAGCGCAGGCCTATGCCTTTGCCCCGGCGTTCCATATACCGCGTCACATGCTTCGCGGCTTTTTCTGTCAATGTAATTGCCATGTTCAGAAGCCTAAATAAGTAAAATCAAAATCAGGCGGCCTGATCGGCGGCAACGCCGTGCTTGGTCTTGTAATCCAGCACAGCAGCTTTGATCGCGTCTTCTGCCAGGATGGAGCAGTGGATCTTCACCGGCGGCAAAGCCAGTTCTTCTGCGATCTGGGTATTCTTGATAGCCAGAGCCTGATCCAGGGTCTTGCCCTTGACCCATTCGGTCACCAGCGAAGAAGAAGCAATCGCAGAGCCGCAACCATAGGTCTTGAACTTTGCATCTTCGATCAGGCCGTTTGCGCCAACCTTGATCTGCAGCTTCATCACGTCGCCGCAGGCAGGCGCACCGACCATGCCGGTACCGATAGTATCGTCACCCTTGTCGAAAGCGCCGACATTACGTGGATTTTCATAGTGGTCCAACACTTTTTCCGAGTATGCCATTTTGATGCTCCTTGCCTAATTGAATTGAGTAGGATTAAAACCAAGTCCGGGGCTTAGTGTGCCGCCCATTGTATGGAGCTGATGTCGATGCCGTCTTTATACATGTCCCACAGCGGCGACAATTCGCGCAGCTTGCCGACTTTGGCTTTAAGTAAATTTATAGCGAAATCTATGTCTTCTTCGGTCGTAAAGCGACCTATCGTAAAGCGAATAGAGCTGTGCGCCAGCTCATCGCTACGGCCCAGCGCGCGCAATACATAAGACGGTTCCAGGCTGGCGGAAGTACAGGCAGAACCGGACGACACCGCAATTTCCTTGATCGCCATGATCAGCGATTCGCCTTCGACATAATTGAAGCTGACGTTCAGGTTATGCGGCACGCGGTGTTCCATGTCGCCATTGATATAGGTTTCTTCGATTTCCTGCAGACCCTTGGCCAGGCGGTCGCGCATCGCCTTGATGTGGCCCAGTTCGCTGTCCATCTCTTCCTTGGCAAGACGGAAGGCTTCGCCCATGCCGACGATCTGATGGGTGGGCAGGGTGCCTGAGCGCAGGCCGCGCTCATGGCCGCCACCGTGCATCTGCGCTTCTATGCGCACGCGCGGTTTGCGGCAGATATACAGCGCGCCTACGCCTTTCGGGCCATAGGTTTTATGCGCGGTAAAGGTCATCAGGTCGACCTTGGTTTTTTGCAGGTCGATCACCAGCTTGCCGGTTGCCTGGGCCGCATCGCAATGGAAGATGATGCCTTTTTCGCGGCACAGCTCGCCGATCTGGTCGATAGGCTGGATCACGCCGATCTCATTATTCACCAGCATCACGGATACTAGGATGGTGTCGGGGCGGATCGCCGCCTTCAATTGCTCTATCGTGATCAGGCCGTTGTCTTGCGGTTGCAGGTAGGTCGCTTCAAAACCCTGGCGCTCCAGTTCACGCACGGTATCCAGCACAGCCTTGTGCTCGGTTTTTACCGTAATGATGTGCTTGCCCTTGGATTTGTAAAACTGCGCTGCGCCCTTGATTGCCAGGTTATTGCCTTCGGTCGCGCCGGAAGTCCAGATGATCTCGCGCGGATCGGCATTCACCAGCGCCGCCACATGGCCGCGCGCCTCTTCCACAGCCGCTTCCGCATCCCAGCCATACATATGGCTGCGCGATGCCGGATTGCCGAATTGCGCGCGCAGGAAAGGTATCATCTTGTCTGCAACGCGAGGATCAACCGGCGTCGTCGCCGAGTAATCCATATAGATTGGAAAGTGCGGAGCCTTGATGGCATCAATCAAGCTTTTTTCCAGAGGGGCGTTCATGTATTGCTCCAGTCAATAATATTAAGTTCTTAAGGCGTCACATGGTTGTGATGGATCACGACCACGTTCTTTTCTGCATTCTTTTGTCTCTGCTGATTCACCAGGTCCTGCAAGGAGACGGAATCCAGGTAATCCACCATTTTTGCATTCAGCGTTGCCCATAGTTCATGCGTCATGCAGCGCGCACCGGTAGCCTGGTCTGCTCCATGGCAACTTTCCTTGCTGCCGCACTGGGTCGCGTCCAGCGGCTCATCCACTGCAATAATAATATCTGCCACGGTTACTTGCTGCGCCTTGCGCGCCAGGCTATAGCCGCCGCCCGGGCCGCGTACCGACTCAACAATTTCGTGCCTGCGCAACTTGCCAAACAACTGTTCCAGATACGACAAGGAAATATCCTGGCGCTGGCTGATCCCGGCAAGCGTCACTGGACCCTTGTCCTGGCGCAATGCCAGGTCTATCATGGCCGTTACTGCAAAACGGCCTTTAGTGGTAAGGCGCATGAGTTGTTTACTCCAAGCTTTGCGGGTTTGCCAACAATCATCACGTAGTTGCTGTTGGTAAATTAGTTACTTTTGCCCTGAGATGTTGAGCGATTTGATCAAGTATAACAAACTTGAGTGATTCTGTCAGGAATAGCCCTTGTTACACTATGGTAAAGCCACTTTTTCCATAGCTTTATATGGCTGCCAACATAATAATAATCAACATGAAAAATCTGTTTATTCAGGCTTTAATTTCATTTTTTGCAATATATGGCGCCGCTGCCCATGCACAGACATCGCGCCTGGATGAAGTATTCAAATCCGGTAAATTGCGAATCTGCATGACCGGAGATTACCGGCCATTCACCTACCAGCGTGCCGACGGCACGTTTGAAGGCATGGATGTGGACCTGGGCATGTCGCTGGCGAAAGCGCTGGGCGTGAACGCGCAGTTCGTCAAGACCAGTTGGCCAAACCTGATGGGCGACTTTATCGAAAAATGCGATATCGCCATGGGCGGGGTTTCCATCACGCTGGAACGCCTGAAGAAGGCCGGCTTTGCCGAATTCCACATGCTGGATGGGAAGTCGGCGATTGCGCGCTGCGCGGATACGGCAAAATTCCAGACCCTGGATGCCATAGACCAGCCAACGACGCGCGCCATCGTCAATCCCGGCGGCACCAATGAGCGCTACGCCAGGGCCAATTTCAAGCGGGCGAAATTGACAGTGCATCCCGATAATGTGAGCATCTTCGAGCAGATCGTGCAGGGCGAGGCCGACATCATGGTGACCGACAGCAGCGAGACCTTATGGCAAAGCAAGCAGCATCCGGAGCTATGCGCGATCAATCCGGACAAACCGCTGCAATTCGCCGAGAAGGCCTATATGCTGCCGCGCGGAGATATTCCCTTCAAAGCCTGGGTAGATGCCTGGATGCATATGCAAAAAGAAACCGGCGCGTATCAGCAAGTGTTCAACAAATGGCTGAAATAGAACCGTCCCAGTAGGACGGAAGGGGGACTATTGCGGCACCAGGCCGATGCGGTTAACCTCGGGCGGCGGCGCGTCATTCGGCAGCCACTTCTGGTAGATCTTCTGGAAGATGCCTTCCTTCTTCAGCCAGCGCAGCCCGTCTTCCCACTGCTTCACTGTCGCGGCGGAGGTGCGCGGGGAAAAGGCGAAATACAGTTCGAGGCTATCCAGCACCATGACTTTTTCGACATCGTCAGCTGAATAACCGATTTCCTTCAGAACGGAGGGCACCACGACGCTGCCTTCCGACCACAGGTCGAAGCGTCCCATCATCAGCATTTTCGCGGTGATCTGCGGGGTCGCGGCCTGGTCTATCGCCAGGAAGCCCTTCTTCCTGGCGGTATCGGCAAAGATGCTGCCGCGGTAGGCGCCTACCGACAGTTTGTAGATGCCTTCGCCCATTGCGAGCACGCGGGCCGCATTGCCTTTGCGGGTATATAGGACTGTCCTGGAAACGGCAACCGGCCCCACCAGCGTCATCAATCTTTCCCTTTCTTCCGAGCGTCCGACGGTAAACAACAAGACGTCCGGCTCTTCCTGCACGGCTTTATAGCCGCGCGCCCAGGGTACGACCTGGACAGGGATATTTATTCCCAGATGTTTCTCTATCGCCTCCGCCACCTCTACCGCCAGGCCGTCGGGCCTGCCATTACTTTGGAAACTGACCGGCGGCCAATCTTCGGTGTAGATGACCAGTCCATTGGCGTAGTTGAATGCGGCGCAGCACGTTAGTAGGCAAAATAAAACGCCGCACTGCAGATATCTGCTGACAAGGGATTTAGGAAAATACACGCATCGACCTCGATAAGAGTGAGCCTGGATAAAATACTTTAGCCGGGACGGCGCTGCAAATACATTTCTTCCACCTTGGCTCGCGCCCACGGTGTTTTCCTGAGAAATTTCAAGCTGGATTTGATGCTGGGATCATGCGTAAAGCAGCGTATATTTATTTGTTTCCCCATTTCTTCCCAGCCGTAGGCGGCCACCAGGTCAGTGACTATCGCTTCCAGCGTAACGCCGTGCAGCGGCGTGGATGAGTTTTCTGCTTTCATTTTTTTACTTTCGCACTCTTTATACTCTTCATGCTATTTGCCAGCAAGGCTTTGCGTTCGGCAGTATACGCCCACCATGGCAACGCGGGAGCACCTTCCATGAAACGCACCGCCGACATAAAGGTGTCGATGACGCAGGGGTCGTGCCTGGCCTTGGTGATTTCACACAAACGTTCATACAGGTGCATAGGATCCTTGCCGGCCAGTTGCTGCGGCACCGATATGCCTATCAGCCTGAGATCGGCAGCGCATGCCTTGCCTATATTCGGCAAATCTTCCAGTTTGACGGCGTTTTCTCGCGAAGTTTTTGCCATGGCTAGTTCTTGGGCCTATACCAGAGTTCTGGACGTTTTTCGGGCAGGCTGTGCGGGCCCAGTAAAGGATTGCCAAGTTCCAGGACGCGGCGCTTGCCGAGGTTTGCGTTTTTGATCACCGGCTGCTGGTATTTCTGGAACAATTTTTCAAAACTCCCGTCCGCCACGGCCTTTTCCAGCCCTATGCGTAAATCCCTGGCCAGTTCCGGGCGCCGGGGAGCGACAAAAAAATAAAGCGCGGTAGGATAATGCAGGACAATTTCTTTCTCCACTTCCAGGTTGTGGGCCGGATGTAGCCGCCGCTCATCCCAGATTTCCATAATCGATCGCGGAAAATAATCAAATCGCCGGCCGCCCAACATATTGAACAGGGCTTCGTAAGCCGTCGCGGTTACAACAGGTATGCCGTTACTTTCCAGTATAGGCGTATCCGGCCAATCATGTTCCTGCCCGGCAGTATATGCCCGCAAGTCGTTGACCGTCCTGACTGAACGGAAGATGTCACTGCGTTCGCTCTTGACCAAGGCAATCCGCCAGCCTATCAATCCCTTGTCTATCGGTATCTTGACCGCCAATAATTGCGCCTCCCTCTCGGCGCTGGTCATGGTCCATAACAGATCGGCCTGCCCATTCGCCGAAAGCAGTTCCTGGATCACGCGTGCCTGCTGCATCTTTGAGTCTGTCGTTGCCAGCTGATATTTTTTACCGCTGCGCTGCAAGCCCAGCGTCAGCATCGCCAGCGCATATTCCGATTGCGGATCGTCCTTGTTAAACAACTGCGGATAGCGCACCACATTGGTCGCAGCAGCATAGGACGGAAGAATAGGGAATGCGAGCAGCGCGCACAGATACCCGAGCAGGGAATATTTTTTCATTCGATCCAAAATTGGTGCTGCAAGCCGGGGATATTTTATCCCTGGGTTGGGGGGCAAAAAAATTAAATGCCTTAAAGTAATGCAATATTACTTTATTTTTAATTTTTGACACACCCTGGCTGCAGCACGTTCAAGCCGGCGCTTCGTTAGCACGGGCATAATCCATGGACCGTCTGTCCGGGTTCCATCGATGTAAAAAAATCCGGCCCGCTCGCGCGGCACCGGATTTTCATTCGAAGTTCAGGCAGCTGCATAGGCAAGCCAGGCAGCCCGGCCAGCTTAAATATCGAAGCTGATGCTTTGCGCCAGCGGCAGGGAATGGCTGTAGTTGATCGTGTTGGTGGAGCGGCGCATATAAGCCTTCCACGCATCCGAGCCTGACTCGCGTCCGCCGCCGGTTTCTTTTTCGCCGCCGAAAGCGCCGCCGATTTCAGCACCGCTAGGGCCGATATTGACGTTGGCAATACCGCAATCGCTGCCGCTGTCGGACATGAAGGTTTCGGCTTCGCGCACATCGGTCGTAAAGATACTGGAAGACAGGCCTTGCGGCACGCCATTGTTCAATGCGATCGCCTGCTGCAAGTCGGTATAGCGGACAATGTACAGGATGGGGGCAAAAGTCTCATGCTGCATCACATTGGTCTGCGCCGGCATTTCGACCAGCGCCGGCTGCACATAGTAACCATCTTCACAGCCGGCGACTATCACGCGCTCGCCGCCAAAAACCTGGCCTTGTTCTGCGCGGGCTGCGGCCAACGCAGTTTGCATGCCGTCGAAGGCGGCACGGTCAATCAGGGGGCCGATCAGCGTCGTTTTTTGCAATGGATTGCCGATCGGCAGGCCGGCGTAGACTTTCTTCAGGCGCGGCACCACGGTGTCGTAGACGCTGTCGTGCACAAACAGGCGACGTAGGGTAGTGCAACGCTGGCCGGCTGTGCCGACGGCGGAGAAGGTGATCGCGCGCACCGCCATTTCCAGGTCGGCGCTAGGCGCGACGATCATCGCATTGTTGCCGCCCAGTTCCAGGATGGTTTTTGCCAGGCGTATTGCGCAATCCTGCGCTACCTGACGACCCATGCGTGTGCTGCCGGTCGCACTGACCAGCGGCACGCGCTTGTCATTGACCATCTGCGAGCCTGCCTCACGATCGCCAATGATCAGTTCCGCCAGGCCTGCAGGGGCATCGCTGCCAAAGCGTGCAAGCGCTTTCTGGAACAAGGCGTGAACGGCAACTGCGGTCAAAGGCGTCTTTTCAGACGGTTTCCAGGTCACACTATTGCCGCAGACGAAAGCCAGTGCGGCGTTCCAGGCCCACACCGCGACCGGGAAATTGAATGCCGAGATCACGCCGACCACGCCCAGCGGATGCCAGACTTCCATCATCCTGTGGCCTGGACGCTCGGAAGCGATGGTCAGACCGTACAGCTGGCGCGACAAGCCTACCGCGAAATCGCAGATATCGATCATTTCCTGCACTTCGCCCAGGCCTTCTTGCAAAATTTTGCCGGCTTCAAGGGTAACCAGTTTGCCCAGCGCTTCTTTATGAGTACGCAGTTCTTCGCCGAACAGGCGTACCAGTTCGCCGCGGCGGGGCGCCGGCACATTGCGCCACTGCAGGAAGGCTGCGTGGGCGCGATCTATCTTTGCCTTCACCTGGTCGGCACTGTCGGCGCGCAGGGTGGCCAGTACCTGGCCGCTGACAGGCGAGGTGCTGACAATATCCTTGCCCTCGTAATCTGCCAGGCGGACGCCCATTTCAGACAGCTGGGCTGCCAGGGTGACTTGATTCGTTTCCATAGTGTTCTCCGAAAATGGCCCAGGGAACGCCGCTGGGCCATTTTAAAATTCAAATCTCGTTTTAAATCAGGATGTTGCCTGATTTAAACTGCGTAATAACGTCCAAAGCGGTTAGCCAGGAAATCAGACAAACTGGCTTGCTCTTGGCGCACCAGTCCGTGTTTCGGTAGTTTACCCTGAACTACCATATCCACCATAGCGCAAATTCCGGAAGCGGTCGTCAACTGGATCGCGGACAGCAATTGGCCGTTGACTACCTGGCTGTATATTTTCTTGGCATAGGTCTCTTGTTCCAGGCGGCCTTCACGGGTGCCGGCCACGCTGACAAAGACCAGAACCACGTCTTGCTTGGTCATCGGGATAGACGCTTCCATCACTTCTTTCAGGATGTGGCGACGGTCAGGCTGACCCAGTTGCAGGTCGCGTATCAGCATTTTGACGATATCGCGGTGGCCTGGATAGCGCACGGTCTTGTAGTTCAGGTTCTGTACCTTGCCGGCCAGGCTCTCGCACAGGGTGCCCAAGCCGCCGGAAGTATTAAAGGCTTCGTAATCGATGCCGTCCAGCGAAAAGTGTTCAATTTCTTCGAGTGCGGAGGTTTCGCGCAGGTCGCCGTCCACAATCGCTTCGCAAGGATTGCAGTACTCGTTGATCAGGCCGTCGGTGCTCCAGGTCAGGTTGTATTTCAAGGCGTTGCTAGGGTAGGTAGGCAGCGCGCCGACGCGCATGTTCACATCGCGCAGGCGGTCAAAACGTTTGGCGACGTCGTTGGCAACGATGGAAATGAAGCCCGGCGCCAGGCCGCATTGCGGCACAAACGCGCAATCGGCGTTTTCCGCCAATTGCTTGACGATACGCGTGCTTTCCACGTCTTCGGTCAAATCAAAATAGTGCGAACTGGCTTCCTTGGCGGCGCCCGCGATGATGGGAGTCAGGAAATAGGGGCAGGCGGACAGCGTGACCTGGTGGCCGCGGATCAGCTCGGTGACCGCTTTCTTGTCCGACAAATCAGCCTGGACGACCTTGACGTTAGGGAATGCGGCTTGTTCCACATACTTGAGGCGCTGTGGGTCGCGGTCGGCCACGGTGATCTGGTAGTCGCCGGTGTGGGACAGCAGGTTCAGGATGGCATCGCCGATTTTGCCGGCGCCGAGCAGGATGAGTTTGGTAGTCATGGAGGTCTCCAGTATTTGGTGATTAATTGCTGCAACTGGAGTAAGTGTATTGGCAAGTTTTGTCAGATAATAGAGTGTAAAATATCGTCAAGATGTACCACATCACATCAATTTGATCAAAATTTCATACAAGATGACGAAATGAAGCCTAGCCTCGACGATATAGACAATAAAATACTGGCGCTACTGATGGACAATGCACGCCTGCCGGTAACGACGATCGCCAAACAGGTAGATATCGCCAGGACTACCGTCATCGCCCGCATCAATGCGCTGGAAAAGAGGGGGGTCATCGCAGGCTATGGCTTAAAACTGAATCAGGAAATGTTCCAGCCTGCGGTGCGGGCCTACGTGGGCTTATCGGTGGAGGCGCGCTATGCGGCCGGGCTAATGAAATATCTGCAACAACTGCCTGAGGTAGAAACCTTGTGTGCGGTCAGCGGCGCGATCGACTACATGCTGACGCTGCGCTGCGCCACGACAGAGGTGCTGGACCGCTTGCTGGATCAGATCGGCGCGCTGGACGGCGTGCGCCAGACTTCAACCTCCATCATACTCAGCAAACGCATAGACAGGGGGGCTCTATAAGACTTTCCGGGCAGGCACCGCGATGCGCCGCTATCGGCTGCCGGGGCTGAACGAATTAACCGCGTGCCCATACTGCTGCCTGTATTGAGATATGGTCATGCCGGTCACCCTCTTGAAGCTGCGCATAAGGCTGGCCACATCGGCAAAACCCAGCTCCTCACAAATGCTTTTTACCGGCGCGTCTGACGATAGCAGGGCATTCCCCACCTGGCGGAGCTTGATCAACCGCAACCACTCGCCGGCACCAATGCCGGTTCCCTGGTCGATTATCCGGCTCAATGTACGCGATGAAACTGCGAGGTACTGCGCTGCCGAATTCAGGTTCAAATTCACCGAGGGCACCGTTTGTGCGTAGGCAATCAAACGCTGCAAGCGGGGATCCGGCTGCGCCAGCAATTCAACCGGCCTGAATACCGGATGGGTAATATTCGCACGCGGAACGAACATTGCCTGCTCAATATCCCTCAAAATCTCCGGCGGCAGCAGAGTCGTCAATAATTTGCCGATCAGTGCCCAGTAACCGTTAGCGCCCACTGCCGTAATAACGTTTCCGTCTTCCATCACCGGCTGCTGAAAATCCCAGTCCACTATGGCAAACCGCTGGCGCAAGGCTTTCTCTAGCCACCATGTCGCCGTAGCCCGGCGTCGATCAATGCGCCCCGACTCAGCGAGCAATGCGACGCCCATGCAATAAGTCCACAAAGCTGCCTGTTTGGGCAGCTTGCGCAGCCAATCGAGCACATGCGTTTGCCGCGCCAGCATCCTGTCCAGGTCAGCGGCAGACTCGGCCCAGAATCCCGGCAGCAGATAGGCGTCGCAACGCTCATCCAGTGAGTACGCAAGCTCAAGCACCGGACCACCGGGCACAGCGACACTGCTGTCGCCTGCACCTATCCACAATGGCTCAAACACCTTTTTTCCGGTGCGACGGTTCACCGCCTGGAACAAGTCCGCAGCAGTAAAGAGTCCAGCCGGCATGCAGCCGGGGTAAACCAACAGACCGACCCTGATTGTATTCATTTCGGGAGTATGTGCCAATGGCTTGAATTGCACTTATTATGGCATAAATAGCCATTTCACTAAAACCGCAGCAGACGCATACTGCTTGCATGCAGATCACTGCATGTCTCCTTTAAGGGTATTGCATATGTTTTTAAACGTTCAGGGCGCAGACATACATTTCACTGACACAGGAGAGGGAACGCCAACTCTGTTCCTGCATGGGATACCCGATTCGGGCGAAGTGTGGGAAAACGTCACCAAGGTGGTCAGCGCTACTTGCCGATGTGTCGTGCCGGATCTACCCGGATTCGGCAAATCGTCGATCCCGGCCGGCTTCGATATAACGCTGAATAGCATGGCGGATTTTATCCAGGGCTTTATTACCGCTCTAGGGATCACCGAGCCTGTTAATTTGGTGGTGCATGACATAGGCGGTCCGTACGGCCTCGCCTGGGCTGTGCGTTATCCGGCCAGCGTAAAACGCATCGTCATCATGAACACCGTATTCCAGCCTGAATATCGGTGGCACCGTTACGGACGGATTTGCCGCACGCCTCTGCTTGGCGAACTCATGCAGCTACTCACGTCGCAATCCGGCCTGGCACGCGAACTGCGCGCCGGTTCCGGGCAGATCAAGCCCACACGAGAACACATAGCAGCCACTTTCGGCAGTTTTACTGCCTCGGTGAGAAGCATGGTGCTGCGCCTGTATCGCGGGCTCGACCCGCAACTTTTCGCGACTTGGAACGAGGACTTGCGATCCCTTGCGGCAAGGGTCCCGTCACTTGTCATGTGGGGCGATTGCGACCCTTATATTCCAAGCGCGTTTGCCACACGCTTTGGCGCCAGGCAAGTGCGGCATTTTCCAGAATGCGGGCATTGGCTGCAAGTGGAAATTCCAGATGTCGTGGCGAGGGATTTAATGGAATTCTTTTCAAAATAGATTTCAATCGCTCTTCGACTTTAGAGTAATGAATGATCAAACAGCGCAAATTAGGATTCGCCGGACTAACTGTTTTGGCCTAGGCAAGCAGCCGCAGCGCCGGATGAAGCACCCGTTCGCGCTTCTGAAACACGAGCCGAGCGTTCAACGCGCAAGCTGTTCCTGCGCGAGCTGACCTAGTCGCCGGATGCCGTTTTCGATGCGATCGCTCCACCCAGATCCCACGCTCAAGCGTAGACAATTGCGGAAGCGCCTGCTCGCTGAGAAGACGTCGCCAGGCGCGAAGCAAATGCCTTGTTCGAGTGCTTCATCGAAGAGTAAGCGCGAATCGAAACGCCTTGGCAGTTCGAGCCAGAGCATGAAGCCACCTACTGGCTGACTCACTTTTGTTTCAGCTGGAAAGCTTTCCTCTATCGTGCGCGTCATGCGCGCGAGGTTCTCTTGGAAGATGCGGCGAATGCGGCGCAAGTGGGCGTCATAGACCCCGCTCGCCAAGAAATCCGCGAGCGCAACTTGGGGCAAGACAGGGCCGCAGAGACTAAACGCAAGCTTACGCTCCATCACACGCTGCGCATAGGCGCCTGCCACCATCCAGCCGATCCGGTATCCTGGCGCCAGGGTCTTCGAGAACGAACTGCAATAGATCGTATTGGCGCCGCCATCAAGCGCGATGAACGGCTTCGGCCGAGCGCGACCAAAGTGGATATCACCATAAACGTCGTCTTCAATCAGCGGCACGGCATGCCGCGCGAGCAGTGTGAGAAGAGCCCGTTTGTCAGCTTCGGCCATTGCTGAGCCAAGCGGATTGTTGAAATTGGACGACAGCAGGCAAGCCGCCACCGGCTCCGTATCGAGCAAGCTTGCGAGCGCATCAACGTTGACGCCTCGCGTCGGATCGGTCGGCAACTCCAATGCCTTCAGGCCTAGTACTTCGAGGGTATGCAGGAGCCCAAAATAAGTAGGCGATTCAACTGCAATCGTATCGCCGGGTTTGGCGACGGCAGTAAGCGCGAGCGTCAGCGCCTCGGTGCACCCGCTCGTGATAAGCACATCATCGGGCGACAGCGCATGGTCGACGCGCATTGCCCGCTTCGCGATTTCGCGGCGCAGACTCGGATCGCCAAGCGGCGAGCAATAGACGTTGTACCGCGAGCCGTGTTGACGTGCTGCACGCGCAAGCGCGAAATCAAGTCGCTGCGATTGCAACACCGTCGCTTCGGGTACGGCACAGCCAAGCGGCACAAGAGCCGAGTTCGATGCGTGCTCGAGCAACGCTGAAACGGCTCCACAAATCGACACGGTCGATGCGCGTGCACGCGGGCGCGAGGTCGACGGCAGCGCAAGTGCTCCGCGCCCCGTCCCTGCAACAAAAAAACCCGACTGCGGCCGCGCGACGAGGACGCCACGATCCTCAAGCAAATGATAGGCCTGTAGTGCTGTAGAAACGCTGATGCGGTGCTGCTCACTGACTGTGCGCACGGATGGCACGCGTGCACCTGGGGCGAGCGTGCCGTTGTCGATCATGCCGACGATGAGGTCAGCCAACTGTTCATAACGGAACGAAATTTGTGTGTCCATGGAGGAACTTTCATGATGGGTGAACGCACAATTATTGATTTGGCGGCAGCGCTTTGTCAATGCGAACTGTGCTGCCAAAATCAACACAAAACTGTGACTGTTATGGTTCATCCTGGCCTGCTACGATGCTTGCACCCTGTCAGATCCATAGGAGCCCAGATGCCCGCCCTCAGCAACACCTTTCTCGCTGCTTTAGCTTCTATTAAGTCAGTGCTGATTCCGCTGCCCGAATTCAATATTTCACTGGGCTTAAGAGCATCCGCGCAGACGGCGGAAGGATTTTCTAAATGAATGATTTCCTATTGTCCGCGAGCCAGTCGATCGGCTTCATCTCGGTGAGCAATCCCTTTGATGGCGTCGAAGTAGGCGCAGTCGCGAACATTCCACCGGAAGATGCGCAAATGATTATCCAGACAGCGAAGGAGGGCGCGCGCGTTTGCCGTAGCTTGTCCCGTTATGAACGGGCTCGCGTGCTCGAGACCTGTGCATTGCTGGTGGAGCGTGACAAGGACACGTTTACAGACCTCATCGTCGCGGAAGCCGGCAAGACGGTCAAGCAAGCCAAAAAGGAAGTGTCGCGCTGCGTGAATACGCTCAAACTTTCCGCCGATGAGGCTCGTCGAAATGGCGGTGAGGTAATACCGTTCGACGCGTATGCCGGATCCGAAAACCGGCAGGGATGGTTCACTCGGGAACCTCTCGGCATCATTGTTGCCATCACTCCATACAACGACCCGCTAAACCTGGTTGCGCATAAGCTAGGCCCGGCGATCGCCGGGGGCAATGCCGTGATCCTCAAGCCATCCGATCTGACACCTCTTTCAGCTATAAAACTCGTCGACTATCTGATGGCTGCAGGAATGCCATCGAACGTCGTGTCGGTCGCGACGGGCGGTGCAGCTCTCGGCGAAGCACTCGTCTCATTCCGGGACGTGAGGATGATTTCTTTCACTGGTGGGTTCGCCACCGGAGAAAAAATTGCCAAGTCTGCAGGTCTGAAAAAGTTTGCGATGGATCTGGGGGGTAACGCACCGGTCATCGTACTAGGCGACTGCGACATTGAAGATGCGGTTGAATCGTGCCTCTCCGGAGCATTTTGGGCCGCGGGGCAGAACTGTATCGGGACGCAACGCATTCTGATCCAGTCGTCCATCTATGAAGAGTTCAAGAAGCGCTTCGTTGCCGGCACCAAAGCGCTGAAGGTGGGCAATCCTGCGTTGCTGGATACCGATGTCGGGCCAATGATTACGGTGCAGTCGGCGGCGCGGACGAAAGAGGTAGTGGATGCAGCGATCGACCAAGGCGCCAAACTGCTTTGTGGCAATATTCAAGAAGGTGCTCTCTACACACCGACCGTTCTTGAGGATGTCAACTTCGAATGCAGCCTGTGGCGGCAGGAGGTGTTCAGCCCGGTCGTCGTTCTTCAACAGATCGAGACCCTGGATGATGCTCTTTCGCTCGCCAACAGTCCCGAATACAGTCTCCATGCCGGCATCTTCACAAATGACCTGCATGCAGCTCTTAAAGCGGCCGACAAACTGGAAGCCGGCGGGGTCATGATCAACGACTCATCGGACTACAGGCTCGATGCCATGCCGTTCGGAGGATTCAAGTACGGAAGCCTTGGCCGTGAAGGTGTTCGGTTTGCGTATGAGGAAATGACTCAGCCGAAGGTTGTATGTATCAGAAAGATCAATTAATAATTGGACGCTTGATCCCGTTCTCTATCGCAAGAGGTGGCATATGACAACCAAGAACATTCAGCAACGTCCGGACAAGCAGCACCTGGCGACTCTTTCATTCGAGAGTCAGGCAGTACACGGGGGAAATATCATTGACGCTACGACGGGTGCAATCCGCACGCCAATCGTCATGGCAAACTCGTACAAATTGCCTGATGACCCCTCCACACTCGACTGGTCGGATTCTCAAGCGCTGTTCTATACTCGTAACTCAGGTCACAACCAGCTTTGTCTAGAGCGCAAGCTCGCAGCGTTGGAGCGCGGTGAAGATGCCGCCGTTTTCAGCACCGGCGTTGCTGCGCTGCATTCGATATTCTTCACACTTCTGAAAAGTGGCGACCATGTCATTGTCAGCGATGTGACGTACGAGGCCGTTTGGCGTCTTTTCAATGAATTGATCCCGAAACGCTATGGTATCGAAGCAACGTTCGTCGACATCAGCGACCTTGCCGCAGTACGGGAAGCTGTGCGCCCGAACACGAAACTGGTCCATGCCGAGACGATTGCCAATCCGACTACGAAGGTGGCTGATATCGAAGCGCTTGCAAAAATCGCGCATGATGTCGGCGCCATGCTGTCAATTGACGCAACGTTCACGCCCCCGCCGATGTTTCGAGGGCTCGAACATGGCGCGGATCTCGTTGTTCATTCGCTGACGAAGTACATCAACGGACATGGCGATGCAATGGGCGGGGCTGTCATTAGTCGCGCGGAGCTGATCCGCCGGCTGAAAGGCGATGCGCTCGTCGGTGCGGGCGGCTCTATCTCACCTTTCAATGCGTGGCTCATCATGCGAGGATCAGTGACCCTGCCATTGCGTTTGCCCAAGCACATGTCTACGGCACAGAAGCTTGCAGATTTTCTCGACAAAGATCCGCGGGTAGCCTTCGTGGCATACCCGGGGCTGCCGTCCCATCCGCAGCATGAGCTTGCGTCACGTCAATTTGGCGGCATGGGGTATGGCGCCGTAATCGCTTTCGCCGTCAAAGGTGAGCCTGATGTACAGAATCGCTTCGTGGCCAAGCTTCGTCTCATTACCTCGGCGGTATCACTTGGCCACGATGAATCCCTGATCGTGCACGTCGGAAAAGCGGGACGAGGTGGATCGGAACGCTATCCGGACGTGTTCCGCGAATATGGTCATCTGCGCCTGTCAGTCGGCCTGGAAGACCCGGCCGATCTGATCGCGGATATCAAGGCAGCATTTGACGAGACGTTCGCGTGTTAGGCAATTCGCTGAGAGTCTCTTTATCCAACTCAATAGGGCTAATATGAAACGATCCTATAAAGTGGTTGACGTTTTCACCCTCCGACCACTTCTGGGCAATCCGGTTGCTGTAGTACTGGACGCCGAGGGGCTGACCACCGACGCGATGCAGGCCATCGCGGGCTGGACCAAGCTTTCTGAAACCACATTTGTCCTTCCGCCCACGACAGGCGAGGCCGACTATCGTTTGCGAATTTTTACGCCGCATAGTGAGCTTCCCTTTGCTGGGCATCCGACACTTGGCACTGCTCACGCCCTCCTGGAAGCTGGGCGTGTCACACCTCGTCAAAGCGGCCGATTGATTCAAGAATGCAGCATCGGCCTTGTTGAACTGACGGTCGAGGAACGAGACGGAGACCGCCGACTCATCTTCGGCCTGCCGCCCGCTAAATTGGAGCCGCTGCATGCGGCAGATATTGCAGAGCTGGAACTAATCCTCAGGCGCAAAGTGGACATCAAGACTGCGCCAGCTATCGTGAACGTCGGCGCCATTTGGGTAGTCGCGCAAATGAACGACGCGACTTCCGTACTCGATCTGCGGCCGGATTTCGTGAGGTTGGCAGAGTTCGAACGCCGCCTCGGCGTCACTGGCCTGACCGTATTCGGTAGTCACGAGCACGGAGATGCGGCTATAGAGGTCCGTACCTTCGCGCCATCCTGCGGGGTGGAGGAGGATCCCGTTTGCGGAAGCGGTAACGGAAGCGTGGCTGCATTCCAGTGGGAGCGCGGCCTGTTGCCGTCCGGTGGAAGAGACTACGTGGCGACCCAAGGACGTTGCGTAGGTCGGGACGGACGTATACAGGTGAGCGTGGATGCAAACGGAAAGGTATTCGTCGGCGGTTCTTGCATCACGTGTGTGGACGGCTCACTTGCGTTCTAAAGGCCAAATCAAATCGGACATCTGGCGGGTATGCAACGTAAAAAATTCTCAACAAATACAAGGAAAACATGAAGACTTCGCAAAAAAATTTCGACGAAAAACAAAGTTCCGACTCCAGCGTATCGACTTCCCCAGAGTGGCGCGGTAGATTTCCTTACAACGAGATAATTTCACTCCTTGATGTGAATCGACTATTCAATCTGGCGGAGAGCACATCGCAAGATTTAACGGTTGGTGAACTTTTGGACTTGCCTGGTCTTGAGAATATCCGCGATCTGAAGCTTGGCTATGGGAAATCCGCTGGCGCGGTCACGCTTCGCGAGGCAATTGCAGATGCCTGTAAAATTCCAGTCGAGCAGATCATCACGACACAAGGTACGGCGCTCGGGCTTTTTCTTCTTGCTTTTGAAGTCTGCCGGCCTGGTGACGAAGCCGTTCTCGTGACGCCATGCTTTCCACCAAGCCGCGACTGCCTTCTTGGAGCCGGCGTCAGCGTCAGCGAAGTGAATTTGTCGTTCGAGAACGGCTATAGGTTGGATCTTGACCAACTTGATGCGAAACTGTCGCCGAAAACCAAACTGGTAAGCATTGCGTCGCCACAGAATCCCAGCGGTGTTCAGACGTCTCGCGCTGAAATCGAGAAGCTCCTCGCCTTAATGGATAGGAAGTCTCCGGAAGCTTTACTTTTCATTGACGAGACCTATCGAGAGGCCACCTATGGTGACGATACTGCTCTCGAAAGTTTTGCGGGGTTCGCCTCACGAATAGTCACCGGCGCTTCTGTATCAAAGGCGCTCGGTGCACCGGGCTTGCGGACAGGTTGGCTCACCGTGGCGGACCCCGGCCTCCGGTCACGTCTCCTCATCGCCAAGATGAACACAGTAATCTCGGGTTCAGTGCTCGATGAAACGCTTGCCGCAGTTCTGCTGCGCAACAAAGAAAGTGTGCTCGATTCGCGACGGCGCTTGCTGGCGAGCGCCCTTGAAGAACTGTCGACCTGGTGCGAGAGTGAAAAGAGGCGTGTAGAGTGGGTGCGGCCAGATGCGGGCGCGTTGTGCTGTCTGCGCCTACGCTCTGATGCGTTCGACTACGCTGCCGTCTCGCGCTTCTGGAATCTGTTACCTGATCATGATTTGCAACTTGCGTCCGGAACATGGTTCGGTGAAAGCAGTCGTGTATTCCGGCTGGGTTTTGGCTATCTGCCGCCTGCTCGTCTCGGACCCGCATTGGCCGCACTGTCGTTAGCGATGGACGCCGCTATTGAGTGATTGGGTGGGAAGGCAAGATATGTGGTCCGACTGGCATTGCAAGGACTCCCGTGCGGCTTATTGGGGAATTGATTTCCCTTAGCAACGGGTGGAGTTTCCTGTAATAGCAACACTTCCTCAGGTGACCACTTCATGCATCGTTGGCGATACTGTTGCAGATGATTTCACCGGTCGCAAATGGACGCCTAGTTTCAGTGATTGTCCACCAATGCACGGATAAAACGCTCATCTCCGCAGCAGGTGGTCAGAACATTAACATCTAAATATATTGAGTGCAAAATGAAAGTAAGAGTCGCATATATAGAGGAACCGCCTTTCTACTGGACTGGCCAGGATAATTCTGCGACGGGCGCGGACATCGAACTGGCCGATGTGGTGCTACGCGCGGCTGGCGCCACAACCATCGAGTATCAATTGACCTCGTTCGAAGAGTTTCTGCCTGGTGTGCAGGAGGGGCGCTGGGACATGAATGTGCCAATTTTCGCGACAGCTGAACGTGCAAAGCACGTCGCATTCAGCGTGCCGGTCTGGACGTTAGGCGATGGTTTTGTAGTGCATCGCGGTAATCCGAAAGCGCTTACGAGCTACGAGGCAGTGGCGGCGACGAGCGATGCGCGGCTCGGGATTATTCCGGGCCAGATTCAGTTTGACTCCGCAAAATCGGCCGGCGTGAGCGATAGCCAGATCATAATGTTCAAGCACCAACCTGACGCGGTTGCTGCGCTCCTCGCAGGAAAGATCGACGCGTTTGCAGCCACGGCCGTTGGTAACCGTGTCATTGCCGGCGAAAATAAGGAGCTGGAAGCAATTGCACACGAAATAGGCAAGTATGGGAAAGCTCCTGTCGGTGCTTTCTCGTTCAGTAAAAGCAATCAGAGCCTTTTGCATGCCGTGAATGAGCAACTTCGCGGGTATCTCGGTTCGGCCGACCACCGTACCCGCATGGCAAAGTACGGTCTCACGCAGACGGAGATCGACAGCATAACCGAAAGTAAAAAATAGCCGACAAGGCAGATGGAAAGCCGTTCGGCGAGGTGATCGCCCAAGGTGGGGCCGGGATTGTGATCGTGTCGCAGTCCGGGCACCGGTTGCCTGCGCTGACGGTCGAGTAGAACAAGGAGCTGGCCATTGCGCCCGCCGAGGACCTACTCACGCTGCCGATAGACGGCCATAACGGAATTTCATATCAAGCCGATGTGAGATTTTGCCGTTTTGTGACAGTGGGAAAGGAATATGCCGGCCGCGACGATACGGAGCGAGGTCAGGCCGGAGAAACTGTATTGATGCGAATTCGAGGGCAAGCATGTCAAATTGCATGCAAATGACGATTGCCCTCTGCGGACTTCCGTTATTAGCGGTCAGGCGAGATCAGGACTGGCTGACAGGCTTCACTGATGCGCGGCCGCCGTTGATCTCGTCAGCGGAGTTTTTTTTATCTGGGCAGGTTTGGGCAAAATGGGTCGTCGTTTGCTGCAAAATCTGCAAGTGGATGGAAGCACGGTCGACTCCGGTCCGGTCCAGGTAGACCGGCTGTGCTGCCGCGCCGGCAGCGGAAGCAGAAGCGGATGCTGCGCTGAGTGCCTTGCGGCTGTCCATCTGCGAGGTTTTTTCCGGCATGGTCAACGCCAGCAGGTTGGCGCAGAAGGCGCTGCTAACCATCATGGTGGACAAGGCAACGCCCATTAAAGCGGATTTCTTTAACATGATTATTCTGTCTTCCAAATATTAGTGCTAATAATATGCGAATCTTAGCTAAATTGCGTTGCTTCTTTGACTCGGTCAGCTGAATTTTGGGTAAGCAAACGGGCCGCGTGATGCCTGGTTTGCTGCTCTTCCCGCAAGCTGGCCTGTTTTTCCGATGCCGACAGGCGCTTTGCGGTAAGTACCACAGTCTGGACCTTATCATTGCCATCTTGAGCTGCCATTGCCTGCTTCTCTTCGGCAGACAGGCGTTTAGCGGAAATGACCACTGTATGAACCGTGTCATCCATCATGATAGCAGGTGTTGGGGCTGAATTACGAGCAGTTAATGCTATCCCCAGGGTAACTACGGCGAGCAGGGCGCCCAGAAAAAGCTTGGCTTGGAACGATGATTGCAGTTTGTTGCTGGCTTTCATTTTCTTCTCCGGCCTTGATGTTGTGTCGATGTCAGCACTTTAGACAAGTCTTTCCCTGCCTGCCAATGCAATGCGACGAAATGCCGGAATTAAGGAATAGACAAGGCTAAAGCCGGTCTGGAATGCAAACAAAATGCCAATTGCCAGGGGAATCCATGAATTAAAGCCAGGGCTTTCCCGGGGGGAAACATCTTTGCATCCAGCTTAGGCTTGGTTCTTTACCGAACGCCATGGTATTGGCTAACAGCGCTGGAGGGAGAGGGGACGGGCCAGTTTTCAGTCTGGCAGTAGCCTGTCGGCAACATTTATGCCGGTGTTGCCGCACACTTCCGGTGCACGGCATAGGAGTCTGGGAAAACTCAGGTGATCGGAGAGACCACCTGAGTCTGTTTTTCGTCGTGGTAGATGGAGATGCCAGATTTACGATAAATGGCCGTGGAAATGGCAGCCTGCTTGCCGGTCCCTTATACCCGCACCAGCAGCTTGCCTACATTTTTCCCTTCAAACAGCATATTCAGCGCATCCGGCAATTGATCGAAACCGTCGATAATGGTTTCGTCAAAGACGATTTCCCTGGCCTTTACCCACGGCGCTACGATAGAGCGCATTTCGTCCATCCTGTGCACAAAATCCCTGGCCAGGATGCCCTGTATCGTCGCGCGCTGGAACAGCATGTGCTGCAGCATGCGCGGCGCCAGGTCGGGGTGGTCCAGGCCGCCGTCGTACTGGCTGATCGTGCCGCAGATAATGATGCGCGCCCTGAGCTTGATCAGCGGGATCACCGCGTCGGTGACCATGCCGCCGACATTGTCGAAATAAATATCGACGCCGCCGGTTTGCCTCTGGATTTCTGCAGCTAGCGCATCTGCATTAGAAAACGCCTTGTAATCGACCGCGCCATCCAGTCCCAGCTGATTAATCAGATAAGCGCATTTCTGCGCTCCGCCTGCAATGCCGATCACGCGGCAGCCGGCGCGCTTGCCGAATTGCGCCACCAGGGAGCCGACGGCGCCTGCCGCGCCCGATACCACCAGGGTTTCACCGGGACGCGGACGGCCGGCTTCCATCAGCCCAAACCAGGCGGTCCTACCGGGCATGCCGAGCACTCCCAGTGCAGTGGATACCGGCGCCGCTTCCGGATCGAGTTTCTGCAAATCGCCCGCGTGGCATTTGTCGAATAATTGCCAGCCGTTGTAGCCCAATACCCAGTCGCCTGCCTGGAAGCGCTCGCTGGCGGAAGCCAATACCTGGGCCACCACGCCGGCGCGCTGCACAATGCCGAGCGGGTGCGGCACATCATAAGTCCTGCGTTCATGCTGCTGGATGCGCATATAGGGATCGACGCTGATGTAACGCGCCTGCACCAGCACTTCGTTGTTCGCCAGTAAGTCATCGATCACGGTTTCACGCAGTTCGTAGTGCTCGCCGCCTACGCGTGCCTCGGGCCGTTTTACGTAAAACCACTGCTTGTTATTCAAAATCCTGGTTTGCATCTATCCCTCCTTGCTTTCATCAATGTGCAGAGTATCGGTGATGTCTATATACTTTTGATCGACAAATATTCAATAATCATGTCTTATTTTTCACCAATCAAGCAGATTTATGATCGATTTAGCCACTTTAAAGCATTTTTTAGTGATTGCCCGCCACCAAAACCTGGCAGCGGCATCGGAACAGCTGCATCTTACTCCCGGCGCCTTATCCAAGTCGCTGAAAAGGCTGGAAGAAGAGTTGCAGGTGCGCCTGTTTGACCGTGACGGGCGCGCATTGAAATTGAACCTCGACGGTGAAAGGCTCAGGGAACGAGCCGCGGCGCTGCTGTCCGCGGCGGAACAATTGCAGTCGGAATTTGCAGGAGAAAAGCAGGCTTTTAAATGCCGCATCGCGGCGCCGGCCCTGCTGCATTTAGGTTGGGGGCAGGAGATTGCGGAACGCGTGATAGGCAGCTATCCCAAGGCCCAGGTCAGTTTTGAGCAAAAGACCGAACATGCCGCACTGACGTCTGTGCTGTCCGGAGAGTGCGATGTGGCGATAGTCACTGCCGCTGCCATCGATGGGCTGGATGTACGTCTGCTGTCAGCCGTTTTAGGGGGAACGGAATTCAAAGTCGCGATCAGCGACCGGCATCCTCTCGCCGCTAGCGAACATGGCTGTCGGGCCTCAGTGGAAGAAGTGCTGAAGCACGATTTTGCTGCGCTGTTGACCCCGCCCTTTATCTCGCTGGAACGCCATGCTGCGACCGACGGTTGGCGCGACGACGTGTTCCAGAGAAGCATACGTTATCGCAGCGACGACTTGCTATTGATCAGCCAGTTGCTGGCGACAGGAAAGGCGCTCGCGTATTTGCCCGATTACGTGATCCGGCGCCTGGGTATGCAGACACTGGCAATCACCGGTTGCCCCTATTTTTGCCGGCAAACAGCGACGCTGGTTTACCGGGAGTCCAGTGGTCGGGGATGGATAGACACGTTGGCGGGCATGTACAAAAATTGAATTCTGTTTTAATCGCCGAAGCGGTAAATCCGCCGAAATAGCGCCGGGCGGCTTCAGGTGATGAAGTACAATAAGGCTCCTCGTCGCGGCGGCATGGACACCATCATGGCCGGCCGCTGATATTGCCCATTTTCCCATATTGCCATGGCTCGCCCCCGTTTTTTACCCGACAACCTGACCCTGCTGCTGCTTTCCGTTATCGCGGCGGCCAGTATTTTTCCCTGCACCGGCCAGGTGGCCGTTGCCTTTGACTGGCTGACCACGCTGATGATAGGCCTGCTGTTTTTCATGCATGGCGCGAAACTGTCGCGCGAGGCGGTGATCGCCGGCGCATCGCACTGGCGCCTGCACCTGACGGTGTTGTTCTTTACCTTTGCAATATTTCCTTTGCTGGGGCTGCTGTTAAAACCGGCATTGCTGCTGATTATCACTCCCGATCTTTACCTGGGCATCTTGTTCCTGTGCGTACTGCCGTCCACCGTGCAATCTTCGATTGCCTTTACCGCAGTGGCCCGCGGCAACGTGCCGGCGGCGATTTGCAGCGCATCCGCCTCCAATCTATTGGGCATTTTCCTGACGCCTTTACTGGTCGGCATGATCGTTGTATCGCATGGCGCCAATCATTCTTCACTGGATTCCATCCTGAAGATTGTCTATCAGTTGCTGGTGCCTTTCGTAGCCGGCCAGATAGCCCGGCCGTGGATCGCCCCATGGATAGAAAAGCATAGGGATGTACTGAAGATGGTGGACCAGAGTTCCATCCTGCTGGTGGTATATGTCGCCTTCAGCGAAGCGGTGGGGCAGGGCCTATGGAAGCAATTGCCCTTGTACATGCTGGCCAGCCTGATAGGCATCAGCGCCGTCATGCTGGCGACGATCATGAGCCTGGCGACGTACACTAGCCATCGTTTCGGCTTCAGCAAGGAAGACGAGATCACCGTCGTATTTTGCGGCTCCAAAAAAAGCCTCGCCAGCGGCGTGCCTATGGCCAAGGTGTTGTTTGCCAGCCAGTCGGTAGGCATGGTGCTGTTGCCCCTGATGCTGTTCCACCAATTGCAATTGATGGTCTGTGCGGTGATGGCGCAAAAATATGCGGCGCGCAATGCGAAGTAGGCCGGGTAGATAACCGACTCACATTAATTCTTCAGGCCATGAAAAAACGCCGCGCCGGATATTCCCGGTGCGGCGTTTTTTATAGATAAAGCTTATTCCTGGCCGACCTGCAGGATCAGCTTGCCGAAGTTCTTGCCTTCAAACAGCATCAGCAGCGTATCGGGGAAATTTTCCAGGCCCTGGACGATATCTTCGCGCGTCTGGAATTTACCCTGCGCCATCCACTTGCCCATCTCCGCCGCAGCTTCCGGATAACGCGCGGCATAGTCAAACACGACGATGCCCTCCATGCGGGCGCGGTTCACCAGCAAGGACAGATAATTGGCCGGCCCCTTGACCGGCGTCGTATTGTTGTACTGCGAGATTGCGCCGCAAATGATGATGCGTGCCTTCATATTGATGCGCGTCAGCACCGTGTCCAGGATTTCGCCGCCGACATTGTCAAAGTAGATGTCGACGCCGTTCGGGCAGTGCTGTTTCAGGCCATCCTTGACGGAGCCGGTTTTATAATCGATACAGGCATCGAAACCGAGTTCATTGACAACGAAATCGCATTTGTCCTTGCCGCCGGCAATGCCGACCACGCGACAGCCCTTTTGCTTTGCTACCTGACCTACCGTCTGGCCTACCGCACCGGCCGCACCGGACACCACGACCGTCTCGCCGGCCTTGGGCATGCCCACGTCCAGCAAGCCGAAATAGGCCGTCATGCCGGGCATGCCGAGGGCATTCAGGTACTTGGGCAGCGGCGCCAGCTTGGGATCCACCTTATAAAATGCTGCAGTCTTGTCGTCCGCCGCGCCTACCCAATAATTTTGTACGCCGGTGCCTCCCGATACATAGTCGCCCACCGCGAACCGGGAGGATTTGGAGGCAATCACTTTGCCCACGCCGCCGGCACGCATCACCTCGTCAATCGCGACAGGGCGGATATAGGACTTGCCCTCGTTCATCCAGCCACGCATGGCTGGGTCCAGCGACAGGTAGATGCTTTGAACGACGATTTCGCCGTCGACGATGTCGCGTACCGCTTCTGTCGTGACAGACCAATCGCTGTTTTTCGGCATGCCCACAGGGCGTGCAGCGAGACGGAATTGTTTATTAACGAGGGCGCTTGTCATGGTGTCTCCAGATGGTTGTGATGGTACTGCCTGTGCTCAATGCCCGACGGGCGATAAAGTGCTCAACTATACATTATTAAGAACGATCGTGCTTTTTATTTTAAGGAATGCATTTCCAGGTTTGATATTGGCAGGGAGGCAATGCACTTCATGCTAGGTAGAAGCGCCACTGGCATGAGACAATTGGAAGTTAAGTATTTTTATATTCCGCAAAATAATATTCGCTTTTAGAATCAAATCAGGCCATGGCTTGATATAAGAACACCATTATGCATCCAGAATACATACTCACCCTGTCTTGCCCCGATCAACGCGGCATCGTCCATAAGGTTTCCGGTTTTTTAGCGCAGCACGGCTGCAATATTATCGATTCCGCCCAGTTCGGCGATGCGCAGTCAAAACTGTTTTTCATGCGTGTGCATTTTTCTGCTGAAGATGCCCAAATAGCGGATGCCGCCTTGCGCGCCGAATTTGCCGCACTGGCCGCCGACATGCAAATGCAGTGGCAATTGCATGATGCGCACCACAAGCCGCGCGTGATGCTGATGGTGTCCAAGATAGGCCATTGCCTGAACGATTTGCTGTTCCGCTACAAGAGTGGTTTGCTGCCGGTAGAGATACGGGCCATCGTGTCCAACCATACCGATTTCTACCAGCTGGCGGCCAGCTATAACATTCCCTTCCACCACTTGCCGCTGGCGGCTGGCGCATCAGCCGAAGCCAAGCGAGTGCAGGAGCAGAAGGTGCTGGACATCGTCGCCGACAATGAGATCGAACTGGTGGTGCTGGCGCGCTATATGCAAATCCTGTCGCCGGAAATGTGCACTGCGCTGACCGGCAAGGCCATCAACATCCATCACTCCTTCCTGCCCAGCTTCAAGGGCGCGAAACCGTACTACCAGGCCCATGAGCGCGGCGTGAAGCTGATCGGCGCCACTGCCCATTTTGTCACCGGCGACCTGGACGAAGGCCCCATCATCGAGCAGGATGTTGAGCGCGTCGACCATGCAATGGAACCGGACACGCTGACGGCAATAGGGCGCGACGTGGAGTGCGTGGTATTGGCGCGCGCCGTCAAATGCTTTGTCGAGCACAGGATATTGTTGAACGGCCACAAGACCGTGGTATTCAAGTAAGAAGCGGCGTAATCAGAAGCACGAACAGATCAAAAAGATAGATCAGAACAAATAGAACATGGCATTAAAATCAATTATCTACAAAGCCGACCTGAGCATTTCGGACATGGACCGCGGCTACTATGCAGAACACAGCCTGACCATCGCCCGCCATCCGTCCGAGACCGATGAGCGCATGATGGTCAGGGTGCTGGCGTTCGCCATCCACGCGAGCGAAACCCTGAACTTTGCTAAAGGACTGTCGGACGTGGAAGAGCCGGACCTGTGGCAAAAGGATTACACGGAAGCGATACAGCTGTGGGTGGAGGCCGGCCAGCCGGATGACAGACGTCTGCTGAAAGCCTGCGGCCGGTCCGAGAAAGTTGTTGTTTATAGTTATTCCAGCACCAGTGACATCTGGTGGAAACAGATGAACAGCCGCCTGGATCGGGCAAAAAACCTGAGGGTGATGAATGTGCCGGCCGAAACCAGCCAGGCGCTGACGAAACTGGCGCAACGCAATATGCAGTTGCAATGCACGATACAGGATGCGCAGATCTGGCTGACTGCGGGTGAAGAGTCGGTACAGGTGGACCTGGAAACCTTCAAGGCCGAAGGCTAGGGCTTAGCCGGCAGTTGCGCGTCCGGACCGGCCGGATGCAACTCCATTAGCCGGATACGTTCCAGCAGCAGGTCCGCGACCTGCCAGCTGGATGGCTGCCACGCGTGCACCACCGGCACATGCAGCACTTCATCGGCCCAGTCCACCTGCACTTCGGAGAATGCGACGATGCAATCGTTGCCTTCATCGCCGAACGGGCTGAACCTGCCCTTGATCCCTTTATTGCCTATTATTGCCGTGGTCGGCACCGAGGCCGCAGGCACGGCCTGCATGCGCGCGTCAGATGCCAGCAACTGGCCGCAATCGCCGGTGAACAGCCGGTAAATAAAGAAATTCCTCAGTTTCCTGGCCAGCCGGGAAGGGCTGGTAGGCGAGCCCAGCAGGAACAGGCGTTGCGGCATGCGTGTGCCTTCCGGCAGGCTGGCGAGCGTCGCCCTTAACAATACTCCGCCTAGCGAATGGCCAAGCACCGCATATTCGCCTTCGGCCGCGATGTCCTGCAGCTTCTTGCCCAGCCGCTGACTTATCGCATCAAAGCTTTCCAGCGCCACCGAGTAATGAAAACTGTCGAATACGTGACCGTGCTGCTGCAGCCGGATACGGATGGGAAACCCGGATATCGGTGAACGCCCCATGCCGTGTACGTACAGGATGCGCATGCTCTCCAGATCCCCTGGTCAATTAATACTTAGAACCGGCCAACTCCGTCAGGCAGCCAGTACCCGGCGCAGCCATGCGCCTATATCGTCTATCTCTTCCTGGCAGACCGAGTGCTGCATCATGTATTCATGCCACTCCACTTTGTATCCCATGGATACCAGCAGGTCGCGCGATTGCTCTGCACGCTGGATCTGGATCACCGGGTCGCCGCGGCCGTGCGCCAGGAAGACAGGCGTATCCTGGTTGGCGGCATTGCGTTCTGCCGCGACAACATCGCGCAAAGGCACATAGCCGGACAGGCATAACAGGCCCAGCAGCTTCTCAGGATAACGCAGGCCGGTCTGCAGGGTCATTGCGCAACCCTGCGAAAAGCCGGCCAGGATGATGCGCTCGGCCGGGATGCCGCGAGATTTCTCGCGCTCTATCAATTGTTCTATTGATTTTTGCGAAGCACGCAGGCCGCTTTCATCTTCACGCCGCGCAATATCGGTCCCCAGGATGTCATACCAGGCGCGCATCACATAGCCGCCATTGATGGTGACCGGCATGGTGGGAGCGTTCGGGAAGACGAAGCGTATGCCGGGACAGCCGCTCAAGTCCAGTTCATTGACGATGGGTACGAAGTCATTGCCATCTGCACCGAGGCCGTGCATCCAGATAATGGATACGGAAGGATTCGGCTTGCTTTCCAGTTCTATGGTGTCGAGTAGTTTATTCATGGTTCGCGTGTTACGTTTAGCTAGGGCCGATGATGCCTTGGTTTGCGCTTGGGCTGCAGCACTCCGAAGGACGCCGGCGGCGAATAAGGCCATCCACAAACGGCGCCTGTTATTTTGCAGCTGCGCCACGGATTGCCGACTTGGGCCGGAACACCTTGCAAACAGCTTCATTGGTTTCTATGTAAGGCCCGCCTATCAGGTCTATGCAATAGGGCACTGCGGCAAAAATGCCGGAGACCATTTGCTTGCCGTCGGCGTCTTTCAGACCTTCCAGGGTTTCCTTGATGGATTTCGGCTGGCCGGGCAGGTTCAGGATCAATGCAGCGTGTCTCGGCGTTTCACGGATCACCGCAACCTGCCTGGACAGGATGGCGGTAGGCACGAACTGCAGGCTGATCTGGCGCATTTGCTCGCCGAAGCCCGGCATTTCCTTGGTGGCGACGGCCAAAGTCGCCTCCGGCGTCACGTCTCGCCGGGACGGACCGGTGCCGCCCGTGGTGATCACCAAGTCACACAGGCAGGTATCGACCAGTTCTTTCAAGGCTTGCTCTATGGCAGAACGCTCATCGGGAATCAGCCGTGTTTCCATAGTCCACGGCGTGCTGAGCGCCTTGCCGAACCATTCCTGCAAGGCGGGCAAGCCCTGGTCCTGGTAAACACCGCTGGAGGCGCGATCGGAAATCGACACCAGGCCGATTTTCAAGGTTTCGGCTGGTACGTCACTCGTCATCGTGCTCCGCATCCTCGTCTTCATCTTCTTCGGCACTGCCGCCGTTTTTAGCGGCCGCAATCTGCTTCAGTATCTGGAAAATTTCGCGGTAGGCTTTCGGTGGCTTGTTTTCTGCCTGTTCCTTGCGCGCATTGCGGATCAGCGTACGCAGATGCTGCACGTCCAGTTCCGGATTTTCTGCCAGCAGCTCGGTCAGGGCATTGCCATCGGTCAACAGCTTTTCACGGCGTCGCTCCAGCGCATGCATGGCGGCAGTATCGGCCTTGGACAAGCCTTTCCAGCTATCCAGGGTTTTCTGGATCGCGGCGATCTCGATTTCATCCAGCGTGCGCATTTTCTTGCCGACATATTGCATCTGGCGGCGACGGCCCTCATGATCCTTGATCTGCTGGCACTCCAGGATGGCGTCCCGTACATCTTCCGGCATGGGCACCCGCTTGACACGGTCGCGTGGCTGCTCGACCAGTTCCTGGCCCAGCTTTTGCAGCGCGGTCATTTCGCGTTTTAATTGCGATTTGGAAGGACGATCATATTCTTGTTCGAACTCATTGGATTGGAAGCCCACTGAGCCCCGATTTGGATTTGGCATATTTCTGGCGCCTTTATTCTATAAACTTATTGAAACGACTGCTATGATACCCTCTTTAGTGCGACACGTGCGTCGCTCAAACGCCGCTCTTGCGGCAATCATTAGAAGCATTACAAACCTCAAAACATTCGCTAAGTCCTTGAATCTGAAGTTGATTCCAATGGATGTTAGCGTGGGCTGTGGAACTACGCCTATCGAGAACGTGTAGTTATACGTCAGATGCTCCCACCAAATTACATTCGACTTGTGACGCCTATAGGCAGGTTTTGCCTGAATATTGGACGTTAACTCGCTGAATTTATGCTCAAAAAGCCGGTCGGTGTTGCTGAAACACGACAAAGCGAAAATATATTTTGTTTTGTAAAATGTTCCCTTACCAGGAGACATTGACAGCGAACCAGCAATGGATCTGATAGTAAACTTGCGCAGTAATGCTGCTGCATCTTGAGCGCAAAGCTCTGAGATATCTTGTCATACCCGGAATATCAGGTGCTATGACCGGATGTACGACCATCTGCAACCTATTCGAGCATGCGTCATCGGTAACGATGGGGTGTGAAGCCTTGAAGACAATGTACCCCCAAGCTTTATTCGGCATCGAACTCACGCGAGTGACTAGATGGAGACTGCTAGCAGTGAGGCGGTTGAGGGGCTAGGTTAGTGCTGCATGAGTAACGTAAAGTGAATTTCCGTTTGAACCCTCGTAATTATCGATAGGCCCAAGCTGCTGTTGGCCTAAACCAAAATGGTACGTGGTTGGCTATTCTCGTTAAAGATGGGAATACGTCGTCATTAACAACCACTGGGGGAAAGGAAGACTCTAAACAGCCAGTTCACGAAGTAATCAATCGTGTTCGGTATCTCAGGGAACGTGGAAAACCCGATTCTCCGCCAACTTCTCAAATCATCGAAATGACGGCAGGCAATCCGTAAGGAAAGCTATTGGAGGAGCGGGCATGGGAGGATGGAAAAAGCGAACGCCGGGCGGTAATTGTCCGGATAGAGATTCAAAATTTGTCTCAGCTTGAAAGGGCGCAGACTTCCATCTGGTGCAACAGTCGTAAAACGACTGAATCGACTTACATAGTTATTTTTTTTAAATCGCCCCGAAGGGAACAGCTTCCCCCTTCGGGGGAGTTGCGTCCTCGGCGGGCACTACTATCCGAGGCTCAGCATGAGAGTAACTGATTTGAATCAGATCGGTTCTGCGTCCTCGCATGTTCCAACCGAATGGTCTGCCATTAACTGGCGAATTATTCAGAAGAATGTGAGAGTCGCGCAGATTCGTCTAGCGAAGGCAACGCAGGTTGGCGATTGGCGTAAAGTAAAATCTTTGCAACGATGGTTAACCCGCTCGTTTTCTGGTAAAGCATTAGCAGTGAAACGAGTAACAGAAAATCAAGGCAAACGTACTGCTGGTGTGGACCGCGAATTGTGGGCTACGCCTATACAGAAATTCGCAGCAATTGCTGGATTGAAGAAGCAAAAGTATCGACCCCTGCCATTACGGCGGGTCTATATTCCAAAAGCGGATGGAAAGTTACGTCCATTGGGGATACCCACTATGCGTGACAGGGCGATGCAAGCGCTGCACCTATTGGCCCTCGACCCGGTTCTGGAAACGGTGAGCGATCCGAATTCCTATGGTTTTCGGAAAAATCGTTCAACGGCTGATGCTATGGCCCAGATATTCATTACCGCATCCCAAAAAGTTTCGGCTCAATGGGTGCTGGATGCGGATGTCGAAGGCTTCTTCGATCATATTTCACACGATTGGATGGTCGATCATGTATGCATGGATAAATCGATCCTTCGAAAGTGGTTGAAATCCGGGGTGGTCGATCGGCAGCAACTGCTGGAGACGACAAGTGGATCGCCGCAGGGCGGTATCATTTCGCCCGCCTTGGCAAATTGGACGTTAAATGGCTTGGAAACAGAACTTGCGGCGCACTTGGAGGCCAAATGGGGAGTGACTAAGGCCAAGAAGCTGAAAATCAATTTAGTCCGATACGCGGATGACTTCGTTGTAACCGGGACTTCGAAAGAGGTACTGGAAACTGAAGTAAGACCGTGGATTGACACATTCCTTGCAACAAGAGGACTGCGTTTGTCTGCGGCCAAAACCAAGATCGTACATATTGATGAAGGCTTCGACTTTTTAGGGTGGAATTTCCGCAAGTATTCCGGAAAGCTGCTTATAAAGCCGAGTAAGAAAAACGTGCAAACGTTCTATGACAAGCTTAGGAAAGTCATCAACGACAATCTGGCTGCGAAGCAGGAAGATTTAATCAGACTGCTAAACCCCATGTTACGGGGTTGGGCCCAGTATCACAGCCCCGTCGTTGCCAAGGAAGCATACTCACGTATGGAGTCGCTGTTGTTTTGGCGACTAATGAGGTGGGCCAAGCGTCGTCACCCAATGAAGGGCGCAGACTGGATTAGTCGGAAATATTGGCGATCAGTCGACAATCGAAATTGGGTGTTTTCAACTGCATTCACCAAGACAAATGGCGAAGCGGGTGTGTTGGAACTGTACTCTCTTCCCAGCATGCCCATTGAACGTCACAGGAAAATCGTGGGGACTTACAATCCTTATGACCCAGAAATGGAGAGATATGGTGAGACCCTCCGCCAGGAACGCATGGTGAATACCATGCGCTACAGGAAGGGATGGGTTAAACTATATGTCGAACAAAGAGGCCTGTGTGCGTTGTGCGGGTACGAGATGGACATTGAGACGGGCTGGCATGATCATCACATTGAGTATCGTGTGGCGGGAGGTTCCGATGCTCTTGGAAATCGAGTGTTATTGCACCCGAACTGTCATACGCAGATTCACGGCCTTGCATTAAAAGTTGTTAAGCCGGCTCCTGTATAGGAGCTTTTGTTAAGCTTGAGCCGTGTGCGGTGAAAGTCGCAAGCACGGTTCTTAGGGGGGAGAGATTTCGGTAACGGATCTTTCCTACCCTCCTCCGTACACCCCAAATTACACAGCCTATGAGCCAACCAGTTTTTACCCATACCCAGGATCAATTGAAGCAAATTGCACAGGATGTATTGCGGTTTGCGCGTGAAAAAGGAGCCTCCGACGCCGCCGTGGAAATCAGCGAAGGCGGCGGCCTGTCGGTCAGCGTGCGCAAGGGTAAGGTCGAAACGATAGAACAAAACAAGGACAAGGGCATAGGCGTGACCGTGTATATCGGCCAGAAACGCGGCAATGCCAGCACCTCCGACTTTTCGCAGGCATCGCTGCAAGCCTCGGTGGAAGCCGCTTACAACATTGCCCGCTTTACCGCAGAAGACGATTGCGCCGGCTTGCCGGAGGCAGAGTTGCTTGAAATGCATCCCCGGGACCTGAAATTATGCTATCCGTGGCTGATTTCGGCGGAAGAGGCGATACAAATCGCCACCCGTACCGAAGCCGCGGCATTTTCTGTAGACAAACGCATAACAAACAGCGAAGGCGCCGGCGTCCACGTGCAGCAATCGCATTTTGTATCGGCCAATTCGCGCGGCTTTATCGGCGGCTATCCGTTTTCCCGCCACACCGTTTCGGTCGCACCTATCGCCGGCAAGGGCTCGCGCATGCAACGCGACGACTGGTATTCGTCGGTGCGCAATGCAAAAAACCTGGCGAAACCGGAAGAAATCGGCATTTATGCCGCACAGCGCGCGCTGGCCAGGCTGAATGCGCGCAAGCTGGATACCCGCAAATGTCCGGTGCTGTTTGAGGCGCCTTTGGCGGCAGGACTGCTCGGCGCCTTGGTGCAGGCGGTATCCGGCGGCGCGCTATACCGCAAGTCGACCTTTCTACTTGATTCGCTTGGCAGCCAGATTTTCCCGTCGCATATACAGGTCCTTGAGGACCCGCACGTGGTCGGTGCGGTCGGCTCATCGCCTTTCGATGACGAGGGAGTCAAGACCCACAAACGTGACGTCGTTGCCAATGGCGTATTGCAAGGCTATTTCCTGTCCTGCTATTCGGCGCGCAAGCTGGGCATGCAAACCACGGGCAATGCCGGCGGCTCGCATAACCTGAAGATGATCTCTTCATTGACCAAGCGCACCGACAATTTCAAGGCAATGCTGAAAAAACTCGACACCGGCTTGCTGGTGACGGAATTGATGGGACAGGGCGTGAATTATGTGACCGGCGATTACTCGCGCGGCGCATCCGGTTTCTGGGTGGAGAAGGGCGAAATTCAATACCCGGTAGAAGAGATCACGATCGCCGGCAACATGAAGGAAATGTTCCAGCAGATCGCAGCAATCGGTGCGGATACCTTGATCCGCGGCACCAAGGAAACCGGTTCCATCCTGATAGAAAACATGACTGTAGCCGGCAGCTGATGTCATGGAATAAGCGGCAGACGCCTCGTTAGAATATCGTGTCCTGACGCAACTAGTTTCCCTCTGCATGCATTTGCCGTTATACCGAACTTCGCTAGACAAACCTCAATTATGAGCAATAATGGAATAGTGGGCCGGGCTCCAGCCGCACGTCAGTAATCTATGACGACTGCGTTGCCAGGGTCGGGCCTGCTCTCTTGATGAGGTTCCATAATGTCTAATACCCATACTGCATCATTCCTGGTCAGGCTAGCCGCTACCATATGCGTTCTGTTCACTGTGCCCGCGTCAGACGCATCGGAGAGCGCGACCATCGTCGACACGGGGCAGGTCATTGCGGCTTCGCATCGCCACGCAATTCTCTGGGATACCCGCAGTGCAGCCGACTATACGCTAGGACACATCCCGGGTGCAGTGAACATCGGCGACATCGGCGCAGTGTTACGCGATGAAAACACGGAGGACTATATCGCGCTAGAAAAAATTGAGAGGATATTAGGCGCGGCGGGAATAGATCCAGCCAAGGAAGTCGTCGTGTACGGCGACAAGGCGAGCCCGTACGTGTACTTCGGCCTTGTGACCTTGCAATACCTGAATGCCGCAAATGCCAGGATTTACCATGGCGGCATCGACGACTGGAAATCTGCCGGTCAACCGATAACCAACGTAGTGACTCTGCTCCCGCCAGCCGAACTGAAACTGACGCCCAATCCCGCGCTTCTGGTCGATACCGCCGAGGTTGTGAAAAAACTCCATGATCCAAAAGTACAAATTGTCGATGCCCGTACGCCCAAGGAGTACCGCGGCGAAGATATCCGTGCAATCCGCGGCGGCCATATTCCCGGTGCTATCCCGGTACACTATATGGAAAACTGGGTTGACCCGGAAACACCGGGTAAGCTGGAGAAAAAATTAACCAGCAATAAAGACGGGATGAACCTGAAATCGCGCGAGCAGCTCCAATCCCTGTATTCCAGATTAGACCCGGATAAAGAAACCATAGTCTATTGCCAGAGTGGAATCCGTGCTTCGGAAACGGCGACAATCCTGAAGGACCTGGGATTTAAAGACGTCAAGGTTTATGATTCTTCGTGGCTAGGCTATGGAAATACGCTGGATGCCCCGGCCGAGAATGTGACATTTTTCAATGTCGGCCTCTTGCAAGGCAAACTCAATGCCATGCAAAAGAGGATCGATAAACTTGAAAAAGAATTGGCTAAAGAAAACGTCGCCAAGTAGGCAGCGGTTCAATTGATAATTGAAGCTTGCCCGGCAGACTCCACTTCGGCATGCGAAGAGCCCTACGTCACGCCGTTTGTGCCGGTAATAACTGTAGCCGGGATAAACGCAGCGATATCGCCAAGGCAGCTATTAGCAGCGTGACAAGTACCATCACCACGCCATTCCAGCCATCAAACTTCCATACCAGGCCGGAACAGGAGCCTATCAGGCTGGACCCCAGATAGTAGGCAAACAAGTACAGTGCAGAAGCCAGTGCCTGCGGCGGCCGGGCACGGCGGCCGACCCAGCTGCTGGTGATCGAGTGTCCGCCAAAGAAACCGAAGGTGAACAGGGCGATGCCGGCCACAATCAGCAACAGTCCTTTGGCCAGCGTCAATAACAGGCCGGACAGCATTAGCGCAATCAATATCCACAGCACGCGACGGCGGCCAAATTGATCGGCCAGCTTGCCGGCCCAGACCGAGCTGAAGATGCCAAGCAGGTAAAGGGCCGAAATCGCGCCCACCGCGCTCTGGCTCAGGCCATATTCGGGCGCCAGCAGGCGATAACTGATGTAGTTGTACAGGCTGACAAAACAGCCCATCAGCAAGAAACCGATCAGGAAAAACCAGGGCAAGCCGTCATCCATGAAGTGCTTGCGTATCGCCACCGGCATTGCGGCAAAACTCAAGGTGCGCTTGCTGAAGTTTTTCGATGCAGGGAGGCTGCGCAAGAACTCCACTGCCGCGGCCAGCCCGGCCACGCCGACTATCAGCAAGGCAATGCGCCAGCTCAGGTGATCGCTGAGAACGGAAGTCACCACCCGGCCTGTCATGCCGCCAAATGCGCTGCCGCCTATATACAGGCCCATCGCATAGCCTAGGGATTTGGGCTCTATCTCTTCGCTCAGATAGGCCATTGCCACCGCCGGCAATCCCGCCAGTACGATACCCAATACGGCCCTGCACACCAGCAATTGCGCATAATTTTGCGCAAACGCACATAAGACCGTCATCACAGCCGAGCCAAACAATGCAAAGCACATCAGGGGCTTGCGCCCCAGCGCGTCCGATACAGCGCTGGCAAACAGCAGGCAAATCGCCAGCGCCGCGGTCGAGATCGACAACGACCAGCTGCTTTGCGATGGACTGAGATGGAACTCATGCGAAAACAGCGGCATCAGGGGTTGCACGCAATACAGCAGGGCGAAGGTGGAAAATCCGCCGAAAAACAGGGCCCGTTTCACGCGCTGGAATTCGACAGTGCCTATTTGTATCTGCGACGTCGCAGCATCATTGACGGGGAGGGGAACCTGGCTGCTCATGTTAAAACTCTCAAATATGGATATGGCGACAACAAATCGCGACTAGACTTGTCGGCTGTTCCCATACTAGATTTATGCTTTAATACGGTCCAATATATATTTATGCGACTTTTAATACTTTAAACAGATAACAGAATTATGGAACTGCGCCATCTACGCTATTTTGTCACCGTCGCTGAAGAGCTGCATTTCACCCGCGCGGCGGAGCGCCTGCATATAGGCCAGCCGCCGCTGAGCCAGCAAATCCAGGCATTGGAAGAAGAAATCGGCGTGCAATTGCTGGAGAGGAGCAAGCGCTGGGTCAGGCTGACGCCGGCGGGCAAATCTTTCCTGGAGGATGCGCGTAAGATACTGGCCTTGTCGGAGCAGGCGCCTCAAACGGCGCGCCGGGCAAGCCGGGGAGAGATAGGGGAGTTACGCATAGGCTTTACGCCGTCCACGCCGTTCACCGAAATTTTTCCGGTTGTGATCAACCTGTTCAGGAGACAGTTTCCGCAAGTGACGCTGAGCCTGCGTGAAATGCCGACGATGCGGCAGCTGGCGGCCATCGAGGAACGCCAGCTGGACCTGGGGTTTATCCGCCCGACCGAGGTTGACGTGGGCAAGGCGATATCGCTGACTATTCTCAGCAATGATCCGCTGCTGCTGGTGATGCCGGCCAAGCACAGGCTGGCCAAACGCACATCGATACCATTCAAGGAGCTGGCAGGGGAGTCATTTGTGATGTATCCGCACCACGCCGGCACCGGCCTGTCGCGGCAGGTGCAGCGCCTGTGCAGGGAGGCCGGTTTTGAACCGCAAATCGTCCAGGAGGCGCAGGAAGCATCTACCATCATCGGCCTGGTTGCAGCCGGTTGCGGCATCTCCATCCTGCCGGAGTCTTTCAGGAAGATACATCTGAACGGCGTGGCTTATCGGCCAATGGCAGGCGAAGCATCCAGCACCAGCCTGATGCTGGCAAAGCTGGCGGATGAAAATACCGTATTGACGGAAGCTTTCGTTCGGTTGGCGACTGCAGCGGCCGGCAGTCAGTAATCAGGCGCCCAGATAGGCTTCTATGACCCGCGGATTGTGCAGTAAATTCTGCCCGCTGTCGGACAATACGATCTTGCCGTTCTCCAGCACGTAGCCGCGTTGCGCTATCCTTAAAGCCTGGCGCACGTTTTGCTCTACCAGCAGGATAGTCAGGCCGGTCTGGTTGATTTCTTTCAGCACGCGGAAAATTTCCTGCACCATCAGCGGCGCTAGCCCCATCGATGGTTCGTCCAGCAAGAGCACGCGCGGCTTGGCCATTAGTGCGCGGGCGATCGCCAGCATTTGCTGTTCGCCGCCGGACAGATTGCCGGCCAGGCCGGTTTCGCGCGACTTCAGCACCGGGAACAAAGAAAACACCCATGCCAGGTCCTTCTGCGCCTGCTGCTTGTCCTTGCGGACATAGGCGCCCAGATCCAGGTTTTCACGCACCGTCAGCGTGGTCAAAATTGCGCGGCCCTCGGCCACCTGCACGACACCGCTCTGGACTATACGGTGCGGCGCAAGCTGGGTCAGGTCCTGGCCGTCAAACATGACCTTGCCGCTGCCAGGTTTCAGCAAACCGGAAATCGCCAACAGGGAAGTGCTTTTGCCAGCGCCATTGGCGCCGACCAAGGCAGTAATTTCACCTTCATGCAATTCCAGGCTGATGCCCTTGACCGCTTCGATATGGCCGTAGGAAACGGCGAGGTCTTGTACCTGCAGGATTACGCCCATGCCTCGTCCTCCTTGCCAAGGTAGGCTTCAATGACGTCGGGATTGCTGCGGATTTCTGCCGGGCTGCCTTCGGCGATGATCTTGCCGAAATTCAGCACCGCGATTTTTTCGCACAATTCCATCACAAAACGCATGTCATGCTCAATCATGAAGATGGTGAAACCCCTTTGCTTGATATTGACGATCTCTGCCATCAGCTCGGTTTTTTCCGCCGGGTTCATGCCGGCGACCGGCTCATCCAGCAATAATAATTTGGGCTCGGTAGCTAGCGCGCGGGCAAATTCCAGCTTCCTTTGCTCGCCGTAGGACAGGTTATCCGCCAGCATCTGGGCCTTGTGGTCCAGCCTGACCCAGGACAGCAATTCCATGGCCCTTTCCCTGGCCCTGGCCTCAGCCGCCTTGAAAGACCCAAGATTGAGCAAGATGCCGGCAACACCGTAGTTCAAATGATCATGCATGCCGACCACCACGTTTTCCAGCAAGCTCATTTCCTTGAAGATGCGGATATTCTGGAAGGTGCGCGCGATGCCCAGCTTGGTAATCTGGTGCGGTTGTACCGACGTCAGGTCCTGGCCGTTAAAACGGATATCGCCGTTGGAAGGCCGCAACAAGCCGGTGATCAGGTTGATGATGGTGGTCTTGCCGGCGCCGTTAGGGCCGATCAGTCCGAAGATGCTGCCTTGTGCGACATTGAAGCTGACGTCCTGCAATACATGCAGGCCGCCGAAATTTTTACTGATGGCAGTGAGTTGCAGCATTAGCCGGCCTTTCCAATTTTACTTGCCATATTTTTCTTGAGTGCGCGCCGCTGCCAGAAAGCACGTATGCGGACGGGGTCCCAGATTCCTTTAGGCAGGTACAGCACTACCAGGATCAAAATCAGGCCGTTCGCCGCCAGGCGAAAATCCTTCAGGTAGCGCATCAGCTCGGGCAACAGGGTCAGCACGGTGCTGCCTATGACGGGGCCGATCAGGTTGCTGGTGCCGCCGAAGACTGCCATGGTGAGGATATCGACTGCGTTTTCAAACGCATAATTACCCGGGCCTATGGTGAAGGTGTAGTGCGCATTCAAACCGCCGGCAACGCCGGCAATGACGGCGCCCAGCACAAAAGCCAGCAGCTTGTAGGCAGAAACATTGACGCCCATCAGCCGCGCCGCCGTCTCGTCCTGCTTGATCGCTTCAAACGCGCGGCCTATCTTGGAGCGGCGTAGCCTGGCCAATGCGTATAGCGTGGCACCCAGCAGCAACACAATATGCCACCATTCGGTCTTCAGCGGAATGCCGTTCAAGCCCATGGGGCCGCCGGTGATGTCGAGATTGAGGACCACCACCCTGACTACTTCGCCAAAACCCAGGGTCGCCATCGCCAGGTAGACGCCGGACAGGCGCAGCGTGGGGATGCCGATAACCAGCGCCACCAGCGCCGGCAGCACCGCAGCAGCGAGCAACGCAACGGGGAAGGGCAGAGCCGTCTGCATGCTGATCATGGAAGCCGCATAGGCCCCTATGCCCATGAAAGCGGCATTCGCCAGCGACAGCAAGCCGCAAGACAGCGTCAAATAAATCGACAGGGCCAGCATCGCATTGATGCCGATACTGAAAATAACGGTGCTATAAATAGCCCAGAAACCATCCCACCATTCAAGCATGATCTTAAGCCTTTCTTTCCAAAACCTTGCCAAACATGCCGGAAGGACGGACTAACAAGATCAAAAACAGCAAACCGAACGCCACCGCGTCGCGGAAATCGCTGGACAGGTAGGCCACGCTCAGCACCTCGGCAAAGCCCAGGAACAAGCCGCCTATCATCGCGCCGCGGATATCCCCCATGCCGCCCAGGATGATCACCGCGATGCCCTTGTGCAGCATCGGTTGTCCCATAAATGGCGAGATGGCGTTGAAAGACAGGCCCACCAGCACCCCGGCAGCGCCACCCAGTGCTGCCGCGGCAAAAGATGTCAGGAAAAACAGGCCTTCCACATTAATACCCAGCAGGTAGGCAGCCTTCGGGGATTCGGCAATGGCGCGCAGCGCGCGGCCCAATTGGGTACGGCGCATCACCGCCAGCAGGATGATCATCAGGACAAAGGAAATCAGCACGATTGCCAGTTGCACTACCGTCAGGTGCAGATTGCCTACCGTAAAACTGTCTTCCGGAATGGTGCCGAAAGGGAAGCGCTTGTTTTCCGCGCCGAACACACCTTGCGCAATATTGGTCAGCATGATGGCGACGCCTATGGTCGCGATCATAGGAATAAGGTGGGGGGCGTTACGCTTGCGCAGCGGTCGCAGCACCAGGAAATCGACTACCAGCCCTATCAGCCCGGTGACCAGCATCGCCAGCAGCATCGCCATCCACAAAGACATCGCAAACTTGTTCACCAGCAGCAAGGCGACATAGCTGCCCAGCATGAAGATGGCCCCGTGCGACAGGTTGATGACACCCAGCACGCCAAACACCAGCGTAAAACCGAGCGCAAACAAGGCATATACGCTGCCTAGCGAAAGGGCATTGATCAGTTGTTGTTCTAACATGGCACCTGCTGATGAGATTATCCGAAGACTCTGCCCGGATGATAGGCGGGGAAGGTGCGCTGTTTCCGTCCGGAGTTCCAATATAAGGGAGGGATAGGCTCACCTCCCAAGCTCTTTCCCAGGACGTGAAGACGATCACAACCCGCCACGCAGGTTGTGATCCTTGATTTTACTTCAACAGGATGAACTTGCCGCCTTTGGCGATGTTCACGATAGCGTCTTGCTGGGCATCGTAACCGCCTTCCTTGCCTCCTTGCGGCGCGGCGCGACGGAATGCAAATTTGCCGGTTGCTCCGTCAAACTTGACTGCCGGCAGTGCATCGCGCAAGGCCAGCCTGTCTTTTTCCAGGTTGCCGCTCAATTTCACTTTGCCCAGCGCTTCGGCAACGATTTGCATTGCATCGAAAGCCTGCGCTGCGAACTGGTCCGGATCGCCGCCGAATTTTGCTTTGTAGTCAGCCATGAATTTCTTGTTTGCGGACGACGGGTTTTCCGAAGACCAGGGGCTGCCCATCAGCGTATTGTCGGCGCCGTCCTTGGCGATTTCAAACAGTTTGGGAGAGTTGAAGCCGTTGCCGCCGACGAAAGGCTGTTTCATGCCGAGCGAGCGGGTCTGCAAGATGATATTGGCAGCTTCTTCCGCCAGGCAGGAGCAGATGATGGCATCCGGATTGGAAGCCTTGATCTTGGTCAGCTGTGCCTTGAAGTCGACGTCGCCTTTGGCATAGGTTTCGGTGTCGGTCACGGCAATTTTTTGCGCTTCCAGCGCCGCCTTGAACACGTCGTAGCCGCTCTTCGTGAAAGCGTCATCGTTACCGTACAACACGGCAACCTTCTTGATGCCGAACTGTTTGACGGCTGCACGGGTAGTCACCGGCAACACGTCCGCTTCCATCACGGAATTGCGGAAAGTGAAAGGCCCCATATTGGTAATGCCGTCCGCTGTATTGCTGGTGCCGAACACCACTGTTTTGGACGCATTGGCGATAGGATCGGCAGCAAAGGCGGAATTGGACAGGGTAGGGCCGAACACCATCAGCACCTTGTCCTGGAAAATCAATTTCTTGAAGACGTTGATGGCTTCTTCTTTCTTGCCTTGCTCATCTTCTACGACCAGTACGATCTTGCTGCCGTTGACGCCGCCCTTGGCATTCAATTCATCGGCGGCCAGTGTAAAGCCGTTCTTGATCGCAACGCCATACTTGGCGGCCGGGCCGGTCAGCGCTTCGGCGACACCGATCTTGATATCTGCAGCAACGCCGGCTGCGGACCACGCCAGCAATGCACTCGCGGCCAGCGCTTTCATCTGATATGACATTCGTCTCTCCTGTTTATAGGTTTTATATGAATAAGTTGCTGCATTTATTATCGCCGGAAATTGTATGTTTGGTCAGGAAATGCGGCAATAAAACATCATGCGGCGACGCAACATAGACTACTTAAGTAAAACTACCGAGCCGGCTCAATATAAAAAAGGGCAAGCCCGGCTTGCCCTTGATAATTAAGCTGACAGGTGGCAGCAAGATCAGCCCAGCTTGCTGCGCGCGCGGGCAATCGCAGCTTTTACCTGGTTCGGCGCGGTGCCGCCGATATGGTCGCGAGCCGCTACCGAGCCTTCCAGTGTCAATACCGCGAACACATCTTCACCTACCAGTTTGGAGAATTGCTGCAACTCCGCCAGACTCATATCGCTCAGGTCGCAGCCCTTGTCGACGCAGGTACGCACAGCCAGCGCCACTGCCTCGTGCGCATCGCGGAAAGGTAGTCCTTTCTTGACCAGGTAATCGGCCAGGTCGGTAGCCGTCGCGTAACCCTGCAACGCGGCGGCGCGCATCGCATCCGCCTTGACGGTAATGCCTGTCGCCATGTCGGCAAAGATGCGCAGCGTATCGACCACGGTATCGACGGTATCGAACAGCGGTTCCTTGTCTTCCTGGTTGTCCTTGTTGTAGGCCAGCGGCTGGCCCTTCATCAGGGTCAGCAATGCGATCAGGTGCCCATTGACGCGGCCGGTCTTGCCGCGCGCTAGTTCAGGCACATCCGGGTTCTTCTTTTGCGGCATGATGGATGAGCCGGTACAGAAACGGTCGGCAATATCGATAAAGCCGACCCGCGGGCTCATCCAGATCACCAGTTCTTCCGACATGCGGGATACGTGCGTCATGATCAGCGCAGCGGCGGCGCAGAATTCGATGGCGAAATCGCGGTCGGACACTGCATCCAGCGAATTGTGGCAGACATCTTCAAAGCCCAAGGTTTTGGCGACCCGTTCGCGATCGATAGGAAAGGTCGTGCCGGCCAGGGCTGCTGCGCCCAAAGGCAGGCGATTCACGCGCTTGCGGCAATCCAGCATGCGCTCGGCATCGCGGCTGAACATTTCCACGTAGGCCAGCATATGGTGGCCGAAGGTAATCGGCTGCGCAACCTGCATATGGGTAAAGCCGGGTAATATGGTCTCCGCGTGCTGCTCGGCCAGGTTCAGCAGGGCCAGGCGCAGATCGCCCAGCAAGCTGACGATGATGTCGATGGACGAGCGCACATACAGGCGGATATCTGTCGCCACCTGGTCATTGCGGGAGCGGCCGGTGTGCAGGCGCTTGCCGGCATCGCCGACCAGCTCGGTCAGGCGTTTTTCTATATTCAGGTGCACGTCTTCCAGGTCCAGCAGCCACTCGAATTTGCCGGAATCGATTTCAGACTTGATCTGCGCCATGCCGCGCTGGATATCGGCATAGTCTTGCGCATTGATGATATTTTGTGCTGCCAGCATCTCCGCATGCGCCAGAGATCCCTGGATATCAAAGGCAGCCATGCGATTGTCAAAGAACACCGAAGCGGTATAGCGTTTGACCAGATCGGAGACAGGTTCGGAGAAGCGGGCAGACCATGCCTCGCTTTTTTTAGAGAATTGTGATGTCATAGTGGTTTCCAGTGTTATCCCTTTATTATAAGACACCGGAGCCCGATTTTTCATTTCGGCCTTTTGCGCATGCGCGCAAATCCGGCAAACAACCGCCTTTCATGACTGAACCCATACCGAAAATCTCTGCTCGCAATGACTCCCTGATTCCTGATTGCTGCAATATTGGCATCATTTTCCGGGTTTTGATCGCCGCCAATATACTGGTATTGCTGGCGCTGATGTCGCGTGGCCAGAGCAAATCGGACCTGTTGCAGGACTTTATAGAGATGGCGATGCTGGTGGAAACGATCAGCCTGGTTTCACTGCTGCTGCTATGCCTTGCCAGGAAACTATCGTTGCGCCATTTTTTACCCGACTGGACGCAGAGGGCTATTTGCGGCGTGGTTCCGGCGACAGTCTGCGGTTTGCTGCTGGCCTATTTTTCGGGCCTGGACTGGTTTGTCAACAGCTATCCACGTTTGCACCTCGGATATGCAATGCTGACCTGTTTTATTGCCGGCTTCTTGCTGCAGCACTATTTTGAGCTGCGCACCAGGGCCTATTCGCCGGCCTTGGGCGAGGCCAGGCTGCAGGCGCTGCAAGCCAGGATACGCCCCCACTTCCTGTTCAATAGCCTGAATGCCGTCTTGTCCATGATACGCACAGAACCGCAGCGCGCGGAAACAACGCTGGAGGACCTGGCGGACCTGTTTCGCGTCTTGATGCGGGACACCCGGGACATGAGCACCCTGCACGATGAAATACGCTTGTGCGAACAATATTTGTCGATAGAAAAAATCCGCCTCGGCGACCGTTTGCAAGTAGAGTGGCATATCACCAACCTCAGCGAGCAAGATCTGCAAAACGGACAAATCGCCACCTTATTATTGCAACCGCTGCTGGAAAACGCCGTGCACTACGGCGTGGAGCCGTCAACCCAGCCGGCCGGCATCGTGGTAGAGATACAACGCAAGCTGGATAAAGTTGATATTCGCATCGTGAATCCTTACCATGGCACCGCAAGCATGCCAGGAGGAAATCATATGGCCCTGGATAATATTCGCGAAAGATTGCGCCTGCTTTACGATATAGAAGCCAATTTGAGCTTTGGCGCAGTGGCCGGCAACTTCGAAGTGAAATTGCATTTCCCCTATAAGAAATAAGCAAATGCGAAAGCACAGAATTTTCATCGTTGACGACGAGGCGCCTGCCCGGCAAAGGCTGGGCATGCTGTTGTCCGACATCCAGGACAGCTGCGCTTGTGAGCTGACCGGCGAGGCGGGAAGTGCGCAGGATGCGCTGGACGCCATCATGTCCAGCAAGCCGGACATCGTTTTGCTGGACATACAAATGCCCGGCATGACCGGCATAGAGCTGGCCCACCATCTGAGCCGCAGCATGGGCGCGGCGACGCCCGCCATTATTTTCGTCACTGCCTATGATGAATATGCGGTGAAAGCCTTCGATGTGCATGCCTTGGATTATCTGTTGAAACCGGTGCGCGCTACCCGCCTGGAAGAGGCAATCAGACGCGCCGGACAGATCAGAGCCAGCGCGCAGCAACCTTCGATAGCGGAAGCCATTGCAGCGGTGCCGGCCAGGCGCCGCCATTTTTCAGTATTGGAGCGGAGCAGGGTATTGCTGGTGCCGGTAGCGGATGTCTTATTCCTGAAGGCTGAGCAAAAATATGTGACCCTGCACACCCGGGAGCGCAGCTACTTGCTGGAAGAACCACTGGTTTCGATAGAAGAAGAAATGGCCGACGTGCTGGTGCGCGTGCACAGGAATGCGTTGATTGCACGGAATGCGATCAGAGGCGTCGAGCGGGTCAGCAGCGTTGCGAACCAGGGCGCGGAACGAAGCGGCCCGGCCATTGCGGATACCGACGGCGAACATGAGAAAGTTACCGAATCCTGGCAAGTCATACTGCGCGACACCGATGAACGCCTGCCTATTTCCCGCCGCCAGTGGCCGCTGATCAAATCGCTGGTGCGCTGAGCCATCTGCACTCTTGCTGCGGGATCGGCCAGTCCCAACCGCCAACCAATCTACCTTACCCTCATTTCATGAACAATATCCATCTGCAGCGCCAACAACTCCGCAGCCAGTGCCAGATCATTTTCCCCGGCTTCCATAGCCCCAGCCCGGCGGAAGAGTTCCGCGCCATCGCCGCATGGTGCGAAGCAAATAGCATCGAACACGATGTCTACGGGGAAGGCGAACTGCTGAGTGGCTTCGAACAGAAAGTTGCCGCATTATTAGGCAAGCCGGCTGCCGTATTCATGCCCAGCGGCGTGATGGCGCAGTTGATCGCGGTCCAGATCTGGGCCGAGCAGAGCGGCATACCGCGGTTTGGCTTGCATCCGACCTCGCACCTGATAGGCCACGAAGAGCAGGCTTACCAGGCCTTGCTGAAGCTGCACGGCGTCCCTGTCGGCGACCGCCTGAGCCCCATGCTGGCCGCTGACCTGGAGGCAAGCAGGCAAAGCCTGGCCTGCCTGCTGGTGGAACTGCCGATACGCTGCGCGGGGGGGCAGTTGCCGGGATGGGATGAGTTGCAGGCACTGAAAGACAAAGCCCGCGAGCGGGGTATCCCACTGCATATGGACGGCGCGCGGCTGTGGGAAAGCCGCGCCTTTTACGGCAAGACCCACGCCGAAATCGTCGAAGGTTTTTCCTCGGTTTACGTATCCATGTACAAGGGCATAGGCGGCTTGGCCGGCGCGGTGCTGCTAGGAGAAGAAGAGTTTATCGCCACGGCCAGGCTGTGGCAACGCCGGTTGGGCGGCACGTTGATCCATCAAAGCCCCATGGTGGCATCGTCCGCAATGCGTTTCGACGAGCGCCTGTCCCAGATGGATGCCTGCCTGCAAAGAAGCCAGGCGCTGGCAGAAGGCTTGCAAGCATTGACTGGCATACGGGTAAATCCTGCGATTCCACAAACTAATATGATGCATATCTACTTTGACGCGCATCAGGACAAAGTGATGGCGGCAAGGGACAAGATTGCGGCGGAAGAAAAGCACTGGGTAGTCGGAGTGGTGCGCCCGGCGGAAGTGCCGGGCTGGAGCTTTACTGAACTTTACGTTGGAGACCAATTGCTCGGCTTGAGCAACGAACAGGTACTGCCGTACTTCCAGCGGCTGCTGGAATTAAGCCGTGCTGCATAAAAAGCGCGAGAAGGATTTGATGGCATAGTCGTTCGCTTCCATTTCCAGGCCGGCAACCTTGTCTGTCTTGCGGCTGCGCGGTCAGGAAAATAATCGGCGTGGTGGTAACATCACGTAACCGTCGGCACAGGTCAAAGCCATTGGAATCCGGGGCCGACTGGCGAATCCCTCGCTGGTCAAAGCATAGACTATGGTGTCGGCAATGGCCGCCTCGTCCTCCACCAGCAATACATACGGAGCCCCACTGGCGCAGGCCGGTGCAAGGGGTGAGTTGATGGTCATTTGGAGTGGATCCTCATCAAAGCCGGCCTGAGAGCATTTTTTTCAGTTCAGTGGAAGAGCATTTCTGCAACTGCACTTGCGGTGTACCGTGCCATGCAGCAAAGCTTTGCACTGCGCCGGCGACATCATCGGCGAAGGCCTGGCTGACGCGCACCCCCGGTTCCAGGTGCAGGCTCTTGATTTCAAATATATCGTCCTTGCGGTGCGCTTTCGCATCCAGCCTTCCGACCAGCACGCCGCGCCGTAAAATAGGCAAGGTAAAATAGCCGTAACGCCGTTTCGGTTCGGGGGTATAGCACTCCAGCTTGTAGTCGAAATCGAATAGCTCGATGGCGCGCTTCCTGTCCCAGACCACCGGATCGAAAGGGGAGAGGATGCGGGTCGCCGTAGCCTTCAGCTTTCTTTGATCGGCCTGATCCAGCAAGCCGGCATGGTCCGGATGCACATATACCGGCTGCTCCCAGCCGTCCACCTGCGCGGTCAGCAGCAAGCCCTGTTTGGCCAGTGTGGCAGGCTGGATCTGCGGATCCAGCTTACCCATGCGAAAATAATCCGCCACCCAGCCTGCCTTGGCGATACCCAGCGCGCGGACTGCCTTCAATACCTGCTCACGCTGCCCTTCGATTTGCGGACGCAGGTCGCGCTTGTCTTTCCAGGCCGCGTGCACACGCTCGCGCAGATCATAGATGCGCTGGAAATTATGCCGGCGCGCCACCATCAATTCGCCGCTGGTGAACAGCACTTCCAGTGAGCGTTTTTCCGGTTTCCATTCCCACCAGCCGCCTGCCTTGCCGTCCTTGCGCTCGAAATCCGCTGAGCGGGCCGCGCCGTTTAACTTGATGTGCTTGCGTATCTGCTCAACGGCATCCGCATTGCCGGCCAGCCACTTGTGATTGTATTTCCAGCCCAGCCCTTGCGGCGAAATCATCTGGTGCCGGTAAAGGCCATAGTCTTCGATAGGCAGGAAACAGGCTTCATGTGACCAGTATTCAAAGAGTTTGCCGTCGGCCAGCAACTCATCCAGCCATTCCTGTTGATAAGATCCAAGGCGGCTCCACAGCACCAGATAGGGGCTGCGCGCCACCACATTGATGGTATCGATTTGCAAAGCCGCCATTTTGCGTATGCTGGCGAGCACATGCTCTTTGCTGGCTTTGCCGCGCGGCGGGTTCAACAGGCCCTGCGCCGCAAGGTGTAGGGCGCGCGCAGAGGTGAGGGACAGCTGGGTCATTCGCGTAGTCTATTCGTGTAGTCAATTTGCAATTAACACCATCATACACGGACGTAAATTTTTAAGCTAAACGGCCACTGGCAGCCAGGCAGAGCGCAACAGGCCCATCATCACCGAATCGCATACCTCGCCTTCGACCAGCCAGCGTTCCTTCAGCAAGCCTTCACGCTGGAATCCCAGCTTTTCCAGCACAGCGATCGAAGCCGCATTACGTGGGTCAATATCAGCCTCTATCCGGCGCAGGCTCATCACCTCAAAGGCATAGTCGAATATTGCAGTCAAGGCCTCCCGCATATAACCCCGGCCCCAGGCATCTTTATGCAGGATATAACCGATGTCGGCCCTCAAATTACCCGCGTCGATCGCATACAGGCTGCATACGCCTATTACGCGTCCATCCTCACGCCGCGCCAGTCCCCACCGAAGCTGGGACTTGTCGATGAATGACTGCTCGGTCTTGTCAAAATACGATTGCAGCTCGGTCGGAGAAGAATACGGGCCGCGTGACCAGTAGCGCAAGGTTTGCGGGTCGCTGAAGATGGAAAACAGTGCATCGATGTCGTCGGTGCTGATGGCACGCAGTTCCAGCCGTGCCGTTGGCAATACGGGTAGTACAAACGGAAATGTTCTCATAGCGTATGCCTCAATGGAAAACGGGCGCGACTGAGGCGCGCCCGCTCCGAATTCTGTCGACTTAGAAGTGTTTCAGTCCGATTGCAGCCTTCACTTCATCCGTAGTCCTGGCTGCGATCTCACGTGCTTTTTCCGTGCCTTGCTTCAGCATCTGCAAGACCTGGCCGCGGTCTTTTTCAAATTCCTGGCGGCGCTCACGTATCGGCGCCAGCATGTCCTGCAATATGCCTTCCAGCCGTTTCTTGACCATGCCGTCGCCCAGCCCGCCGCGCACATAATGATCCTTCATCACTTGCAGGCCTTCCTGATCGGTATCAAAAGCGTCCAGGTAAATAAAGGCGACGTTGCCTTCCAGGTGGCCTGGATCTTCCACCCGCAGGTGCAGCGGATCGGTATAGATCATCTTGACCGCGGCCTTGATCTCGGCCGCAGTCGCGCCCAGATTGATGGTATTGCCGAGCGACTTGCTCATTTTGGCCTTGCCGTCTATACCGGGCAGGCGGCCGATCTCGGGCACCAGCGCCTGCGCTTCCACCAGGATGTCGCGTTTGGCCAGGCGATTGAAGCGGCGCACGATTTCATTGGTCTGTTCTATCATCGGGATCTGGTCTTCGCCGACCGGCACCAGGCTTGCCTTGAAGGCGGTGATGTCCGCCGCCTGGCTGACCGGGTAAGTCAGGAAACCGGCCGGGATGTCCCTTTCAAAATTGCGCAGCAAAATTTCCTGCTTGATGGTCGGGTTGCGCTCCAGGCGCGCCACCGTCACCAGGTTCAGGTAATAAAAGGTCAGCTCGGTCAGTTCAGGGATTTGCGACTGGATAAAGATCGTCGACTGGGCCGGATCTATGCCCACCGCCAGATAATCCAATGCAACTTCCAGCACATTGTTATGCACCTTGGCCGGATCGTCCATGTTGTCAGTCAGCGCCTGCGCATCGGCCAGCATGATGAATTGCTGGTATTGATGCTGGTATTTGACGCGGTTGCGCAAACTACCGACAAAATGGCCCAGGTGCAAAGGGCCGGTAGGGCGGTCACCGGTAAGGATCAGGTGGTTTTTATCGCTGGGCACGGTATTGGATGCGCTGCTGGCGGTATTGGACTGCGTATTCTGTTCATTCATGTTTTTTCCTTGGATGCTGCGAATGCCGTTGCATTCATTGCCGTATTCAATATGTTGCTTCATTTCCGCGCATAAAAAATGCCGCTCTGGAACGGCGGCATGGATATGGGGTGAAATCTGGAGAAATCGCGATTCGTCTGCCGTCCCGGTCTATCCCAGGCGCCAATAATCAGACAGAGAGATCAGAAATTTGCCAATGGTTGCGGAATTCATGCTGCCATGATGCCTTTTTGCTTGCTGCGTTGTCAAGTTGAACGCTATTTCATTTAACTACGCTGCAGATATCATCCCCGTTTAATTGGCAGCCGGGCGCAGCCCAATGGGGCCCGCTAGAACAGGCAGGCGCCTTCCCGTCTTGCCTGGACAGCTTTCTAAAACGCCCGTCACCGGCCGCAAGCGGTTAAAACCCGTTTCTGCCTTGTCAAAGCCGATGGCAGTAGCATGTCTCCATGATAAAATCTGCGGTTGATTGGCTTAATGTGCAAGGAAAGCGCAAAACAGCCTTATTCCACATCAGCAGAGAGAGTGTTTTGAAAGTATCAGCCCCTAGCAAATTAGTTATCGCCTCCCGTGAAAGCCGTCTTGCCATGTGGCAGGCCGAGCATGTCAGGGACAGGCTGGCAGCGCTTTATCCCGATTGCACGATAGAAATCCTGGGCATGACGACCCGCGGCGACCAGATTCTGGACAAGGCACTCTCCAAAATCGGCGGCAAAGGCTTGTTTGTAAAAGAACTGGAAGTGGCGATGGCGGAAGGACGCGCCGATCTGGCCGTACATTCGCTGAAAGACGTCCCTATGGATTTGCCTGAGGGTTTTGCCCTGGCCGCCGTACTGGAGCGGGAAGACCCGCGCGATGCCTTTGTGTCCAATGATTATTCCGGACTGGACCAATTGCCGGCCGGAGCCGTGATCGGCACCAGCAGCTTGCGCCGGCAGGCGCTGATTGCTGCGCGTTACCCGCATCTGGTCATCCGCCCTTTGCGTGGCAACCTGGACACCCGGCTCAGGAAACTGGATCAGGGCGACTACGTCGCCATTATCCTGGCCGCCGCCGGCTTGAAGCGGCTGGGCATTCCTGAACGCATCCGTGCCTGCCTGGACCCAGAGCAAAGCCTGCCGGCAGCAGGGCAGGGAGCGATGGCAATTGAAATCCCCGCAGGCAGGCCGGAACTGCAGGAATGGCTGGCACCACTGAATCATGAAGCCACCGCGCAGGCAGTGGCTGCAGAACGCACCGTTTCCAAGGCTTTCGGCGGCAGTTGCCAGATTCCGCTGGCGGCATTTGCCGTGATAGAAAACGGCCGCATGCACTTGCGCGCAATGGTCGCCACACCTGACGGCAAGCGAATCGCAAAGGCAGAAGTCAGCGGCCCGGCAAATGCGCCGCAAGAACTGGGCAAGCAAGTTGCCGCAGCCTTGTCGGCACAGGACGCCGATGCCATCCTGGCGGCCTGCAAGGCTGAGGCCGCCGACGCAGGAGAATGAACTGCAGTTCACTGATACATACAGAACGCCAATTTAATCCGGATAAGCAGAAACGAGCATGAGAAATGAAGCCGGCGTGAAAGCGGTCGTGGTGACACGCCCTGCGGCCCAGGCGCACGCACTTGTACAGCGGATCTCCGCCATGGGGCGCAAGGCGGAGCTTTTCCCTTTATTGGAGATCCTGCCGCTGGCAGACTCGGCCCAACTGGATGCTGCACTGGGCAGCCTGGACAATTACGCGCTGGTGGCTTTCGTCAGCCCCAACGCGATTGACGCGAGCTTTGCGCGTATCCGCCACCTGGGCCATTTCAGCCATTGGCCTGCCGGCGTCAGCATAGGTGTGATGGGCGCCGGCAGCCGGGCCGCCTTGGCGGCGCACGGCGTTACCGATGCCAATACCAGGATACTGAGCCCCGTAGATGTTGAGCGCACCGATTCCGAAACCCTGCTCGCGGTGCTCGACCTGCAAGCGCTAAAAACGGGCAGGGTGCTGATCGTGCGCGGCGAGACCGGCCGCGAACTGCTGGCTGATGCGCTGAAGGCGCAAGACATAGCGGTCACGCAGGTAGCCGCCTATCGCAGGGAAGCGCCAGCGTTTACTGCCGAGCGCAGGCAGCAATTATCGTCGATGCTCAAGCAGGAAAACGACTGGATCGTGACCAGCTCGGAAGCCCTGCGCACGCTGCTGGCGTGGGCCGAAGAACTGGCTGCGGAGTCAGATACCGCGGATGCCGTGGCAAAAATGCAACAGCAACATTTGATCGTACCCCATATCCGCATTGCAGAAACGGCCAGGTCCCTGGGTTTTCAATCGATTACATTGACAGCTTCAGGCGACGAAAACCTGCTTGTCGCGTTACAATCTCGCCTATGAGTGAACAGCAATCATCCCCCGGCACCGTATCGACGGTCAATTCGACAGAAATTCCTGTCAACCAGGCTATTCCCTCCGTTTATCCCGAGCCGGCCAAAAGCGCATCGCTGATGCCTGCCTATGCGCTGTCCGGGCTGCTGGCCGTATTGCTTGCAACAAACTGGTGGTATTCGCATAGCCAGATCAGCAGCCTGCGCGAAGAAATTGCGCGCCGCCTGCAAAGCGCCGATACCAACAGCAGCGAAACCAAGATATTGGCCAAGACAGTGCAGGAAACCACCAAGGAAATCCAGGCCAAGGTAATCCTGCTGGAAAGCAAGCAGCAGGAAGCCAGCAGCCAGCAACTGGCGCTGGAGCAAATGTACCAGGAATTGTCCCGTAATCGCGACGACTGGGCATTGGCCGAAATAGAGCAGGTGCTGTCCACCGCCAGCCAGCAATTACAGCTGGCCGGAAACGTGCAGGGCGCGCTGATTGCGCTGCAAAACGCCGACAGCCGCCTGGCAAAATCGGACAAGCCGCAATTCATCACGATCCGCCGCGCCATTGCCAAGGATATTGAAAGATTGAAAGCGCTGCCGGCGCTGGACCTGCCTGGCATCGCAGTGCGCCTGGATAGCGTGATCGCGCGCGTGGACGAGATCCCGCTCTTGTCCGGTGAAAAATCGGTGGAAAGCGCGACGCCGCCTAAGGCGCCTTTGCGGATTTTGCCCAAATCCAGCCCGAACAGCGCGAAAAACGCCAAGAAAGCCGGCCCGGAAGAGATTCCTGAAAATACCTGGACCGTGCGCGTGCAGGATGCATGGCAGAGTTTTTCCAGCGAGATGTGGGGCGAAGTCAGGCAACTGGTGCGTGTCCGCAATGTAGAAACGCCGGATGCCTTGCTGCTGACGCCGACCCAGGGCTATTTCGCGCGCGAAAACCTGAAGCTACGCCTGCTGAATGCGCGCCTGGCCCTGTTGTCGCGCAATGAAGGCACCTTCCGCACCGACATGATCGCCGCCCAGGCTGCGATCGACAAATACTTCGACACCCGCGACAAGAAAACTCTAGCCGCGAAAAACATGTTAACGCAGGTGCAAAGCAGCAACCTGTCGATAGAAATGCCTACGCTGTCCGACAGCCTGAATGCAGTTCGCAACTACAAAGTGAAGCCATAAATATGCGTGTATTTATCCGGCTTCTGATTATTTTTGCACTGGCAGTAGGCCTGGCCATGGGCGCGCGCTACAACCCCGGCAATGTAGTGCTGTTCTATCCGCCTTACCGGCTGGACCTGTCGCTGAATTTTTTCCTGCTGCTGGCATTGGTATTGTTTGTGCTGGCCTATTTGTTCATCAGGGCCGTCGCAGCCACACAAAAAATGCCGAGCAAAGTCGCCGCATACCGGCAGAACAAGCGCGAGCGTGACGGCAACAAGGCGCTGCGGGAAGCCTTGAAATCGCTGTTCGAAGGCCGCTTCGGCCATGCGGAGAAAGGGGCCCTGCGCGCTTCCGAGCTGCCGGAAAATGCCGGCGTCGCTTCACTGATCGGCGCCAGGGCGGCACATCACATGAGCCAGTTCGAGCGCCGCGACGCCTGGTTTGCCAGCATAGAACACGATCCCCTGCACAAGACCGCACGCCTGGTCAGCATGACCGAATTGCTGGTTGACGAGCACAAGTCCGACCAGGCGCTGGAGGCGGTCAAGGAACTGAACGCCAGCGGCACGCGCCATATACAGGTGCTGCGCTGGGCGCTGAAAGCCAACCAGCAGGCAAAGAAATGGCCGGAAGTGCTGAAACTGGTGCGTACTCTCGATAAGCACCGGGCCCTGCATCCCGCCCTGTCCAACCGCTTGCGCGAACTGGCCTATGAAGACTTGCTGAAAGAGCATGGGCATGACGCCGAATCGATACGCCGGGTCTGGTATGAAATACCTGCGGCAGACAGGAAAATTCCCTTCGTCGCGTATTGCGCTGCGCTGGCATTCAATGACCGTGGCCTGCATGACGATGCACGTAGTGTGGTTGAGAAGGCCCTGGCAGAAGAGTGGGACAACCGGCTGCTACGCGCCTACCGTGACGCCGCGGCAGCGGAAGGTTCTGCCGCCTTGCTGACGCAGATAGAGAATTGCGAGCAATGGACGCAAAACAGGCCGACCGATCCCGAGTTGGCCCTGACCCTGGGCGTACTATGCTTCAAGCAAAAACTGTGGGGCAAGGCGCAAAGGCACCTGGAGCAGGCCTTGTCCGATGCGATGGAGCCCCGGACCGTGCGCGAAGCCAACCTGAAACTAGCGCAAATGCATGAGGCGCTGGGGCAAACCGAAGAGGCCGCCTTCCACTATCGCCAATGCGCGATCGCAACGACGCTATAGAGACCGCTGAGACCGCTTATTTCATCTGCATCCGCAGGAAAGCCTGATGGAATAAGCAACTCTTCCTCTATTGCAATGCACAATCGCCAAGCAAAAACGGCTATAATTTAGCCCACAGAATTCCTGATTTCTATTTTGAAAGAGCAACATGAGCTTGAATAACGTTCCTGCCGGCCGAGACTTGCCTAATGATTTCAATGTCATTATTGAAATCCCGATGAATGCTGATCCGATCAAATATGAAGTTGACAAGGAAACGGGCGCGATCTTTGTTGACCGTTTCATGGGCACAGCGATGCATTACCCTTGCAACTACGGCTATGTACCGCAAACCATCGCCGGCGACGGCGATCCTGTCGACGTGCTGGTGATCACGCCTTTCCCGCTGATTCCTGGCGTAGTCGTACGTTGCCGTCCTATTGGCGTGCTGCAGATGACCGACGAAGCCGGTAACGATGCAAAAGTACTGGCAGTGCCGGTAGACAAAATTCTGCCTATCTATACCCACTGGCAAAAACCGGAAGATATGAACGAACTGCGCTTAAGGCAGATCCAGCACTTCTTTGAACATTACAAAGACCTGGAAAAAGGCAAATGGGTTAAAGTCGAAGGCTGGGGCGGCCCTGATGAAGCCAAGGCAGAGATCATCGCCGGCGTTGAAAACTACAAGAAATCGCTGGCCTGAGCTTCCGACAAAGAAGCAGGCGCAAGCAAAACAAAAGGCACAAGAAATTGTGCCTTTTTTATTTTCCGCTCGATAGGCCAGCCGAAGATCGGCAGTAGCACAGTCTTAATTCAGCTATCAGTGCGGGACCACCTTCAGCCAGAAATTTGCCGCAACAGCCAGCAGCGCGACAACGACGGCAATACAGCTCAGCCAGAACAGCGAACTGCGCTCAGGCGCTTGCTCCTGGGTTCCATTCGCATCGCCCGCCGGTCGGCCACGCTTTCTTTTCAGGCGCTTGTCCCTCTCCAGGAATTTATCCAGCGCCTGTCCCATTTCAGCGGCGCTGGTATACCGTTCCGCCGGATTTTTTTGCATCGCCTTCGTTACGATAGCAGTCAGGGCGGCAGGGACATTGGGGCTCAGTTCGGACGGGGACTTCGGTGTCTTATGGGCAATCTGCTGCAACAACTTATCGATATTTTGTCCCTGGAAGGGTTTTTGCTGCGTCAGCATCTCATACATCACCGCACCGAGAGAATACACATCCGTCGCGGCGGTGACTTGCTGCCCCATAGCCTGCTCCGGCGACATGTAGTTGGGAGTGCCGAGTATATTATTATTGAACAGCGTGTGCTCTGGATTGGCCTGGTCGGACAGGATGCGGTTAGGCGCGCGCGCGATGCCGAAATCCACTACCTTGGGCTGGTTATTCGGCAAGATGAAAATATTGCCCGGCTTGATGTCGCGGTGAATGACGCCGTTTTCATGCGCATAAGCCAATGCCGACGCCACCTTGGTGATGATGTTGACAGTCTCTATGCTGTCAAAACGGCGGCCGGATGCGAGTGCCTGGCGCAAATCCTGGCCCTGCAGGAACTCCATCGCGATAAAAGTCGTGCCGCCTTCGCTGGAGGCGTCATAGATCGTAACGATATTCGGATGCGACAGGCGGCCCGCAGCACGCGCTTCATTGATAAATTGCTGTTCGCGCTGCTTTTTATCCGCCAGTCCGGGAGTGGTTGCCAGGGTCTTGATGGCGACATCGCGGTCGATAATGGGATCATGGCCAAGGAACACCGAGCCGTTCGATCCCTTGCCAAGCTCACTGGTCAGGTAAAACCTGCCGACCCGGCGTTTGGACAATCCGGGAGTGGTTGGAATATTAGGCGGAGTGGTATTTTGCATATCGTGACAGGATGCCTTGCCTTGCTGATAATTTCAAGTTTTTCCTTGCATCCTGGCACTGTGCCTCCTCATAAAAATGTAAGCAGATATGACCGGGCATTTAACATTGATTCCAGATGCTATTTCCGGTAAGGCGCCCGCTCATTGAGCTCGCTGATATATTCCTCCATTCCTCCGGCTTCCCGCTGCAGGAACACCGCGACCGCATTGGAAAATTCGGCATGGGCCAGCCAATGGGCCGAATAGGTTTTTTGCGGCAGGAAGCCGCGCGCCATCTTGTGCTCACCCTGGGCGCCGCCTTCAAATACCTGTATACCCTGGGCAATGCAAAACTCTATCGCCTGGTAATACGCTGTTTCAAAATGCAGGCAGGGGATATGCTCCAGGGCGCCCCAATACCTGCCATACACCGCCTGCCCGGAATGGATCAGCAAGGAAGACGCGATCGCGCGGCCGTTTCTCTGCGCAAAAATCAGATGGATATGCTCAGGCATGGCCGCGCCTATCCTGAGGAAAAAGTCCAGGTTCAGGTAGGGCGTGGAATAATGGTCGGAATAGGTATGGTCATAGCAGCGCTTGAAAAAACGCCAGTCGTCTTCAGTCATGTCAGGCCCGGCAACGTGGCGGAAACTAACTCCGGCTTCGGCGACCTTGCGGCGCTCCGCACGTATATTTTTGCGCTTTTTTTGCTCCAGCGTGGACAGGAAATGTTCAAAATCCCGGTAATCCTGGTTCAGCCAGTGGAATTGCACACCGCTGCGCAGCATGAAACCCGAGCCGCTGAGTTGTTCCGCCTCGGCCTCGGTCGGGAACAGGATATGCGTGGACGAGATGCCGCTGGACTCTTGCAACCTGCACAGCGCCTGCAGCAGTGTTGCCCTCGCGGCCGGGTCAGCCGCCAGCAAGCGTACGCCGCTTACCGGCGTAAACGGGATCGCCGACAGCAATTTGGGATAGTAATTCAAGCCGTGTCGCTGATAGGCGTCGGCCCAGGCCCAGTCGAACACATATTCACCATATGAGTGCGATTTTTCATAGAGCGGCATTGCCGCGACCAGTTGCTCCTGGTCCCACAGGCTCAGGTAGACCGGCCGCCAGCCCGTCTTTGCGCAGGCTGAGCCCGATTCGTGCAGCGCGTGCAGGAAGGCGTAAGACAGGAAAGGATTGGCTTCCTGCTGCATCGCCAGCAACCCATCCCATTGTTTTTGCCCGATATCGGACATGGAAGACAGGATGCGCATGCGATAATGGGCTTGAGCAGAATTGAGATTCACACCAGCATTCGAAGTAAGATTCATTATAATTTACGTGATATTACCGTTATTACCGTTGGACGCCTCGCCAGACCCGATCCGGCAGCGCCTGAGACCTGAAAAAAGCATTCACCATGACAGTTAAAGTAGCAATAGCCCAGATGAACAGTGTGGTCGGCGATCTTGCCGGCAACGCAGCCCAGATAGTCGATTACGCCCGCCGGGCGGCAGAACAGGGTAGCGATATCCTGGTGACGCCTGAACTCTCGCTGGTGGGATATCCGCCGGAGGATTTGCTGTTACGTAGCGCATTTTACGCAAAAACCGAGGAAAGCTTGTCGGACCTCGCGATCCAGCTGGCCCAATTCAAGGATCTGCATGTGCTGGTCGGGCATCCCGCCGTAAAAAACGAGCGGCGCTTGAATGCAGCCTCCCTGCTGGTCAACGGCAAAGTGGCGGGAGCCTACTACAAGCACGACCTGCCCAATGATATGGTGTTTGACGAAAAACGGTATTTTTCGTCGTCCGATATCCCCCTGGTATTTGAAGTCAAGGGCACAAAATTCGGCGTCAATATCTGCGAAGACACCTGGCTCCCGGATGCGCCGCGTATGGCCCGCCAGGCCGGCGCGCAGGTGTTGCTGGTGCCGAACGGCTCGCCTTTCCACATGAGCAAGCAGCACCAGCGCTATGACGTAATGCGCGCCAATGTCGCCAGCCAGGGCCTGTCGCTGGTTTACGCCAACCTGGTCGGCGGCCAGGACGAACTGATTTTTGACGGCAATTCTTTCGTGATGGATCAGCACGGCCATGTCTGCCTGCATATGCAGCATTGCCAGCCGGATTTGCAATTGATCGAATTTGATGGCGCAACGCCAAAACAAATGCCGATTGCAGTACCGCTGGCGATAGAGGCGCAAGTCTATCAGGCGCTGGTGCTGGGCGTGCGCGATTATGTCGGCAAGAACGGCTTCCCCAGCGTGGTCATCGGCTTGTCCGGCGGCGTGGACTCCGCACTGACGCTGGCCATCGCCGTCGATGCGCTCGGCGCAGACAAGGTGAGGGCGGTGATGATGCCGTCGCCCTATACCGCAGATATTTCCTGGCTGGATTCGCGCGACATGGTGGAACGCATCAAGGTGCGCTATGACGAGATATCCATCAGCGATTGCTTCACCGCCTTCCGCACTACCCTGAAGGATGAATTCGCCGGCCTGGCAGAAGATACGACCGAAGAAAATATCCAGGCCAGGATACGCGGCACGATCCTGATGGCGCTGTCGAACAAATACGGCTCCATCGTGCTTACCACCGGCAACAAGAGCGAAATGGCGGTCGGATATTGCACTCTGTATGGCGACATGGCAGGCGGCTTCGCGGTGATCAAGGACATTGCCAAGACCCTGGTATACCGCCTGTGCGCCTATCGCAATAGCTTGTCGGAAGTCATACCGGAACGCATCCTGACCCGTCCGCCGTCGGCAGAATTGCGTCCCGACCAGAAGGATCAGGACTCGCTGCCTCCATATGAAATCCTGGACGGCATCATGCAACTGTATATGGAAGAAAATCAGGGGCGGGCAGAAATCATCGCCGCCGGTTATGCCGAAGCCGACGTGGAACGCATCACCCGCCTGATCAAGATCAACGAGTACAAGCGCAGGCAGGCGCCGGTCGGCATCCGGGTCACGCACAGGGCATTCGGGCGCGACTGGCGTTATCCGATCACCTCCAAATTCCGCGATTGAGCTCGCTTAATTAAATTATCAACATCTAAAAAACATGCACAACGTGAATTTTTATCAAGATAAAATGGTAAATGGACGTTAGAATGTAAAAAAAGGAGTTACCATGAAGCAAATAACCGCTGTTATCAAACCGTTTAAACTGGATGAAGTACGCGAAGCCTTGGCCGATGTCGGCGTAACCGGCTTGACCGTAACCGAAGTAAAAGGTTTTGGCCGCCAAAAGGGCCATACCGAGCTCTACCGCGGCGCCGAATATGTGGTCGACTTCCTGCCCAAGATCAAGGTCGAGGTGGTGGTGGCCGACAATATCTGCGAACACGTTGTCGATGCAATCATCAAAGCGGCGCACACCGGAAAAATCGGCGACGGCAAGATTTTCGTGCAAAATGTAGAACAGGTAGTGCGTATCCGTACCGGCGAAACCGGCCAGGATGCAGTCTGACCAGCATTGAACTTTACGCCAACTGTCCTATCTGACATAGCAAATTGACTCTTCCGGTGCTGGCTATCCGCTGACGCCGGCAGCGGCAAATCTTCGGTTTCGACTTCAGTTTCAATCGTAGTTTCAGCATTCAGCAGCTTCATCATCGAACCATCAATCAATATCAGGTAAGCCCATGTGGAATCGTCGATTGTGTTTGTCCTCATTATTGGCAGCGGTTTTGTCTGCCGCCTCAATTTCAGCAGTATGGGCTGAATCCGGCGTTACCGACCAGAAAATCATATTGGGACAGTCAGCGGCATTTTCCGGCCCGGCTGCGCAGCTTGGCATACAGCTGCATGCGGGCGCCAAGGCCTATTTCGACCAGGTCAATGCGCAGGGCGGGGTATTTGGCCGCAAGATAGAAATCCTGAAGATGGACGACAAATACGAGGCTGACCTGGCCGCTGCCAACACCAAAAAGCTGGTGGAAAGCGATGAGGTGTTTGCCTTGTTTGGTTATGTGGGTACACCAACCAGCAATGCCGCCTTGCCGATATTCACGCGGGCGAAGGTGCCTTTTTTTGCGCCGTTTACCGGTGCGCAATCGCTGCGCGAACCCTTCAACCGTGAGATCTTCAATATCCGCGGCAGCTATTTCGACGAGACCGAACACCTGGTGGAGCGGCTGGTGCGTACCGGCATGAAGAATATCTCGGTCTTTTACCAGAACGACGCCTACGGCAAAGCCGGCCTGGCGGGCGTGGAACGCGCGATGAAGAAGATGAACGTGCAGATGGTGGACACCGCAACGGTGGAACGCAATAGCACGGACGTGGCGAAAGCCGTGGACAAGCTGCTTCCCAAGCGGCCCGACGTAATCATCCAGATCAGCGCATATTCATCCTGCGCTGCATTTATCAAGGAAATGCGCAAGTCCGGCTATACCGGCCAATTCTACAATGTGTCATTTGTCGGCAGCCAGGCACTCGCAGATGCGCTCGGCAAGGATGGACCCGGTATCGTGATTTCCCAGGTTGTGCCTTTTCCCTGGCATGGCGCGGTACCGGTAGTCAGCGAATATACCAAGGTGATGCAGAAGGCCGGCATACAGGACCTGAATTTTTCCAGCCTGGAAGGCTTCTTGGCCGCCAAGGTATTTGTCGAGGGCTTGAAACGCGCCGGCCGCAATCTGACGCGCGACAAGTTGATTTCCGCACTGGAGTCCATCAACCCTACCAACTACGATGTGGGCGGATTTGATGTGAATTTTTCGCCAAGCAACCACAATGGATCAAAATACGTCGACATGACGATGATTACCAAGGATGCGAAATTCCGTAATTAATAGCAGATGCAGCAGACGCGAGCAAACAACGGGCAAGCTGCGGGAGCTAGGCCAGGCTGCTCTTGAGCAGCACGATCAGGGCGCCGGAGCCGCCGTCAGCAGCTGTGGCCTGGCTGAAAGCCAGCACCTCGTCTTTTTGTATCAACCAGTTTTTCACTTTTTGCTTCAGCACCGGCTCCTTGTTGACCGAGCCCAGGCCCTTACCGTGGATGATGCGCACACAGCGCACCCCGTTGCGATTGCATTTGCGCAGGAATTCGCCCAGGCTCTCCCGCGCTTCGTCGCGCCGCATGCCATGCAGGTCAAGCTGGGCCTGGATGACCCAACTTCCCTTGCGTAATTTGCGCACCACGTCAGCTCCCACGCCGGGACGGGTATAGCTCAGGTTGCCATCGGTATCCAGCAAGGAGTCTGCATCGAATTCATCGGACAGCGATTCGCGCAGCGCCGCGCGCTCATCGGCCAGATGCTGATAGGCGATGGGTTGCGGGCGGGGAATGTCGGCAAGGTGTTTTTGCGAGGTCTTCAAAGGCGCTACCTGGCCGACACTCTGCCTGAAAATGTCGGCTTCCAGCCTGGCCTGCTTGTCGCGCCGGAGCTGCTCGGCTTGCTCGCGCAGCCGGGCCTCTTCCTGTTGCTTGAGTTGCTGACCCAGCTGTTTCAGGTCAGCAAAATTTTTCAGCGAAGACATGATGGATCAGGAAAGCAAGCTTACTCTTCCAGGAAACGTTGTGCATCCAGCGCGGCCATGCAGCCGGTGCCGGCGCTGGTCACGGCCTGGCGGTACACATGGTCCTGCACGTCGCCGGCGGCAAATACGCCGGGGATATTGGTTGCCGTCGCCATGCCTTCCAGGCCGCCCTTGGTCTTGATATAGCCGTTGTGCATATCCAACTGGCCTTCAAAGATGCTGGTGTTGGGCTTGTGGCCGATCGCGATGAACACGCCGTGCAAGGCGATGTCGGTAGTGCTGTTGTCCTTGCTGGACTTGACCCTGATGCCGGTGACACCGGATTCGTCGCCGGTGACTTCTTCCAGCGTATGGCTCAGCTTCAGCTCTATCTTGCCCTCGGCAACCTTGGCCATCAGGCGGTCGATCAGGATCGCTTCAGCGCGGAACTTGTCACGCCTGTGGATCACAGTTACCTTGCTGGCAATATTGGACAGGTACAGGGCCTCTTCCACGGCAGTGTTGCCGCCGCCGACTACTGCGACTTCCTTGCCGCGATAGAAGAAACCGTCGCAAGTGGCGCAAGCGGACACACCCTTGCCCATAAAAGCCGATTCAGAGTCCAGGCCCAGGTATTGGGCTGAGGCGCCGGTGGCGATAATTAATGAGTCGCAGGTGTATTCGGCCTGGTCGCCGATCAGGCGGATCGGCTTTTCATTCAGCTTGGCGGTGTGGATGTAGTCGAAAATGATTTCGGTATTGAAGCGCTCTGCATGTTGCAGGAAGCGCTGCATCAATTCCGGACCTTGTACGCCCATAGGGTCAGCCGGCCAGTTTTCCACATCCGTCGTGGTCATCAGCTGACCGCCTTGTTCTACGCCGGTGATCAGCACCGGCTTCAGGTTGGCGCGGGCGGCATATACCGCGGCAGAATAACCTGCAGGGCCGGAACCGAGGATCAAGACGTGGGCATGTTTGGGTGTGGACATAAGAAACCTGAGTAATTTAAGACAAGGTGGGTAATTATCCCGTATACGTCCATAGAAATAGTGCCGAAACACAAAATTTCAAGCTTATGGCTAATTCTATTGGCGCGAATCGGAGTAGGGTGAGATTATAGACGAAACCGCCAATTCAGACTCACTGCAGCCCTTTCCCCCAGCCAGATCAGGGGAAGGAAAGACCGCCAACCGGGTTAAATGTTCCCCGTAGGACTAGTCCGATTGGCGAGCCTGCCCCTTACATGCTATCTTGTCACCGTTTTTACTATCTTTGTGTGGCCCTTTTCGAGATTTATGACTACTACTAACGAAGCCTACACACGCAAGCGTACTACTACCCCTGCGCAACCCCTACCAAGCCGTGTCGTCGTGCTCCTTACCGAGGCGCGCTGGATTGTGGTTGCCGCACTTAGTGTCTATTTGATACTTATCCTGGCCAGCTACGCCAAGGCAGATCCGGGCTGGTCTCATGCCAGCGTGGTGCCGCAAATCCATAACGTCGGCGGCCGGGTCGGCGCCTGGATTTCCGATTTGCTATTATTTATTTTTGGCATTTCTGCCTGGTGGCTATGCATCGCCCTGTTAAGAATGGTGTGGAAGGACTACCGGCAACTGACCAGGCGCCTTGTCGTTGAGACAAGCGCCGAACCGGAACACCATTATGAAAAATTCATCCAGGCCGGCGGTTTTGTATTGCTGATGGCAGGCAGCATGGGCATAGAATTTTTGCGCCTGTACAGCCTGAAAACACCGATGCCGCGCGCGCCAGGCGGCGTGCTGGGCGAACTGATAGGCCATGGCGCATTCGTGGCTTTCGGTTTTACCGGCTCCACCTTATTGCTGTTGCTGCTGTTTGCGCTCGGCATCAGCCTGTATTTCCATATCTCCTGGCTGGTGGCCGCTGAAAACCTGGGCAAGGCGATAGAATCCGTATTCACCTTCATCCAGAGCAAGATTGCGGCAAGAGAAGACCGCAGGGTAGGGCAGACGGCCGCCGTCAAGCGCGAGGAAGTTGTAGTACACGAAAGGGCAAAGACTGTCGAGGCGCCGCCTATCCGCATAGAGCCACAGGTGGTAGCAGTGCAAAAATCCGAACGCGTGGAGAAGGAGCGGCAGGTTTCGCTGTTCAACGATATGCCGGACACCAACCTGCCGCCGCTGTCGCTGCTGGATGAGCCGCCGGTCGCGCAGGAAACCGTCAGCATAGAGACGCTGGAATTCACCAGCCGCCTGATAGAGAAGAAACTGTCGGATTTCGGCGTGGATGCCAAGGTCATCGCCGCCTATCCTGGCCCGGTGATTACGCGTTATGAAATAGAACCGGCCACCGGCGTCAAGGGCAGCCAGATCGTGGGACTGGCACGCGATATTGCGCGCTCGCTGTCGCTGACGTCGATACGCGTAGTGGAAACCATTCCCGGCAAAAACTACATGGGCCTGGAATTGCCCAACCCCAAGCGCCAGATCGTGCGCCTGACCGAAATTCTGGGCTCCAAGGTCTATAACGACAGCCATTCCAGCCTGACTGTGGCGCTGGGCAAGGATATTGCCGGGCATGCGGTGGTCGCCGACTTGGCCAAGATGCCGCATCTGCTGGTCGCGGGCACCACCGGCTCGGGTAAATCGGTGGGTATCAATGCCACCATCTTGTCGCTGCTGTACAAATCCGATCCTAACGACGTGCGGATGATCTTGATCGATCCGAAAATGCTGGAAATGTCGGTGTATGAAGGCATTCCGCATTTGCTGGCCCCAGTGGTTACCGATATGCGCCAGGCGGGGCATGCTTTGAACTGGGCCGTCGCCGAGATGGAGAGGCGCTATAAATTGATGTCCAAGCTGGGCGTGCGCAACCTGGCCGGCTACAACGCCAAGATAGCGGAGGCGCAAAAGCGCGAAGAGCTTATCCCGAATCCGTTCAGCCTGACGCCGGACGCCCCTGAACCATTGGAGAAATTGCCTACCATCGTCATCATCATCGACGAATTGGCGGATTTGATGATGGTCGTCGGCAAGAAGGTGGAAGAGCTGATCGCCCGTATCGCACAAAAAGCCCGCGCTGCAGGCTTGCATTTGATCCTGGCGACCCAACGTCCTTCAGTCGACGTGATTACCGGCCTGATCAAGGCCAATATCCCGACCAGGATTGCTTTCCAGGTCAGCAGCAAGATAGACTCGCGCACCATTCTGGACCAGATGGGTGCGGAGGCGCTGCTGGGCATGGGTGACATGCTGTATATGCCACCCGGCACTGGCTTGCCGATACGGGTGCACGGCGCCTTTGTGTCGGATGAAGAAGTGCACAGGGTGGTAGAGCATCTGAAAGCCCAGGGCGAACCGAATTACATAGAAGGCATATTGGAAGGTGGCGTACTAGAAGAAGGCATGGAAGGCGGCGCAGCGGGCGAGGGGGCTGGCGGCGGTGAAGCCGATGCGCTGTATGACCAGGCGGTGGCGGTAGTGCTCAAAAACCGCCGCGCGTCGATCTCCCTGGTGCAGCGCCACCTGCGCATAGGGTACAATCGCGCCGCACGCCTGCTGGAACAGATGGAACAGAGCGGTCTGGTGTCGACCATGCAGTCGAACGGCAACCGGGAAATCCTGGTACCGGCCGGGAATACAGAATAGGGAAACCGAGTGAAAAAGAATAGCTTGTTGACAAAAATAATCATCAGTTGCGCACTGACCTTGCCCGCCATGCTGTCGCTGCCGGCCGCTGCCTCCGGCATGGACCAGTTCAAATCCTTTGTCGCCAATACCAAGAGTGCAAAAGGCGAGTTTTCGCAGCAAATGGTCAAGATGGTGGATGGCCAGCCCAAGATTTCCAAGACATCGACCGGCACCTTCCAGTTTGCCCGCCCCGGCAAATTCATCTGGTCTTATGTCAAGCCTTACGAACAACTGCTGCAGGCTGATGGTGACAAGCTGTATATCTACGACAAGGACCTGAACCAGGTCACCGTCAAAAAACTGGGCAATGCACTGGGCTCCAGCCCGGCAGCGATCCTGTTCGGCAGCAGCGACCTGGAAAAAAACTTCACGCTGAAAGAAGTCGGCCCCAAGCAGGGCCTGGAATGGTTTGAAGCGATACCCAAAACCAAGGACACCAGTTTTGACCACATAGGCATAGGCATGAAAGACGGCGTGCCGGCGGCGCTGGAATTGCGCGACAGCTTCGGGCAAGTATCGCTGATTACATTGAAAAATGTGGAGAAAAATCCGCCGATGAAGGCCGATCAATTCAAATTTACCGTACCCACCGGCGCGGACGTATTCCAGCAATGAGTTTAAGCGTTGATGCTGGAAAGCGGCTAGCGATCCTGCCGCCTGCCCCATGCCTGGTGGGAATAAGCCATGTCTGACCTGTTTAAAATTGAACCTACGCCTCCGCTGGCGGAGGCCCTGCGCCCCAAGACGCTGGACGAAGTCATAGGACAAACCCATCTGCTAGGTCCGGGCAAGCCCTTGCGGCTGGCGTTTGAGTCCGGCAAGCCGCATTCGATGATCTTGTGGGGGCCGCCCGGCGTCGGCAAAACCACCCTGGCGCGCCTGACCGCCAATGCTTTTGACTGCGAGTTCATCGCACTTTCTGCGGTCTTCTCGGGGGTCAAGGACATCCGCGCAGCGATGGAGCAGGCGGAGCAAAATCTGGCGATGGGCAAGCACACCATCCTGTTTGTTGACGAAATTCACAGGTTCAACAAATCGCAGCAAGACGCCTTATTGCCCTATGCCGAATCGGGCCTGGTGACCTTTATCGGCGCAACCACCGAGAACCCGTCTTTTGAGGTGAATTCCGCCCTGTTGTCGCGCGCGCAGGTATATGTCCTCAAATCGCTTACCGAGGATGAACTGAAGCAGCTGGTGGCAATCGCGCAGGCCAGGGTCTTGCCGCATTTGCAGTTCGACGAGGCGGCGATTGACACCCTGGTCGGCTATGCGGATGGCGATGCGCGCAGGCTGCTGAACCTGCTGGAGCAGACCAATACCGCATCCGGCGCGGCACGCACGGCGCATATCACGCCCGAATTCATCCAGAATGCACTGACATTGAACGCGCGCCGGTTTGACAAGGGCGGAGATAATTTTTACGACCAGATCTCGGCGCTGCATAAGTCGGTACGCGGCTCCAACCCTGACGCCGCGCTGTATTGGCTATGCCGCATGCTGGACGGCGGCGCCGATGCCAGATACCTGTCCCGCCGTATCGTCCGCATGGCCTGGGAAGATATAGGGCTGGCGGATCCGCGCGCGATCCAGATCGCCAACGACGCCGCAAACACCTATGAACGCCTGGGCTCGCCGGAAGGCGAGTTGGCGCTGGGCCAGGCGGTGATTTACCTCGCTATCGCCGCCAAGAGCAATGCCGGTTACAACGCCTTCAACCAGGCCATGGCATTTGTGAAGCAGGACAAGTCGCGTGAAGTGCCGGTGCATTTGCGCAATGCGCCGACCAGGTTGATGAAAGAGCTTGGTTACGGGCACGAATACCGTTATGCCCATGACGAACCGCATGCCTACGCCGCCGGCGAAACCTATTTTCCCGACGGAATAGCAGACCCACATTGGTATGAGCCGGTTCCAAGAGGCTTGGAAAGCAAGATCGCAGACAAGATGGCTTTCCTGAGAAAATTGGATGAAGAAGCTGGAAAATAAACCACCAATTCTCATTATAAAAATCAAGAAAAATTATCCGCAGATGCTCCTCCAGGAACTCGCAGTCCTTTTTCAATAACTGAAGCTTTGTCTCTAAATGCAACCTGGCTTGAATCTGCTGCTACCTTGACCTATTTTGCTAGTGGAAGTGGTGGCATTGTTTTTGTTGCAATATCAAAACAAACACTTCCCTTTAGATCAACACAGGATTTGCATAGGAGACGCATATGCCGAGCATACTAAAAATCACCCCATGTTTATGGTTCGACGACCAGGCGGAAGACGCCGCCCGGTTTTATACCGGAATATTCCCAAACTCCAAAATAGGAAAAATTTCCCGCTACAACGATGTAGGGCAGGAGATCCACGGAAAACCGCCGGGCGCTGTGATGACGGTTGCCTTTGAACTGGATGGACAAAGCTTTACCGGCCTGAACGGCGGACCCATATTCAAGTTCAACGAAGCAATTTCCTTCCAGGTCAACTGCGAAACGCAGGAAGAAGTGGACTATTACTGGCAAAAGCTGTCTGCCGGCGGCGACGAGGCAGCGCAGCAATGCGGCTGGCTCAAGGACAAATACGGCGCCTCTTGGCAAATTGTCCCTAGCATCGTACAAGAGCTGTTTCTCGATGCCGAATCGGAAAAATCGAAAAGGGCGATGCAGGCCTTGCTGCAGATGAAGAAGCTTGATATTGCGGAATTGAAGCGCGCCTATGCCGGCTAGATAATCCTGGCAGCAACGGCAATTCATTTAGGAGTTTGGTCGATTTCTGGCAAGTTTCGCAAGTTTATCTAAAACAGGCTGTCTATTGGTACAATACGCGGTTCAGATAACAACATCGCATATTGCAGAATTCGTCATGATCGACATCCAACTCCTCCGCAAAGACATAGACACGGTCGCAGCACGTCTGGCGTCGCGCAAGTTCCAACTTGATGTTGCCACGTTCAATGCCCTGGAAGCAGAGCGCAAACAAATCCAGACCCGCACAGAAGAGCTGCAGGGCAAGCGCAATAGCCTGTCCAAGCAGATCGGCATACTCAAGGGCAAGGGTGAAGACGCATCCGCGGTAATGGCGGAGGTGGGCGGCATAGGCGACGAGCTGAAGGCATCCGAAGTGCGGCTGGGCGAATTGCAGGCTGAAATCAGCAATTTCATGCTGGCCATCCCCAATCTGCCGGATGAATCCGTACCGGTAGGCGCCGATGAAGCCGGCAATGTGGAAGTGCGCAAGGTCGGCACGCCGCCGGTATTTGATTTTGAAGTGAAAGACCACGTCGATGTCGGCGCTACCCTGGGCCTGGAATTTGACGTGGCGGTCAAGCTGACCGGCTCGCGCTTTGCGGTGTTGAAGGGTGGCATGGCCCGCCTGCACCGCGCCTTGGCGCAGTTCATGCTGGATACGCAGACGCTGGAGCATGGCTATACCGAATACTACACGCCGTATATGGTCAACGCCGATTCGATGCGCGGTACCGGCCAGTTGCCCAAATTTGAGGCAGACCTGTTCGCAGTCAAAAAAGGCGGCCAGGAAGGCGAGGGCGAAACCCTGTACCTGATTCCTACCGCCGAAGTGTCGCTGACCAATACCGTGCGCGACGAGATCGTGCCGGCGGAAGACCTGCCGCTGAAACTGACGGCCCATACGCCATGCTTCCGCTCCGAGGCGGGCAGCTATGGCCGCGATACGCGCGGCATGATACGCCAGCACCAGTTTGACAAGGTAGAACTGGTGCAGGTCGTGCACCCGGAAAAATCCTTTGAAGCGCTGGAAGAAATGGTCGGCCACGCAGAAGCCATCTTGAAAAAACTGGACCTGCCTTACCGTGTGGTGAGCCTGTGCACCGGCGACATGGGCTTTGGCGCGACCAAGACCTATGACCTGGAAGTATGGCTGCCGGCGCAAAACACTTACCGCGAGATTTCTTCGGTATCCAATATGGGCGCCTTCCAGGCACGCCGCATGCAGGCACGCTTCCGTAATGCGCAGGGCAAGCCCGAGTTGGTGCATACGCTGAACGGCTCTGCGCTGGCGGTAGGCCGCACCCTGGTCGCCGTGCTGGAAAACTACCAGCAGGCAGACGGCAGCGTTACCGTTCCTGAAGCGCTGCGTCCTTACATGGGCGGCATAGAAAAGCTGCTGCCGGCCTCCAAATAAGCCAGTCTCCAGTAAAGAAGGCCCGGACAGTGCATGCTGTCCGGGCCTTTTTTTGTTCGTGCAGATTATCGAGGCGTAGCGACGATCACGCTGGATGCCTTGAAAATGGCGCTGGCCGGGCTGCCTACCGCCAGCCCCAGGGAGTTTGCGCTCTCATTGGTGATGATGGAGGCGATCACGCCGCCCTTGGGCAGGTTGATCACAATCTCGGTATTCACTGCTCCAGGCTGTATCTTCGATACAGTACCGGCAAACCTGTTGCGGGCAGAAAATTTCGCGCCCTCGTCGTCGGCGACGATGATGATGGAAGACGCCTTGATCAATGCAAAGGCGTCGGCGCCGACCTTCAGCCCCAGGCTGCCCGTGCTTTCGTGGGTAATGATGGCGACGATCTTCTGGCCGCCTATTACTTCCAGCTCAAGCTCGTCATTGACCGCGCCGGTAGTCAGCTTTGATACCTTGCCCAAGAACTGGTTGCGTGCACTGGTTTTCATTTTGTCGCTCCTTTGAATACGCCTTCTTATAAGCACTGCACATCAATGTGCGGGCCGGATGGATAAAGCAGAGTCCATCATATCAAATTTGCAAACCCTTGCGGCACGCTGGCGATTGATACCGCACATTCATTTTCCTGCATAATCTGGCTTATTTCCCGGGCGAAATTGCATCCTTCAATTTACACAGGCCGCAGTTCGCTATCTATCCTGCGGTCTACAAACAGGCTGTTGCCGTGGATCTTCTTGGCCTGCTTCTTCGCGTCAGAAGCAGCGATGGAAATCTGGTGGTGGGAATAATGCTGGCTGGCACGGGACTTCACGACGCCCAGCGACAAGCTGATCAAGGGGTAAAACACTTTTTTTCCTTGTCTGTCTTCGCTGATGTATCCACCGCGCTCGCGGTCTTCATTACTGTAAAACTCCTGGATCGCTACCGCAAAGCTATGCAGTATGCCCTGGCAGCGCACCTCCCAGTCGGGGCTCTGGAACAGGATGATGAAGTCGTCGCCGCCGATATGGCCGATGAAATCGCAATGCGCCTCGCAATGCTTTTTCAGTACCTCGCTGGTCATCTGTATGATGTCGTCCCCGCGCCGGTAACCGTAGACGTCGTTAAAAGGTTTGAAGTGGTCCAGGTCGCAGTAGCAGGCGCAAAAGGGTTGGTGCTTTTGCAGCAGTTGGTCTATGTGTTCATTGATAGGCACGTTGCCGGGCAGTTGCGTCAGCGGGTTGGCGTAGCGCGCGGCATTGATCTGCATCTGCGTAATTTCGCGCATCAGGTCGGGGCCGGTGCCCAGGCCGAGGTATTGGCCCTGGTCGGTGATGATGATGCCGTTGATCAGGTGGTCCGGATTGGCTTCCACAATGATATGGCTGACGTCTTGCATGCTGGTATTTTTGTCCACGATGATAGGGTGCGGATCCATGAACACCTTGCACGGTTTTTTGCCGTACAGTTCGCGCTGATAAGGGCGGGCGAAGCGGTCGATCATATGGTAGCGGTTGATCAGCCCCACCGGTATGCCATTGTCGACTACCGGGATGATCTGTAACTTGGGATCGCGCAGGAACAGGTCGTCCACCTGGTTATTCAGCATCGACGACGTGATCGTGGTCGGCGTCTTCAGGATTTTTTCTACGGTAACGACCTGTTCAAAATTGCCCGATGGACGCCGGTGGACGCTGTTTGTGCTGAGTATCTTGGCGACTTCCGCCGACACTGCGCGGCCCGGATTGGGATGCGGTTTGGCGATATGGTAGCCCTGGCCGCAAGCCACGCCCAGATCGCGGATTGCGATCAGCTCGGCCTGGGTCTCTATGCCTTCCGCGACCACCTTGGTGCCGGATTTTTCCGCAATGCTTTGTATCGAGCGCACAAACTGCATCTTCACCGGATCATGGTCTATGCCCTGGATGAAATGCATGTCTATCTTGACGTAGTCGGGCTTCAGCTCCGACCACAGGCGCAGACTGGAAAAGCCTTCGCCCAGATCATCGATCGCAATTTCAAAGCCCATCTTGCGGTAATGTACCACCGCTTCGCACAGCAACGCATAGTCGTGCGTGGGCTGGTATTCGGTCAGCTCTATGATGACGCGCGCCGGGTTGATACCTATGTCGTGGATGTAATCCAGGGTTTCGCCGTGCTTGACGTCGCGCTGCAGCAGGCTCTCCGGACTGACGTTCAGGAACAGCTTGCCCGGTAGTTCCAACGCGGCAAATTGCTCCAGCACGATGCGCCGGCACAAATGCTCTACCGTCACGGTCAGGTCATTCTCGGATGCCGCCTTGAACAGATTGATAGGGGAGTGCAACGGGCTGTCCGAAGGGCCGCGTATCAAGCCCTCGTAACCGAGTATCTCGCCGGTATGCATCTGGATGATGGGCTGGAAGCGCGCCGTCAATAACCTGTGGCTGATGATCCTGTGCAGCTGTGCCAGCATCTTCTTGTCCTCATCCTGCGGCGGCTCGGCTACAACCGCCAAGGGGCCGGACGGAAGCGCCGCTTCGTAAGAAGTAAAATCTTCGGGATGGCTAGTCAACGCTGCGCCCATGGGTATCAACCTTTAAAAGGGCGCGGGTTAAAACGGAATCCGTTATCAGCGCCATATTTGAATGAATTGCGCTTTTTGCCCCTGAGCACGAACGATGCAGACGATGGGCGGTATTTGCGCATATTGCCGAATAGTAATGTCGATTTATGACCGCGGTGTGTCGTGATGAAAAGACGCCATCTATGGCCCCGGAAGTAATTAGATTGAAAATTACTTTCGGGCTATGAAATAAAATATTTTTTTGCTATAATCTTTGGCTTCGCCAGCCGTTACAAAAATAACTCGGGCGAAAGTCGACTGTAGCAGGAGAGGTGGCAGAGTGGTCGAATGCACCGGACTCGAAATCCGGCATACGTGAATAACGTATCGTGGGTTCAAATCCCACCCTCTCCGCCAATAATCAAAGACTTACACCATTTTGCTAAACCTGTTTCGATAGCGTTTATTTCCGCAAAAAACAGATTATTTCCGCAAAAGTCATTTTGTGGGCTTCACTAGCTTGCCCTTGCGATGCCGCACACAATGTGCCCTCGTCACTGGGCTTGAATGCCCGGGCTGGTCTTATTTCGCATTCATTCCTTCTGATTTTTCTTTATCCGTGCCAGCCTCGACGCGCAAATTCCTGAACTGAATTTTCTAATGTCCTCGGCAAGCTCTGGGCACTTCAATACGGCTGCATCACGCGCTCGATTGAAGGCACCTCGCAATTCCAGTATTCACATCGATCGCAGCTTCGGTGAGGTGTTGGTGCGATTGCGAGCCAGCTCGCTGAACTATCATGACTAATTGGAAGCGGGATTGTCAATCCTCCATACCTCGCGCCGGCTTGGGGTTAGCGAGGATCGTAACTTCTCTCAATCCAATCGGAATCAAGTCGGCGATTGCATCGTTAGCCCAAATTGATTCCAGCTTACCTGATGACCAGAATTGTGGGCCTGGCATGTCGGGCTTCTACCATCTATTGGGCAGATGGATCTTATCTAAATATTTTGCCTGTTCAGATGGGTCTCCTGGGTATATTCTTTCATCAACGCTTCACATTCAAATCGGCACGCGGGTGCATTGAGGTGACCTTTAAGAGCAGGTGAGAATCGTGGCAAACCCGATTATGGAATTTACGGCAGGAGAGAAATATGGCCATTCAAGCACTGTCCACGCAACCCGAGCGTGGTTATCGACAACAACGCAAGGTAGCATTGCGCACACGCGGACATGCGCATGGCGCCATTACCCGGCTGGTCAGTCCAGGCGACGTCGGGCAGCTGATCAAGCCCTTCGTCTTTCTTGACTATTTCGAAGCCGACGCAGCAAACGCGCCCAAGTTTGGATTCCATCCCCATTCCGGCATCGCGACGCTGACGCTGGTCTTATCCGGTCAGGCTTTCTACAAGGAAACGACCGGGCGCGAAGGGATTGTCGGCACAGGCGGCGTTGAATGGATGCGAGCAGGCAGCGGTGTCTGGCACACCGGTGGACTACATGGCAAGGAGCGTGGCAAAGGATTTCAGCTTTGGGTCGCGATGCCGCCAGAATTCGAATTGGCCGAACCCCATAGCCAGTATCTCGACGCTTCCGCCTTTCAGACTGTGGGACCCGCTCGACTCATCATGGGCGAATATGAGGGATACAAAAGCATCGTCGCTGCGCCGGCGGGTATGACCTACCTCGATGTGCGGCTGAAGGCCGGTGAGCGTTGGAGCTTTACCCCGCCCCAAGGCCACGACGTGGCGTGGATCGCCGTTCACGAGGGCGCCGTATCGGCAACGGAACATATCTCCGCAGGTGAGCTCGCTGTTTTTGAAGAATCCGAAGACGGAATCCACTTTGAGGCTGCTTTCGACACGGGCTTCGTTCTCGGCTCTGCCGTCAGCCATCCATATGATTTGGTCACCGGCTATTACTCCGTTCACACCAATGCTGCGGCACTTCAGCAAGGTGAAAACAATATTGCGCAGATCGGCAGCCGACTGCACAGCCAGGGGGTGCTTAAATAGGCGAGATAAGAAAGCGTTGAGCAAGTCCCGATGTCGAGAAGTGACTGAATTTGTAATAGTGTATATTACATATTTTTATTTACTGACTCCTACCATGCCAACCAGCACCCGATTTGCCGTTGCCGTTCATACACTTGCTGCGCTTGCGGTAAGCGGGGGCAAACCCTTGCGCTCAGAAGACCTGGCTAACTCGGTGAACACCGGGCCGGTGGTTGTTCGGGGCTTGCTGTCGCGACTTGCGGACGCCGGTTTGACGAAGTCGCAGTTGGGGGCCGGCGGTGGAGCTTTGCTCGCGAAGCCTGCAGGCAGAATTCGCCTACTCGACGTTTACCAGGCGGTCGAGGATACGGAATTTTTTTCCCTGCACCGAACGCCGCCGCGTGCGGATTGTCCAGTCGGCGGCAATATCCAGGAGGCCATGCGCCCGGCGTTGGAACGGGCTCGAAAGGCACTCGAAGCTGAGCTTGCCAAGGTCACGATCGCCGATATCGCTGCCGAAGTGGCGCGACTGGGAAAGTTTGCATTGCCCGGGAGGTGACGGGCATTTTTTTTGATTTAAATGTAATTATGTCGTCGACACACATTATTTTGCAGAAAATTTGACACAGTATCACACCTGATTCGCCGCCTCGATCGCGGGGCAGCAATGGCCACGGCGGCCTAAGCCGTATCAACTTAAATAGGAGTAAATCATGAGCATTGGCATTATTGGCGCAGGCGCGCTCGGATCTAACATTGCTAGGGCATTCGCCAAAGCGGGCATACCGGCCGTCATTTCAAACAGCCGGGGACCCGAATCCCTCGCCGGATTGGTCAAAGAACTCGGTCCTACGGTCAGAGCCGGCACGACGGAAGAAGCCGCCAAGGCAGACATTGTCGTCGTCGCGATTCGTTGGGTGGATGTCAAGCGTGTTCTTGGCGGGCTGCCCGCCTGGAACGGACGCATCGTCGTCGACGCCACCAACCCCGTCGAATGGATAGCCCCCGACTCTCCAGACGCGAAGGATCCGACCAACCCCCTGGCGGCATATGGCATCAAGGCAGTCGATCTCGGAGGCCGTCATTCGAGCAGCCTGGTCCGTGAAATCGTTCGCGATGCGCATCTCGTCAAGGCACTCAATCACCTCGATGCGCGTGCTCTTGTCGAGCCGGAAGCCGCGGGCGGACGCCGTGCACTTTTCTATTCGGGCGACGACGCGGGTGCCAAAACGACCGTGCGCTCACTTTTGGAGAAGGCCGGCTTCGCTGCCGTTGATCTCGGTGCGCTGGATGTCGGCGGCCCGCTGGCATCATTGCCATTCGGCCCCTTGAGCGGAGCTGGTTTCGTCAAAATTTGAGGCGACGCTCGTCACGACGTATTTCAATGGCGTAGCCGTGTCCATGATACCGGCTTGCCATTGCGGATGCACGACCTCTAGTTAACTATGATTAAGGAACAACAAAATGAATAAGTCGATAAAAACCCATGAGGGGAGAGTAGCTCTGGTGACTGGTGCTGCCCAAGGTATCGGCCAGGCAATAGCGCTGGCATTGGCAGAACGCGGGGCGCAGGTGATTGCGACCGACTTGGCTCTTCCGCAAGGAACCGCCAATAGAATCGGCTCCGCAGTGCACGCGCTTCAGCTTGACGTAACGAAAGAAGAGGATTGGCAGGCCGTCGCCGTCAAAGCCCGAGATATGGGCGGTGTCGATATCGTCGTCAACAACGCGGGATATTTTCCAAACCGCATTGTTGATGATTTGGACCTGCAGACGTGGCGAAGAACGATGGCCACGAACCTGGACTCGCACTTCCTGAGCGTGAAATATCTTCTACCGGCTATGAGGCAGAAGAAATGGGGCCGCTTCGTCGGTATATCGTCAAATATTATCGGCTTGGCCGTGCCCGGCATGAGCCACTATATGGCTTCGAAGATGGGGATCATCGGTTTCATGCGAGGCTTGGCGAACGACGTTGCACAAGATGGCATCACCGCAAATTCCGTGTTGCCCGGCCTGACGAATACGCAGGCTACCGCATCCCAACCGGAAGATCAGAAACGAGCCACCTGGGAACAGCAAGCAATCAAACGGCTCGGAGAACCCAAAGATATTGCAGGTGCGATTTTGTTCTTAACAAGCGATGACGCCGCATATGTTACCGGGCAGGCAATTGTCGTGGATGGTGGTTCTTATCGGGTGGGCTAGTCGGTGGTACTTCTGCACAATTCATTGGGAGGTGCGCTCTGACGCATTCACTGATCGGGACCTCGCAATCGGAGCAGGATACCGAAAAACTGTAGATATTAACTCTATAGCAAGGTGCAACTTCCCGTTCCAAACCGCGACCATCGAGGTAGCAATTGCCAACGGCGGCAATAGCAGCCAAGGTATGCAAAGGACATGCTCTCGCCATACATTGATCTGACTGAAGTGTGCGATAATTCTTGATAAACAAGAATCATGTAAAGGAAAAAAAATGGGCAAACACTTGCAAAGTTTATTATGTGCTGGCGTACTAAGTTGCGTCATTGCAGTGCCCGAGGCACAAGCCTTCAATTTGCGTTTTTTGGCAGAAACACCAATAGCTTATCTGAAGCCTAAAGATAAGACTTCCATCACTGCAGCTGTGAACGAGTTGTTGAACAGCAAAAAAGATGACGAAGCACAAAATTGGACCAACGAAGGCCTCGGTAACATTACTCGGGTTCAAGCCGAGTTGACCGCCACCGACACGACCACCGTTGATGATAAGACGTGCCGCAAGCTGCATGTCGCACTACATGCCAAAGGCCAGGATCAGACTTTGTCCATGCAAGTTTGCAAAGTGGGAAGTGGCAGTTGGGTTTTGCAAAAAAAATAAGCCGGGCCGACAGGCTTTCTGAAAGCAAATCGAAGATCTAATGTAAAAAGCCCCTGGATTTGGGGCTTTTGTCTTTTCTGGACCAGCGAAAATATTTCCTCATCATCAATGGGCTGCCTTGCATGGGCATCTATGCGCCATTTTGTGCTATATGAATATCACCTGCGCGTCGCCGGTGAAGTTGAGTATTTTCACGAATCTCGCTTCCATTGTGCCTGCGATTCCAATTTGAAGCCTCAGGAACCAGGACAGCCAGTTCGATCTTGCCAAGGTCCATCTTGATAACACAGTCAGTGCCATTGATTGGCTGCATCGAAATTGCTTCTTGCGCCGGGATAGTCCGCATCATGTGGGAAATGGTCTCCAGGGCCAGTTCCGGCTGGTGCTGCCAGGAATTGGCCGCGAAATTGAGAACGCTGTGAAGAAGCTTGCCTAATGCGTGCTGGCTGATGAAATACGATGTTGCACTGCCATCCATATCCGTCAAGATCATCGTCGCTGCGTCGGCTGGCCCAATCCGCTTGAACTGCACTTCCGCCAAGCTGCCTATACCACTGTCTTTATTCATGGACCTCACCTTGAAATATGCCATGTGGCATTAATTAAATGATGGGCAAATACCTTAGAGGTATGCAGGAAACAGTTACTTGACCAAAACAATCCAGTGTTTGTATGTTAGTACTTATTTCCAGCAATGCTATAAATTTTGTCAACAACAAAGAATTATTGGCTTGCCTTAAATGAGCGTTTAGCCACGAGACTCCCCCTCTGGCCTGCTAAAAATCTTTTCCGATTTAGGCTCATCCCAGTTCTTTCCCTTTTTAGATTCGGGCAAGCATATTCAAGTTCATGCTAGGATGTTCCATCCAGCAGGAGTTCGTAGCCATGACAAATCTGACTGAATTTGACGATGCATATACCCGCAAGGTAAGCGGCGAAACCTTTACCTATACGGCACAGTTCACTTCCGGTGAAAACGTCGCCTGGAGCGCCCGTATTTTCCAGGATGGTATCCTGAAAGGCGAGCCCGGCGGCACCTTGATTGACAATACGGCTGCCGGCGACAACCTCCGGATGTATGTCGTCTCTTATATCGAAACCATCATAGAAAAGGGTTTGGGTATTGAAGAGTAGTGCAAGTTTTGTTTGGATTTTGCGTAGCAAAGCAAGTCCGGAGCCAGGCCTGGTTAGCTGGCATATACTGACTTTCAGGAGGGCGTATGAAAGCAAATAACGTCATCAGCATCGCCGACTACAGAAACAACCGGACTGCCAATACACTGGAGCGGCAACTGGAGCAGCTCAAGGTGAAGGGATATACCGAGCTGGCCTACTCGATAGAGCTGGAAAAGCTCGAGCAGGACATCAATCTGGCGCCTCAATTGCGGGACGAGCCGGCAGCCGGTTTGGCTGCTGTCGGCAGATTGCCGGATAATCCGAAAGACAGCAATACAGCTTGAATATTCCGGCTCAGCGCCTATCCTCACTTAAGATTCTTACAGACGCTTTCACTTTTTGTAAGAACTGTACATTTTTGTCATGGTCTTAATCGAACGGGTGTGCAAACATACACGCTCAAATGCTTGTTCAATTGCTTGGCTTACAAGGAGGCTTTTATGAGTACACCATTCGATGGCAGCAAAGACCAGTTCCGCATAACCCCGCAAAAGAAAGACGACCCGATGGAAGACGCCGACGCAGTCCGCAAGGCTATACGGGATCGTGAACGCCTACTCAATGCTGCAGGCGAACGTCCTTTGCGACTGGGCGAATGGATAGAAGGAAATGTCGACTAACTTGAATAGCCGCTCCTTTGGTCCGACGACTGCGGCGTTTTCCGCAGGCAAGCGGCGCCCCCGCTTACGAATACTCGACAGCAGCCACCTTCGACTGGGTCTGGCCAGATAAAAAAGCCGGCCTGGACCGCACCGTCAATTCGCTGCCATCCGAAAACTTGATCACGAACACTTCCTTGATCGGAGTGACCGAGTTTGCATGCGCCGGATTCACATACACAATACTGCCCTCATAGTCGGGCTCGCCGGAATTGTTCAGCAAATTTTCCCGGGTGAGGGTGGGGAGCAAGCCTGGAATTTCCTGGAAGGCGGTATCCACGGCAACCATGTCGGTGCTGCCCAGCATATGGAGCAGGCTCTTGCCAATTTGTCGCTTGTGGGAAACCTCAACGTACTTGATGTTCTCCGCATTGATGAAAACATCGTGGGTGGACTCAAGAGTCGTGACAGCCTTGAAATTAATGTAAGACATTGTTACCTCCAATATGGTTTATTGCCGTTTGCATTATCCTTTGATGGCTGCTTGTCATTTTTTCATTGACAGCCTTACTCTTAAGCAAGTGCCGCTTAGTACAATATGATGCGACGGCTTATTTATATCCTATGTTTACGTGTACTTATGTGCGCTGATTCACATACATTTTCTGGGCTGCAATATACCTTCCATCATGCCTAAAACTTTGTTATCCGATAGCAGCGAAGTCCGCTCTCTTCACTATAGGGCAGCGCTGGAAAGTTCCATGAAAAAATATCACATCGCCTATCTGTTTAGCGCGCTGGTTTTTTGCGGCCTTGATTATCTGTGGCTGTCGCATATCGCAACGAAGTTTTATAAATCCCAATTGGGCGACTTGCTGGGCACCCCGGATGTAGCTGCCACTGCGGCGTTTTATCTGATCTATATCTTTGGGATCGTCGTATTTGGCGTGCGCCCGGCGATGAAAACCGGCAACGTCATCAAGGCGCTGGTATTCGGGGGCCTGCTTGGCCTTGTTGCCTACGGTACTTATGACCTGAGCAATCTGGCGACGATCAGGGGCTGGTCCAGGCAGCTCACCATGGTGGACATGGGGTGGGGTATGTTTGCCACCTCGATGGCTTCCGTAGCCGGTTTTTTTGGCGCCAGCTGGTTCAAGTGATTCGTCCTTGGCGTATCAATAAATCTATTAGCAGAAATCACGGCTGCTCGTCACCATATTCCCCAGCAGGTGCGACATATCCACCAGGCGCTTGGCAACCAGGTGCCGGACTTCGGCCTCGCATTGCCAGATGCCATATACTCCAAGCAAGCGCGCATTCAATACCTCGCGCCGCTGTTTTTCCAGTAGTGCCGGCCAGATGATCACGTTCACCGGCCCGGTTTCGTCTTCTATCGTGATGAAGATCACTCCCTTGGCCGTACCCGGACGCTGGCGCACCGTGACGATACCGCAGCCGCGGGCGAATTGGCCGTTCTGGAAAGTGTTCAGCATCTCGGCCGGCAGGAAGCGTTTTTCCAGCAGGGCGGGGCGCAGCAGGGCTACCGGATGGCGCTGCAATGTCAGGCCGGTGCTGCGGTAATCGCTGAGGATTTCCTGCGCTTCCGATGGCGCATTCAGGCGCGGCATTTGTTCCGAGATGGTGGTGGGCCGCAATAAATCCTTGTCCGGCACCGCACCGACTGCATTCCACAAGGCCTCGCGCCGGTGACCGGCCAAAGACAGCAGCGCATTGCCGGCAGCCAGCGCCTCCAGTTCCTGCCGGTTCAATTGCGCCCTGCGCGCCAGGTCGGTAACGTCGATAAATGCCCGGATCGTCCTGGTTTTTTCGATACGTTCGGCAGAATCGGAAGACATGCCGCGCAGCAACGACATGCCCAGTCTTACCGCCGGCTGCACGGTGCCGGTAAAAGGATTGACCGTATCATCAAGCTCCAGCGAGGAATCCCAGTTGCTGCACATCACATCAATAGGCAGTACCTTTACATGATGCCGTTTTGCATCCTGCACCAGTTGTGAAGGCGAATAAAATCCCATGGGCTGGGAGTTCAATAAAGAGCACAAGAAGATCGCCGGTTCATGGCATTTGATCCAGCTGCTGATATAGGCCAGCTTGGCAAAGCTGGCCGAATGGCTTTCGGGGAAACCGTAATCGCCAAAACCTTTCATCTGCTCAAAAATGGCCAGTGCAAATGCTTTTTCATATCCATTGCTCTCCATTGCATTCACGATGCGGTCTTTATAGTGCTCCAGGCCGCCTTTCTTTTTCCAGGCGGCCATTGCCCGGCGCAACTCATCCGCTTCTCCAGGCGTAAAATCCGCGGCCAGCATTGCAATCTGCATCACCTGCTCCTGGAAGATCGGTATGCCCAGGGTACGCTCCAGCGCTTCCACCATCGCAGGATTTTCATGTATTTCGACCCGCTCTTTTCCCTGCCGGCGCCTCAAATACGGATGCACCATGCCGCCCTGGATAGGCCCTGGCCTGACGATAGCCACCTGTATCACCAAGTCATAGAATACCCTGGGGCGCAAGCGTGGCAGCATGCTCATCTGCGCCCGGGATTCAATCTGGAACACGCCTATCGTGTCGGCCTTGCAGATCATGTCGTAAGTCACAGAGTCTTCGCGCGGTATTTCCTCCAGTTTGTCGGGTTTGCCCGGAAACCGGGACATCATGTCCAATGCACGCCTCAGTGCCGACAGCATGCCCAGCGCCAGTACATCGACCTTCAGCAATTTCAGTGACTCCAGATCGTCTTTGTCCCATTCAATCACATAGCGATTCTCCATCGCTGCATTTTCTATCGGTACCAGACGCGACAACTTGTGCCGGGAAATCACGAAGCCGCCGCTATGCTGCGACAGATGGCGAGGAAAACGCACCAGTTGCGTCACCAGGCCGGCCCATAGCTGGGCGACCGGAGAATTGGGGTCCAGGCCGCTTTCGGCAAAGCGTTCCAGCAAATCGTTTTTACTGTCGAACCAGCGCTGCGATTTGGCCACCGCATCGACTATCGCCAGGTCGACGCCCAGCGCCTTGCCGACTTCGCGCAAGGCGCCGCGCGGCCGGTAGGTATGCACGGCGGCCGCCAGCGCAGCCCGGTCGCGACCGTATTTTTCATAGATATAGGCAATGACCTCATCCCGCCGCTGATGCTCAAAATCGACGTCGATATCCGGCGGCTCGCCACGCTCCTTGGACAGGAAGCGGGCAAACAGCAAGGTGCTGCTGTTTGGGTCCACCTCAGTCACCCCAAGGCAATAGCAAACGACCGAGTTGGCCGCCGAACCGCGGCCCTGGCAGAGTATCTTCTTTGAACGTGCAAATTTGATCAGGTCATAGACCGTCAGGAAGAAAGCTTCATACGCAAGATCATTGATCAGCGTCAGTTCCTGCTCTATGCGAGCAAGAATCTTGGCGCCTGGCCCCTCGGGAAACCGCCATAGCACGCCTTTCTCCACCTCCTGCCGCAGATACCTGGCCGGCGTATATCCCGGCGGTATCAGCTCATCCGGATACTCGTAGCGCAGTTCATCCAGCGAGAAATCGCATTTCCCTGCGATTTTTATGGTTTCCGCCAATGCCTGTGCCGGATAGATATTGGCCAGCCGCACCCGCGAACGCAGATGCTGTTCTGCATTCGGCGCCAGTTCATAGCCGCATTCGGCAATCGGCTTGCCCAGCCTGATCGCGCTCAGTGTATCCTGCAGAGGCTTGCGCGAACGCTTGTGCATGCAGACATGGCCGATGGCGACCACCGGCAAATGATAGTGCGCTGCGACTGCCTGTATCCTGTCCCTGTGCATGCCGTCCATGGTCTGGTACAGCAAGCTCAGGCCTATCCAGGCGCGTTTTTCCCCAAATGTCGCTGCTGTCCATGCCGCTTGGGCGACCAGGGTGTCCAGCGGCACCGCATATTCCGGCACCAGGATCAGCAAGCAATTGGGCAAGCCGCGCAGGTGCTCATAACCGGCCGGCGGCGCCGCCAGGTCGTCGGGCATCAAGGAGTAGCTGCCTTTGGGCTCACGTGAACGCGCCAGCGTGATCAGTTCGGACAGATTGCCATAGCCCTCGCGATCTTGTGCAAGCGCAATCAGCGTCAGTGCAGGGCTGTCGGCGGCATCGGGATTGGCCAGCCTGAAATAGCTGCCGATCAGTAATTTGAATTTGGGGTCTGCACCTGCCTGTTCGTCTGCCGGCTTGTCTGCTGCGATATGTTTTTTTGCCGCCACATGGGCGCGCACCACGCCGGCCAGCGAACACTCATCGGTGACCGCCAATGCGGAATAACCCAGCTCCACGGCACGGTCCACCAGCTCTTCTGCATGCGATGCGCCTTGCAGGAAAGTAAAATTCGACAGGCAAAACAGCTCGGCATAATCCGGCAGGACGGGAGATGGAAAAGGGATGGTCGATGTCGTCATCCGAACACTCCCTGCGCATACCAGATACTGTGCGCATCTTCCAGCCTGCCTATGCGCTCTTTATAGATCCAGTAATGCACATGGTCTTCGCCCTCGGCGATGTAATAGTCGCGGGTGACCAACTGCCCGTTCCACCAGCCGGCCTCTATCCTTTCAGCGGGCGACACCAGCTTCAGCGGCGAGTTGTAATAAGGACGATGGTCGCGCAAGGTCAGCGCAACCGGCCTGGCAAACAGCCATGCCGGCCGCACCAGCTTGTCCGGCAAGGCGGCCGGTTTGATTTTTTGCAGTACGGAGGCCCAGCCATTCGCGACTTCGGGCCTGTGGTCGGCCTGCGGCGCCGGCTGCAATACATTGTCTGCACCCAGCCTGGCTACCAACAGTTCCACCAGACGGTGATGGTCTTCCGGCGACCCGCCCGGTTCGGGGAACAGCGAATCGCTGGGGGCTTCCATTGCCTCGACCTGGCTGGCATCCAGGCTGACGGCGATGACGGGCGCAGCCAGATCCAGATGCGCCAGCCGTTCTTTCAGCAGGCGCAGCAAATGCTCTTCGCGCCAGGTCGCTTCCGCCAGTGCAATCTGCAATTCAGTAGGCGGGATCGCCTGGCGCCCCCGTTCATGTTCCAGATGCAGGGTGATCCGGGTGACCGCCAGTTGCCTGGCCGTCAGCCAGCCCGCCAGTTGCACCAGCAGGCTGCGGGCAAATAGCAGGATGTGCTCCGCATGGTCCATGCGGTCCGGCAGTTCCACCCTGGCACGGAAACCCGGCGGCGCCACGATCCAGTTGAATAATTCACTTCCTTCGCCATACGCGCAATCCAGCGACTGAAGCAATTCCTTGCCGCAACGGCGCTGCAAGCCCGGACGCGGCAGGCCGCGCAATTCGCCCAGGCGCCGGCAGGCCACGCCATGCAGCCAGCCCAGCCAGGGTGAGGCCGCCGGTAAAAGGGCCAGCGGCAAGCGGTCCAGGATGGGAACCAGGCTCTTCATCGACAGGCTGCGCCTGCGGCCCCGGCGCTTGCCCAGTGCCGCATTATGCGCCAGCAGCCAGGCGCCCCTGGCCGTAACGGCGCAGCCCATTTGCACGCTTACACCCAGCGCCTGCATCGTGTCGCGGATACGCCGGCAGATGGCACGCACGCCGCCGAACAGGCGCAGGCTGGCGCCGACGTCGATCAGCATGCTGGCGTCTTCGCCCTCAGTGACCAGCGGCGAATACTGCAGCAAGGCCATGGCCGCCTGCTGTAGCGCGTCTTGTTCGCGTACCGGCTCACGCGTATGGAATACTGCTTCCGGCAACAGCATTTGCACGCCGCCGCGCCGCATACCCGTTTCCACACCGGCCTCGCGCGCAAGCGCAGACATCGCCGAGACGCGATTCTGCTCCAGCACGACCATGCCCTGGTCACTCAGCCAGTGCGGGCGAAATACTTCCAGCTGGAGTAAAGGCAGGTATAAGGCTATCCATAAGCGCATGATCGGAAAACCGCAGAAGAGGGGACAGGGAAAGAAATAGCGGAACATCGCGTGACGCCCCGCGCCGTTTGGTAAAGCTGATTTGCAGCCCTTGATGAACAGGCTGCAGGCTCAGGCGCAGTGCAGCCGGCGACGGCTGGTCGGCGCAGGCCAAGGGCCTTACCATGAAAAACAGCATGTCGTTGCTTTGCGCCGCCAGGTGCAGGCGGCGCAAAGATTCGTTGCGGATGTGGTTTTGCCATAGTAATAATGCGCCGCAACTGCCGGTGCGCAGGATTTGTTCGCTAGCCCACAGTGCATCGCCGGGCTTCTTGCTGCGTATCCACATGAATTGTGCGGGGGACAGGCCGAAACCGGACAAGGCCAGGCTTTGCGGCTGGTGCGGCGGCTGCACCAGCGCGATACGGCGCCCAGCCAGCTTGTTCAGAGCAAGGCGCAGCAGGCTCAATTCGGCGCTGCCGTTTTGCTGTATCAGTAACTCTATCAGCACGCCGGCAGGCCAGCCGCCGCCCGGCAACTCCCGGTCCAGCGACGCATGACCGCTGCCCACGCAGACCGTGGAGCTGCGCGCGAGCTGTGAAGCTCGCCATAGCGACGGATGAATAGCCTCGACTGAGGTAATGGCTTGTGCTTGCATGTTGGATAGATTAAATACTGTATTTATATACAGTATATTCTCTTATCCATAGAATTTCCATGCCTGTCATTTTAATAATAATTGATGCTTTATGGCAAATTATTCTTTATTAAAATTTTATTTTTATTCGCATAAAATACATTAGATAACTTCCATAACCATTTGAAATTAATTAATTTTATTAAAATTAAATTAGCTGATGTAAATTCTCGATGTTGCCTTACATTAAAAACTGCTTGGCAGTCGCTCGATCATCAGGCATCCGCTGCAGCTTTACAAAACTTTACCTGGCATACATGCTGTAGAAACCCCGGGCCACTACAGTGACACCATGCAAGCGAACTCCTCGCTGTGCAATAGTTGAGAGGATACAGTCATGAACGAGCAACATAATGTAAGCAGCAAGCCCGGTGCAAAGCCTTCGCGCCCGCGCCGACGCTGGATCATCGCAGCGGCGATTGCTGCTGCGGCCGGCGTGCTTTCCATCACCGGCATCAGTTATGCCACAGAAGAAATGGGCATGGATATGCCGCACCATCATCGCGGCTGGCATCACGATATGACGCCGGAAGCCATGTCCAAGCATGTCGATGCGATGGTCAACCACATCCTGGCCGACGGCACCCCGGAACAAAAAACCAAAGTGGCCGACATCGCCAAGGCGGCTTTCAAGGACCTGCAACCCCTGAAAGAGCAACATCATGCGGCCCATCAGCAAGCCGTCAAATTGCTGACCCAGCCGACGATAGACCGCGCAGCGCTGGAACAGGTCCGTGCCGATGAAATGCGCCTGGCCGACCAGGTATCCAGGCGTATCACGCAAGCGGTTGCCGATGCCGCCGAAGTGCTGACGCCGGCGCAACGCATCAAACTGGCCGAGCACATCAAGAAAAGGATGGGATGATTTTGCTGCTGCAGGCAGGGCTGGCTATTGTAGACTGCTAGCTTAGCCCTGTTCGCAGCATTCCGGCCATCCCCGGCCGCCTCTTCATATTGATGACATCCATGGCTCAACGCTTATTAATGATAGAAGACGACCAGCGCCTGGCGGGCATGGTCGTCACTTACCTTGGACAAAACGGCTTCGACGTGCAGCATGCGGCGACGGCGCGCGAAGGCATGGACAAATTGCGGGAAGGCCCGGCTTCGGCGCCGTTCTCCATCATATTGCTGGACCTGATGCTGCCGGATGCGGACGGCCTGGATGTCTGCCGGCAAATCCGCGCGCAATCCAGCGCCATTGCCAATACCCCCATCATCATGCTGACCGCCAGGGGAGAACCGATGGACAAGGTGGTCGGCCTGGAACTGGGCGCCGATGATTATCTGGCCAAGCCGTTTGAGCCGCGCGAGTTGCTGGCCCGCCTGCGCGCCTTACTGCGCCGGCAGCAGGCTACCGCGATCGCCTCCAGCTCTGCCGCACGCGTGTTGCGCTTCGGCCGACTGGAACTCGGCCTGGATGCCCGCACCGTCAAACTGGATGGACAGGAACGCATGGTCACCGCCTACCAGTTCAACCTGCTGGCCGCAATGGCGGAGCGGGCAGGGCATGTATTGTCGCGCGAGCAGTTACTGGATGCATTGAAGGGAGAGGCACTGGACGCCTTCGACCGCTCCATCGACGTACATATAGGACGCCTGCGCACCGTGATAGAAGACGACCCCAAACAACCGAAGCGCATCATCACAGTACGCGGCGCAGGTTACGTATTCGCCAAAGTACAGGACGCCTGATGAAAAAACCTTGGGCGGAGCGCCTGTACGTCCGCATCTACCTTGCCATGCTGGCCAGCCTGGCGCTGACCGCCCTATTGTTCGGCTTGGTGCACATGCGCCCGGATCCGGACCAATTTGCGTCCGGCCTGGAAACCTTTGCCGAAATCACTTCGGAGATATTGCCGCCGGCGACCGCGCCGCAAGAGGTGCAACAAGCCGCGTTGAACCGCTGGCGGGCCCGGGTGCACGCCCATCTTGCGCTGTATGCCGCCGACGGCAGCATGATCGCCGCGGTAGGCCGCTCCTTGCCGCCGTGGCAGGGAGGGCAGACCGCCAGCGGCTGGATGCCCGGCTATCCGAATGTTTTCGCATTGAAGCTGCCCGACCAGCGCTGGTTGCTGGCCCAGCGCATCAAGCCTCCGCACCGGCCGCCGCTAGGGATGATCGCCCTGATGGCCCTGATCGCGCTGATCATGGCTATAGGCTCTTATCCGGTTGTACGCCGGCTGACCCGGCGGCTGGAACGCTTGCAAGGCAGCGTCGACGCCTGGGGTAGCGGCCAGTTATCCACCCGGGTTGCGGTGGAGGGCAACGATGAAGTGGCGCGCCTGGCCGTCAGTTTCAACCAGTCTGCCGCCCGGATCGAAGCCTTGCTGCACGCGCAGAAATCGCTGCTGGCCAACGCTTCGCACGAACTGCGCTCGCCGCTGGCGCGCATCAAGCTGGCGGTGGAGTTGATGCAAGGCCAGCCCAAGGACGCAATGCAACAGGAGCTGAACCGCAATATCGCCGAGCTGGACCAGTTGATCGACGAAATCCTGCTGACCAGCCGGCTGGATGCGGTGCAAGACAGCCAGGATAACCGTGAACAGCTGGACCTGACCGCGATGCTGGCCGAGGAGTGCGCCAGGGTCGGCGCCCAACTGGATGCCGAGCTGGTTACAGTCAGGGCAGACGCCAAACTGATCCGGCGCATGCTGCGCAACCTGCTGGAAAACGCCAGGCGCTACGGCAGCGACACTAAAATTGACGTATCCCTGGGGAAGTCGCCAAACACCCTGCTGCAGCTGGATATTTGCGATCGCGGCCCCGGTGTGCCTGAAGCAGAAAGGGAGCGTATCTTTGAGCCATTTTACCGCTTGCCCGGGGCCCGCGAGAGCGATGGCGGAGTCGGCCTGGGGCTGAGCCTGGTGCGTCAGATCGCCGTCAGGCATGGCGGCAGCGTGCAATGCCTGGCACGGGAAGGCGGCGGCAGCTGCTTCCGGGTCAGGCTACCGACGGGCATGCAGGCCTAGGGCCTGTTTCATAAGGAGTTTTTGTCATATCCTTAGTCGATAATTTCATTTTTCATTCAATTAGCGTCGGCATACACTGAGTGCACAACTAGTGCCAACAACCTGAGCCGGATGAAAATCACATGGATACCCTGGATTGCATTACCGCCGTATTAAGCGTTTTCGCCGCCATCGCGTCCCTGGTTCATCCTATCGGCAAGGGGCGCAATGATGATAAATAAGCGGGAATAAATTGCCCGGGGATTTCCTGCCTGGCAGCATTGTGGTGAGCCAAAAAGCGACAAACACAAAATACTGATTGCATATACAGTGTTTTATGTTAAAGTACGATTCATGGACTGAAACGGGAAGAAACCCGGCAGCCAGTCACATACATTCTGTACTTATTCGCTACTCAATAGTGGTATTCCACAGACGGGAAATTATCATGGCACAACTTAATAGTTCTTTCGAATCAGGATTCAGCCTGCAATGTGCGCCGACATCATTCCTGATGCGTTTCGGCCGTCGCGAATTGTTCGTTTGCCGGGATTTCCGTCAACGCTATTATCGCGTCAACCCTCTGCTTGACTGCTCTACCGGCATACAGGCGGGGCATCTGGAAGTGCTGTTGTTCCGTAAATGGCTGGTGATACTGTCCAGGGCACGCTAAACATTCATTGCTGAAACTGCCTCAGCCGACAGCCATGCTCTTTCCTGGCGGCGCTCATGTAATTCTTCCGGCAAATCAATATTTGCTGCAACTGAAATGAATTTAAATTTTGCGAATTTTCCTGTCTTGACAACGGAACGGCTGGTATTGAGGCAACTCGCGCACCAGGATGCGGCGCAAATACATCAGCTGCGATCCGATCCTGCGGTGAATACCTATATCGGCAGGGTTCTATCGACAGGCGTGGAAGACGCGGCGGCCTTCATAAAAAAAATCAACGACTCAATACTACGCAATGAAAGCATGTACTGGGCCATCAGCTTGCAGGAAGATCCCGGCCTGATTGGAACAATTTGCTACTGGAACTTTGATGCGGCGAATGAGGCAATAGAGATAGGGTATGAGATGCTCCCGGCATTTCAGGGCAGTGGCCTGATGAAAGAAGCGATAATCAGGGTCATCGGTTACGGTTTTGAAGAGATGAAGGTAAAAATCATTACCGCTTTTCCGTCGGCAGATAATGATCGTTCGATAGCGCTGTTAATCAATACCGGGTTCAAAGCCGACGGCAAATCCTATGTCAATACCCACGGCAATGTAGAGAACATGGCGACATATACATTAACTCGCCCGGCAACTGCCGCAATGCCAGACTAGCCTCTACAAAATCCTCATATGTATCTGGCAGCATCTGCCTCGGCCGCTAGCGATGCCTGCGCCCAAAGCTGGGATCCCGCAAGGGATCGGGGCCGTTCTCCAGTTTGCGCACGATACCGCCCTTGTCAAAATAGACCGACATAAAAGAATCCCAGGCGCCGCTTTCCTTAAAGCCATAGGACCAGGCTTCCAGCTCAGTACGCGGATAATAATCTTTTTCATGCGGCTGGCCGACGATGCGCAATACGGCCGCCTTATCGGCCTCGCCGACTTTGATCTCGGCAAATTTTTGCACAGTCAATACCTGCTCGTAAGAAACCAACTTGCCGTCAGCGCCTATACGGGCCATATGGGTAGCCTGGGTCATGCGTCCGCGCGAATACTCCAGCAAGTGCTGGTCGCCATCCTGGTACACATTGGTAGGAGTACCGAGTTCGGCCCTGACCTGATCCTCGGGTTCTCCCGGATGGATCGTCCCGACGCCCCAACTGGCGCATGAAGACAGGCTCACTGCCAGAGCGGCGCCAAACAGGCCCGTAGCCATGACATGAAAATAGCGCTTCATCATCTTCTCCAGGAGGAAATGCCGGATCAAAAGATATCCGGCTTCCATTATCGTCCTTTTGTTATTCCATCGCAGAAGAGGGGCCAAGCGCGACGGATCCGGCAAAACCCGGCGGCAGTCCCAACATCCTCAGCGGCGCTTGCGCCAGCAGATGCTCTAGCTCCCGGTTCCATTCAGTGATTGCAGCACCACGGCATTTCAACCTGGCTTCGAGAGCCGTCCACGCCTGTGCAAAATGGCCGGCCTGCTGGCCTGGCGGTTGGCGGCCGATTTCAGTACAGGCTTCTGCCCCCAGATAAAGCAGGGCAACCGGTGTCCAATCAAGCGCCGCATCAATCCTCATCAGGTCTACGCCCACGGCCCCGCCGTCACGGATGGCTGCCAGCGACAGGCCCGGCTCATGGCTCAGCGATAATCCTATGCGATGACCTGGAATATCGACACGCAGCGGCTGGCCGGGCACGGAATGCAACTGCAGCCGCTCCGGCGAACAAGCATAGGCAACAGCCAGCATCTCCGTCACCGCCTGCCGTATTTTTTGCCGGGCTATATCGCGTGCCTCAAAGACGCCGCTGGAAACAGAGATAACGGCCAGGCCTTGCTCTTTCAGGCTGGCGACTGCAGCTTGCTGCGCTGCTGGCCATGCATGGACAGCGAATAGGCCGTTGTCCGTCATCGTGGTCTATTTCGTTGCCGCTGCAGGACAGCCCCGCCAGCTCGATCCGGCCGGTATGTATTCACCCTTCATCACCAGCGTCAACGGCCCCAGGCGGGAATTGTCGGCGACCACCGCGCTATACAGCACGGAGCTGCGGGCTCCCATATACACTTTGCTGCCGATACTGACATGGTCGATTTTCATGACCCGGTCTTCAAACAAATGGGTTTGCGGGCAAGCCAGCGCATTGATCTCGCTGTAGGCGCCGATACTGACGCAATCAAATTCGGTGATGTCGGTAGTATCCATATACACGCCGCGCCCGATGCGAGAGCCCAGTAAATTGAAGGCCAACGGCAGCCATGGCGTTCCGCGCAGATAGCGCATGAAATTCGGCACCGCAATCCCCTCGTACAAATTGGTGATGCCTTCGGACAACCAGACGAAGGGCGTCCACATCGGCATGCTGCTCTTCTTGTAACGGCCGATGAACAGCCATTTCAACACCATCACGAAGCAAAAGCTGCCGACGCCGTACAGCAAGCCGGCAACCACCAGGTAATAGATCACTTCAGCCCAGCGGTCTTCGCCGGCAATCGGCATCAAGTTGAGCACGATGGTGTAGCCAACCGCGATCACCATCGCATGCGGCGCGACAATACGGTAGGCCTCGATCAGTCCACGCCCCAGGCGGCGGAATGGAGAGGGGTGGAAGGTCAGGTTTTCCGGGAAGCCGGTGACTTCTTCACGCGCCGGCAGATGGATGGGCGGCGAGCCGAGCCAGGTATCGCCGTCACGCATCTGGGAATTCTCCGGTGCGCTGGAATGCACGCCTATCAACACATTTTCCGGGACGGTAGTGCCGTCCGGTATGTAGGCGCCGTTGCCGATAAAGCTGCGCCGCGAAATTACGGTCGGCTGCATCGTCATCCAGCCGCCGTCTATCTGTTCGTCGCCGAGCAATACTGCGTCAGCGATAAAGGTATCGTCGCCCAGGGTCAGCATGTCCGGCACTACGCCCAATGCAGTCGATATTTCGGCGCCGCGGCCGACTTTGGCGCCCAGCAGCCGGTACCAGAAAGGCGCGTACACGGTCGCATACACGCCGTGCAGCACGTTCAGGCTGGATTCCTGGATCTGGTTGACCAGCCACTTGCCGCAATAGGTATTGCTGTGCACCTTATAGCTGCCGGCCTTCAGCTTGGGCAAGATGCTCCAGCGTATGCCGGCCGACAGCAATGCGGTGCAAACGATCAGCACCGCGGTGGCAGGGAAGGCCAGGATGAAATATTTGAGCAGCTGGAATGAGATATTGCTGCTCGCCATCCAGGGGAAGCGGTCAATATTGTCAAACCAGTCTATCAATATAAAGCTGGGGAATACCGGCATGAAAAACAGGGCGGTGATCAGGAAGGCGCCAAAAACAAAGAAAACGGCCTCACAGGCAGAACGCAAATGGCTGACCGCCGGACGTGGCGGATAAGCAGCGGCATCATAAGGACCGACATCGCGCGCCGGCGAGCCGCGCCAGATTCGCCCGGCTGGCAGGGTCTGGCCTTCGCTCAATGCGGATTGCCCCTCCAGATGGCCGCCATCGCCTATCGAGACATCGCCTTCCAGCACTGAATAAGAGCCGACATAGGCTTCGCGCCCTAAAGTGATCCTGCCCAAGATCAATTCGCCGCGTTCGACGCGCGCATTTTCAAAATTGCTGGCATTGCCTACGCTGACGCCGTCGCCTATGGTCAGCAAATCGGCGGCGCGCAGCGTCATGGAGCCGACGATCACGTCATTGCCTATCCTTGCCCCCAGCGCCCGCAACCACCATGCATACAGCGACGAGCCGCTCAGCATATAGGTAGGCGCCGCTTCCACCAGCCTGTCCACGAACCACCAGCGGAAATAGGTCAGCCCCCACAGCGGATAACGCCCCGGTTTCAAACGGCCGACTATCAGCCATTTGCATACAATGGCGATACCGAATTCCAGTATCGTCAGCAGCAAAAACACGCCGACAGACAACAGCGAGGCCCTGGTAATGGAATCTTCCGGGTCGCCGGTAAAGAAGTGGTAGGCGAAGAACGGCGCCAGCCACTGCACCATGCGCATCGCTACCAGCCACGGAATCACGAAAGCCTGGGCAGCGCCGCAGACCCAGCGCTTCACGCCGGGCGGCGGCGTCCAGTCCACACTGATATCGGCAGACTCGACTTGCGTCTCCATCAGCACTTCGGCAATGCGGCCTACACTGCGGCTTGCATAGATATCACCGATCTTGAAGTAGGCAAAACGCGCATCCGTCCTCAATGAAGACACCAGGCGCGCAGCAAACAGCGAGTGCCCGCCAAGGTCGGCAAAAAAATCGGCACTCCTGAGTATGGCTTGCCCCGGAAACAGCTTGGCCAGTGCAGCAAACAGAACCTGCTCCGCCGGCGTCTCCGGCACATCCGATTCCACAGACTCCGCAGACACGGCGAGTGGCCTGTCCTTTAATACTTTGCGGTCTATCTTGCCGGAAGTCAGGCGTGGCATTTCTTCCAGGCTCTCGTAACGGGCCGGCACCATATAAGGCGGCAGGGATGCGGCCAGCGTTGCGCGCAGCCTGGCAGCGGAAATGCCGGCCCCGGCGTCAGGCACGATAAAAGCGATCAGCTGGTCTATGCCTTGTTCCTGGCGCAGTATCACTGCGACGGTGCCGACACCCGGCTGTTTGGCCAGCACCGCCTCTATCTCGCCCAGCTCAACCCGGAATCCGCGTATCTTCACCTGGTCATCGGCGCGCCCCAGGCATAAAACCTGCCCCTGTTCATCGATGCGCGCCAGGTCGCCGGTGCGGTATAGCCGCCGGTCGGTGTCTTGTCCGCTCCAGGGATTGGCCAGGAATTTCTCTGCCGTCAGATCCGGGCGCCCCAGGTAGCCTGCCGCGATGCCGGGGCCTATGATGCACAGTTCGCCAATCTCGCCGCGCGGCAGCAAGCGCAGTCCGTTTTCCGCCGCGGCATCGATCACCAGCAAACCGTAGTTCGGCAAAGGCGTGCCTATGGTAACCGGTTGATTCGCCTGCAATTCCGCCAGGCTGGCCGATACCGTCGCTTCGGTCGGGCCGTAGGTATTGAATATCTGCCGATTGGCACGCGCCCAGCGCGCAACCAGCGCCTCGGGGCACATTTCGCCGCCGAGATTGATGATGCGCAAGCTGGGAACATCCTGGTTAAATAGCGCCAGCAATGTAGGCACAGCGTGCAGTACGCTGATCTTTTGTTCCGCCAGTGCGCGCGGCAGGGCATCCGGGTCCACCGCCACCTCTTTCGGCGCTATCCATAGGGTCGCGCCGACCAGGTAACTGATCCAGATTTCCTCGAAAGACATGTCAAAAGCGACCGAAAATCCCTGATAGACCCGATCTGAGGCCCGCACCCCGAGCACCGCATTTTCGCTGCGCAGGAAATGGCAGATGCTGCCTTGCGTGATGGCGATGCCTTTGGGCTTGCCGGTGGAGCCTGAGGTATAGATCACATAGGCCGGATCGTCCGGCGACACATCCTGGCGCCGTCGTACAGGCTGGCCAGATGAAGGGGGCGAGACCAGGTCTTCCGCATTCCATACCCTGGCCGCCAGTATTACCGTTTGCGGAGTAAACAGCTCACAACTCAGGATGCCATACGCCTGCGCATCTTCCAGGCAAACGGCGACGCGGTCCACCGGCGTATCCGCATCGAACGGCAGCCAGGCAGCGCCGGCTTTGGCGATGCCGGCCTGCATGACCAGCAAGTCTATCCCGCGCGGCAGCCACAAGCCCAGGATATGCCCGGGCCGTACGCCGGCTTCGATCAGATGGGAAGCAACCTGGTCGGCGCGCTGGTTAAGCTGTTGATAGCTGAGCTGATTTTCACCAAAGATGAGGGCGATGCCGTCCGGCGCCCGAACAGCGCTTGCTTCAAGCAGGTCGGCCAGGACTTCATTTTTGATGAGATCGGGCCGATATGGCCCGTACAGGATATTCGGGTGGATAGCGGGGTTGATGCCAGCCTTGATAGTGTCATTCCCGGCGTCATTCCCGGTGCCGTTATGGGCGTTGCTCTGATCTTCTGTGGACCACGTGTAGCTCATAAAACTGGGGGCTGCGAAAAATCACTAATGGTAGCACCCGGCGCCAGGGATAGGCAGCAATTCTTTGTTATTTTGTAGTATCTGGAAACAATAAAGGACAAAAATAAAGGGGATAAGCGAATCTCTCGCTTATCCCCCGCTGGAAACATTTGAGCCAGTGACTAAAACACGCTCTCGGCAATATTTTGCTGCTCTATCACTGCACGCAGCGTATTGTGGGCGGGACGTTGTTCCGGCTTGCCCGCGAAGGTGCATTCGCCCAGTCCGTTCAGCAATTCTGCATCGCGTCCGCTGAACAATGGGCAGCGCGGGAACAGCTCGGCCACCCAGTCGACAAAGGCGCGCACCTTCGGCGACAAATGGCGATTGGCCAGATATACGACAGAAATAGGCATCGGGGCAGGGGTCCACTGCGGCAAGACTTCGCGCAAGGCGCCGGATTGCAGGTGCGGCATCAGCATGAAGCGAGGTGCCTGGATCAGGCCGAAGCCTTTCAGCGCGCAGGCAATATACGCTTCGGAATCATTGACCGAAATTTTGCCGTTGACCTTGACCTCGAGAGTCTCGCCATCGACGATAAAATCCCAGTCCAGGTTGCGCCCCGTACGGCTGGAGAAATAATGCACCACCTGGTGATTTTGCAAATCCTCTATCGTCTGCGGCTCTCCATGCTGGTCCATGTACAAGGGCGCAGCACAGGTAATGCTCTGGAAGGTACCGATACGCCGCGCCACCATGCTCGAATCCTGCAATTCGCCTACCCGTATCACGCAGTCTACCGCTTCCTGCACCATATCCACCATGCGGTCGCCCATGCCCATGACCAGTTCAATATCCGGATAGCGTTCATAAAACTCGCAAATTTGCGGCAGCAGTATCAACCTGCCTATGGAAGCCGGCACATCTATACGCAGGCGTCCCTTGGGGCCGCGCGCCACGTTCTGGAAAGAGGACTCCGTCTCGTCGATGTCCGCCAGGATGCGCACGCAGCGTTCATAGTAGGCGGCGCCGTCCGGCGTCAGGCTCAAGCGGCGCGTGGTGCGGTTCAGCAAGCGTACTTGCAGCAGGCTCTCCAGATTCTGGATAGTCGTGGTGACCGTAGTGCGCGGCAAGCCCAGGCTATCAGCAGCCCGGGTAAAACTGTTCGAATCCACCACCCGGGTGAATACCTGCATTGCTTGAAAGCGATCCATCGCTGACTCCTCCCGAAAACACTAGCCGACTTTGCGAACACTTTGGGCGCCCGCGTATTTTTTACATGTCCGAAGTATAAATGGCTTTTGGCGCTGGATTAGTCGTCCTGGCCGAATAGTCTTGTTCAATTATAGAGGTTTATCCAGAAACGTGTCGGACCTACCATTCGTTCCATTCTCAAATCAATGGAGCGGAATATCCGCGACGACATGATAGACGCAACATCCCTTACTCAAAAATCAAGAAAAAAGACAGTCAAGACGGCCGAACTGCCTTTGCTGATCGACAACTTCATGATTCCCGGTCCCGTTGGTTCAATCCCGGTAAGACTATACCGGCCGCAAGGCAACGCGGTATTGCCGATGGTCTTGTATTTTCACGGCGGCGGCTTCATTAGCGGCTCGCTGGACGATGCTGACGTCCCGGCACAATTTATTGCGAGAAACAGTAATACACTGGTTTTGTCTATCGGCTATGCGCTGGCGCCGGCCAAACCTTTCCCTGCGGCACCGGAAGACGCTTATGCCGCGATGGTCTGGGTCGCCAAGAATGCGGCGGCAATCAATGCCGATGCCAGCCGGCTGGCAGTGGCCGGCGACGACGCTGGCGGCAACCTGGCAACCTGTCTGACCCTGATCGCGCGGGACCGTAATGCGACGCCTATCCTGGCCCAGGCCCTGATCGGCCCCATGCTGGACCCCAGCATGACCCGGCTGGGTGATGCAAAACGCCTGGATTCCGACCTGACCCCGCAAGAGTGCGCCAATTGCTACCGCCAATATCTGCCGATGTCGCTGCAGCGCCTGCATCCGTATGCGGCCCCGCTGGAATCGCGCCGGCTCGGTGGCCTGCCGCCAGCCTTTATTGCGACTGCGGAGCACGACGTGTTGCATATAGAAGCCGAAAAATACGCAGCGGCACTGATCACTGTAGGCGTACCTACCCAGGTTGCCCGCTTTGCCGGCGTCAAGCACGCGTCCCTGCGTGAGCATTCGCCGGCCCTAAATGAAATTGCCGAATTCCTGCGCCGCCGACTGACGGCGGGATCGGAATTGAAGCAGCCTGTTTCGGAAGCAACCAGCGAGAGCCATCATGCCTAATGCCCCAACTGGATTCAAAAGCAACAATCAGAGTTTATTAAACCAGGGGAACGATCAGCATGCATCTATCTCCAGGCCAGCACGGATATCCATCATGAACAGTAACAAAATTGCCGGCCTCATGTGCAGGCCGGCGGCAAAACAAGGCTTATACCAAATCGATTTTGAACCCACCCGATTTTGAACCCACCATCAATGAGGAACATCATGTCTAATTCTCCAATTACACGCAGCCGCCTATCCATCGCCGTCAGCGCCGTCATCGTTCTCTTGATCGCGGGGGCAGGCATAGCCGGAGCAATCCGCGTCCACGCCGGCACTCCGGAAGCCAAGGGCGCTCCGCCTGCAACTACCGTTGACGTGGCCGAAGTCGTCAGCCGCAAAATCGTCGACTGGCAAAGCTATTCCGGCAAACTGGAAGCGGTCGACCGGGTGGAAATCCGCCCCTTGGTCGGCGGCACCCTGACCGCGGTTCACTTCAAGGACGGCAGCCTGGTCAAGAAGGGTGACCTGCTGTTTACCATCGACCCGCGCCCTTATGCAGCCGAGGTTGCCAGGGTGCAGGCGCAACTGGCGGCGGCAGAAGCCCGCGCCGCCTATACCGCATCCGATGTCGCCCGCGGCGAACGCCTTCTGGCCGACAATGCAATCGCCCGCCGCGATTATGAAGAAAAGCAAAACGCATCGCGCGAAGCCGCGGCGAATGTGCTCGCAGCCCAGGCCGCCCTGAAGGCTGCCAGGCTGAACCTGGAATATACGCAGATCACCGCGCCGGTTGCCGGCCGCATCTCCCGCGCAGAAGTCACGGTAGGCAATGTGATCGCTGTCGGGACCAGCTCGCCCCCGCTCAGCACACTGGTATCGGTGTCGCAAGTGTATGCATCGTTCGACGTGGATGAGCAAAGCTTCCTGAAATACGTAAATCCAGCCCAGGCAAAAAATGCGCAGGTACCGGTCTTCCTCGGCCTGGCCAACGAAGACGGTTATTCCCGCCAAGGCAAGGTCAGCTCGATAGACAACCGCATCGACACTTCATCGGGAACGATACGTGTGCGCGCCGTATTCGACAACCAGGACGGCTTGTTGCTGCCCGGCTTGTATGCCCGCATCCGCCTGGGCGGCGGTGCTCCGCATGAAGCCCTGCTGATCGATGAAAAAGCGATAGGCACAGATCAAAGCAAGCGCTTCGTATTGGCCGTGGACAAGGAAAATCACACTGCCTACCGTGAAGTACGCCTGGGCGCCAAACAGGACGATCTGCTGATTGTGGAAGGAGGCCTGAAGGCCGGCGAACGCATCGTGGTGAATGGCCTGCAACGCACCCGTCCCGGCGACACGATCACTCCCAACATGGTCCCGATGAGCAAGGTGGCAGTTGCCCCCAGTGCCGGCCCGACAACCAGCAAGACCGTTGCAGCCGACAAGTCTTAAGACCGACTGGCAACGCACATAGACAACGAGAATCTATCATGAATATTTCCAAGTTCTTTATCGACCGCCCCATCTTTGCCGGGGTGTTGTCGGTAATCATCCTGCTGGCGGGCGCCTTATCCGTGTTCCAGCTGCCTATCTCGGAATATCCCGAGGTTGTTCCGCCATCCGTGGTGGTGCGCGCGCAATATCCTGGCGCCAACCCCAAGGTAATTGCAGAAACGGTGGCGTCACCGCTGGAGGAATCCATCAACGGCGTCGAAAACATGCTATACATGCAATCCCAGGCCAATAGCGACGGCAACCTGACGGTGACCGTCAACTTCAAGCTGGGCGTCGATCCCGACAAGGCGCAGCAACTGGTGCAAAACCGGGTATCGCAAGCCTTGCCGCGCCTGCCGCCCGATGTGCAAAGGCTGGGCGTGACCACGATCAAGAGCTCGCCGGCCCTGACCATGGTGGTGCATCTGATCTCGCCGGACAACCGTTACGACATGACCTACCTGCGCAATTACGCAGTGTTGAACGTAAAAGACCGTCTGGCCCGCATCAAGGGCGTGGGCGAAGTCGGCCTGTTCGGTTCCGGCAATTATGCGATGCGCGTCTGGCTGGATCCGCAAAAAGTGGCCCAGCGCGGCCTGACCGCGTCTGACGTTGTCAACGCGATCCGCGAACAGAATGTGCAGGTTGCCGCCGGCGTGATCGGCGCATCCCCTAGCTTGCCCGATACGCTTTTGCAATTCAACGTGAACGCGCAAGGCCGCCTGAAGACTGAAGCTGAATTTGCCGACATCATCCTGAAAACCTCTGCCGACGGTGCGGTAACCCGGCTGGCGGATGTCGCCCGCATAGAACTGGCCGCCTCTGAATACGGCTTGCGCTCGCTGCTGGACAATAAGCCAGCGGTCGCTATTCCTATTTTCCAGGCACCCGGCGCCAATGCGTTGGAAGTGTCCGACCAGGTGCGCGCAGCGATGAAGGAATTGTCTGCCGATTTCCCCAGCTCCGTGCAATACAAGATCGTGTATGACCCTACGCAATTTGTCCGTTCCAGTATCCATGCGGTAGTGGAAACCCTGCTGGAAGCGATTGCACTGGTCGTGCTGGTGGTGATCGTGTTCCTGCAGACCTGGCGCGCTTCGCTGATCCCCTTGCTGGCGGTGCCGGTGTCCATCGTCGGCACTTTCTCGCTGATGCTGGGCTTTGGCTACTCGATCAATGCCTTGTCGCTATTCGGCATGGTGCTGGCGATCGGTATTGTGGTCGATGATGCGATCGTGGTAGTGGAAAACGTCGAAAGGAATATTGCCGCCGGCCTGACGCCGAAAGAAGCGACTTACCGTGCGATGCGTGAAGTCAGCGGCCCGATCGTGGCGATTGCATTGACCCTGGTCGCGGTATTCGTGCCTCTGGCCTTCATGACAGGCCTGACCGGCCAGTTCTACAAACAGTTTGCGATGACCATTGCGATCTCGACCGTGATCTCCGCGTTCAATTCGCTGACCCTGTCGCCGGCGCTGGCCGCCATCCTGCTGAAAGGCCACGACGAAAAACCGGACTGGCTGACCAAGGTGATGAACCGCCTGTTCGGCAAATTCTTTGCCGCCTTTAACCGCATGTTCAATCGCGGTTCGGAAAATTATTCCAAGGGCGTGACCGGCGTTATCTCGCGCAAAGCGTCGATGATGGGTGTGTACGTGGTGCTGCTGATGCTGGCGATAGGTGTTTCCTACCTCGTACCCGGCGGCTTTGTGCCCGGGCAGGACAAGCAATACCTGATCAGCTTCACGCAATTGCCGAATGGCGCAACGCTGGACCGTACCGAAAAAGTCATCCGCGACATGTCCGACATCGCGCTGAAAGAACCAGGCGTGGAAAGTGCGGTTGCCTTCCCAGGCTTGTCCATCAATGGTTTTACCAATAGTTCCAGCGCCGGTATCGTGTTTGTGACGCTGAAGCCGTTCGAAGAGCGCCGCAGCAAGGAACTGGCTGCGGACGCCATCGCCGGCAAGTTAAGCCAGAAATATTCCGGCATCAAGGACGCTTTCATCGCCGTGTTCCCGCCGCCGCCGGTGACGGGCCTGGGAACGGTAGGGGGCTTCAAGATGCAGATCGAAGACAAGGGCGCCCTCGGTTATGCCGAACTGGACGCCGCGGCACAGGCTTTTATCGCCGCCGCCAAGACCGCGCCTGAGTTGGGTCCGATGTTTTCCAGCTACCAGATCAACGTGCCGCAACTGGATGTCGACCTGGACCGTGTAAAAGCGAAGCAGCTGGGCGTGCCTGTGACCGACGTGTTTGATACGATGCAGATCTACCTGGGCTCTCTATATGTAAATGACTTCAACCGTTTCGGCCGCGTGTATCAGGTGCGTGCGCAGGCTGACGCCGCCTATCGCGCAAAACCAGAAGACATCCTGCAACTGAAAACCCGTAATGCATCGGGCGAGATGGTGCCTCTGTCTTCATTGGTCAAGGTCACGCCTAGCTTCGGCCCTGAAATGGTAGTCCGTTATAACGGCTATACCGCTGCCGACATCAACGGCGGCCCGGCTCCAGGTTATTCATCCAACCAGGCCCAGGCTGCGGCAGAACGTATCGCTGCCAAGACGCTGCCTTCCGGCATCAAGTTTGAATGGACCGACCTGACTTACCAGAAAATCCTGGCGGGCAATGCCGGCATGTGGGTTTTCCCTATCAGTGTGTTGCTGGTGTTCCTGGTGCTGGCGGCACAGTATGAAAGCCTGACCCTGCCGCTGGCGGTAATCCTGATCGTGCCCATGAGCTTGCTGGCTGCATTGACCGGTGTCTGGCTGACCGGTGGCGACAACAATATCTTCACGCAAATCGGGCTGATGGTGCTGGTGGGCTTGTCTGCGAAGAATGCGATCCTGATCGTGGAGTTTGCGCGGGAACTGGAACTGCAGGGCAGCACGCCTTTGCAAGCGGCGATTGACGCCAGCCGCCTGCGCCTGCGTCCTATCCTGATGACCTCCATCGCCTTCATCATGGGTGTCGTGCCCCTGGTGATATCCAGCGGTGCCGGCTCTGAAATGCGCCATGCAATGGGTGTCGCGGTGTTCTTCGGCATGCTGGGAGTGACCTTGTTCGGCCTGTTCCTGACACCGGTGTTCTATGTCTTGCTGCGCTCCATCAAGGGCAGCCGCAAACTGCACTCTGCAGTTGTACATGAAGCTCCGGCAGTTGCACATGGCACAGCACATATTCCTGCACAACCGGCAGCGCCGCTGTAATCTTGAGAAAGTTTGGGAGCAAAGAATGATGAATACAATCAAACCCCTGAAGTCAGCGTCGTCACTGCTGCTGGTGTTGCTGATTCTGGCAGGCTGCTCGGTGGCGCCGACTTACCAACGTGCCGAAGTCGCCACTCCGGCCGCCTACAAGGAAGCTGCAAACGAAACAAGCGCATCGCAAACCGGCGCCAACTGGAAAGAGGCGCAGCCTTCGGAACAGTTCGCCCGCGGCGAATGGTGGAAGATCTTCGCCGATGACAGCCTGAACGATCTGGAAACCCAGGCGCTGGCCGCCAACCAGAACCTGAAAGCGGCAGCGGCACGCCTGAAACAATCGCGCGCCCTGCGGCAGGATGCGCGCTCGGGCCTGTTCCCGCAAGTTAATGCCAGCCTCGGCGCCAACCGGGGGCGGCCATCGCCGGTGTCGCAAGGCTTGCCGGACAATAGCAATGTACCGACCGGCAATACCTTTAGCGCCCAACTCGGCGCATCTTATGAGCTGGACCTGTTCGGCCGCGTATCGTCCACGGTAGATGCCGCCAACGCGGATACGCAACAAAATGAAGCGCTGTTCCAGTCGGTGCAACTGGCCCTGCAGGCCGACGTGGCGCAAGCCTATTTCCTGCTGCGGGAACTGGATGCCGAGCAGGCGCTGTATTCCGGCACTGTTGAACTGCGCTCGCAAACCCTGAAGCTGGTACAGAAGCGCTTTGATGAAGGTGATATCAGCGAGCTGGATCTGGCGCGCGCCAAGTCCGAGCTGGCATCGGCGCAATCGGAATCGCTTGGAGTTGCCCGTACCCGCGCGGTGGCAGAGCATGCGTTGGCGATTTTGCTGGGCAAGACCCCGGCCGATTTTAACTTCCAGCCGCGTCCATTATCGCGGATTGCGGTCAATATTCCGGCAGGCCTGCCTTCATCGCTGCTGGAGCGCCGTCCCGACATTGCCGCGGCAGAACGCGGCATGGCCGCCGCCAATGCCCGTATAGGCGTGGCGCGCTCGGCATTTTTTCCGCGCCTGGATATTACCGGCGCCTTCGGCTACGAATCCTCCGGCCTGGGAGAGTTATTCAACTGGAGCAGCCGCACCTTCCTGCTCGGCCCTTTGTTGTCTCTGCCCCTGTTTGACGGTGGCCGCCGGCAGGCAGGTGTAGACAAGGCGCGTGCCGTGTATGAAGAAGACGTCGCCAACTACCGCCAGACCGTACTGAATGCCTTCAAGGAAGTGGAAGACAACCTGGCCGATCTGCGCATACTCGGCGATCAGACCCAGGCCCAGGACAATGCGGTGCAGGCGGCGGAAAGGGCGGCCAAGCTGTCCCACATCCAGTATCGCGAAGGCTCAGTCAGTTACCTGAACGTAATTGACGCCGACCGCACGGTGTTGCAACAACAGCGTGCCGCGGCCCAACTGGATGGCGCCAGGGCTAAATCCGCGGTCAACCTGATACGCGCGATAGGCGGCGGCTGGAGCGCATCGCCGGCCGCCACTGCAAAAAGCCCGGCTGTTGCGGCAACGATCGCCAAAGCCGGCTAAATCCTTATTTGCTTCCCTTGACCAGAGCATATTCTGGCTTTCGCAGCGCACTTCTTCCTGGGGTGCGCTGTTTTTTTATCGAATAAATCTGTGGGGCAAGAGCAGGGCGGTCCCGCTGAACTGGTCTGTTGTGCCATGGCACAAAAATTGTGTCTTCCTGCTTCGAAGTTGAAAACGTTGTATTGTTATAGTTAACGAAGTCGTTTCTTTGGTTTTCCGGAAACCCTTTTCGCAGCTCCAAAGCGGTTCCCTGGGAAACGTCATTCTGAATCTGCTTCCATTTCCAGTGCCTGGGCGCTGAAATCCATCCACGAATCAATGACATGGATTTCCATCAGGCTAAACGCATAAGCAAGCCTGGACATTGCCCGTCTTGCTTTTTCTGGAGGGTAAAAGTGTTTTTGGAACATAAACTTGAACAATGGGTCAGCAGCGTCACGAGCAAGATGGCGCTGCCGCTAAGGGTCGAACTGTGGAACGGCAAGCATTTCGACCTGGGCCAGTCGCCGCCCAAGGTCATCATCAAGATCCCCCACGCATCGGCGCTCAGCTATCTGCTGACGCCGTCCCTGTCCAATCTGGGTTCCGCTTACGTCGACGGTAAAATCGACATCGTCGGCAAGCCCAGTGAAATTATTTCCATAGGCGGCAAGCTCGCATCCAATACGCTGAAACAGGAAGGCCAGTTTGCCCGCATCAGGCGCTCGTTTGGCCGCAGCAAAGCCAAGGATGCGGAAGCCATCCGTTATCACTATGATGTGTCGAATGACTTTTACAAGCTTTGGCTGGATGAGAATATGCTGTACTCCTGTGCCTATTTCGAAAACGGCGACGAGGACCTGGCAACTGCTCAGTTGAAAAAAATCGACCATATCCTGACCAAGATACGTGTACGTCCCGGAGACAGGCTGCTCGACATAGGCTGCGGCTGGGGCGGGCTGGTTATCCGGGCGGCGCAGAAATACGGTGCGCACTGCGTAGGCGTTACCTTGTCCGAGAACCAGGCGGCATTGGCCAAACAGCGGGTGGAAGAACTGGGCCTGGGCGACAAGATAGAAATCCGCCTGCAGGATTACCGGGATGTCACCGGCACTTTCGACCGCATCACCAGCGTCGGCATGTTCGAGCACGTGGGCCTGCTGAACCTGCGGACTTACTTCAGCAAAATGCAGAGCCTGCTGGCAGACGGCGGCGTGGCAATGAACCACGGAATTACGTCTACCGATGCCGAAAGCGGCGAGTCGCCGTACGGCGGCGGCGAATTTATCGAACGCTACGTGTTCCCGCATGGTGAATTGCCGCATATAGGGCTGGTGCTAAAGACCATGCAAGAAGGCGGCCTGGAAGCGCTGGACGTGGAAAACCTGAGACGGCACTATGCGAAAACCTGCAGCATCTGGGCCGACAATTTCGAGCAGCATGCGCAACAGATACAGGATATTGCAGGCGACAAGCGTTATCGCATATGGCGGGTCTATCTGGCAGGTTGCGCCTATGCCTTTGAGTCCGACTGGATCTCGTTGTACCAGGTAGTCTGCACCAAGGCCGGCCATACCCAGGCTGAGCTGCCGTGGTCGCGCAATTATATGTATGGAGAAAAAGCTTAAGGCCGCAGCAGAGGCAAGAGTCAGACAAAAGCTGCATCTGGCAGCCTTTGTTTTTTAAAGCATATTGGGATCAAAATCGGGCAGGGCCTGTTCCAGTTGGGTGCTGGAACCCGGCCCCTTGGCCTTTGCCAGCGCCAGTGCCTCGCTGGCCCGGCGTATCATTTCTTCCGAAGTATCGTCGTGGGCATTGGTGGTAAGGCCGGTTGAGAAGCTCAGGGTCCAGGCCGGTACGATGCTGGCCCAGTCCACCGCCGATACAGCAGCGGTCAGCCTGGTGATCGCTTTTCCGCTATCCGTCAACCAGGTACCGGCCAAGATGATCGCGAATTCATTGTCGCTGATGCGCCCGAATGAATCCAGGGTACGGAGTAATTTGAGGGATGCCTGCGCCAGGCTTTTCAGCACCTGGTCGCCGATGGCGCTGCCAAATTGTTCGCTCAAGTCCTGAAATTTATCGACAGCAATGACGGCGAAAGAAAACGAATGGCCGGTGCGCTTGGCGCGATCCAGTTCCGCGTCGAGTTTTTGCAGCAAGCCGCGGCGATTCAAGGCTCCGGTCAAACCGTCATGTATTGCTGCCGCACGCAAGGTTTCCAGTGCAGCCTGCAATTCCTGGACGATGGAAGCCTTGTCAGCACCGCTGCTGACTTTTTCTACCAGTTGGGTAAGTTGCACCGTCAGCTTCTGGATATCCTGGCTAGGATTGGTGTGCACATCGGTCTCCGGCTAGGATTAATTAATTGGGGGAACAGGTTCAGCAGCAGCGCCAGATTATCGCATCTGCTTTAGTTATGGCAATTATTGTCGCTATTTGCCACATTGGCCCGCATCCTGCCGAGCAGGGCGATCAGGGTTGCGCGCTCCTTCGCATCAAAGTCGGCCATCATTTTTTCTGCAACCCGTTGCTTGTGCTTGTGCAACGTTGCCTGCAGCGCTTTGCCGGCGGCGGTCAACTGTATCCTGTGCGAGCGCCTGTCCTCCGCGTGCACTTCCCGCGTGACCAGGCCGCGCTCTTCCAGTTGTTTCAGCAGGCGCGTGACTTGCGCCTTGTCGCGCCCAAAATAGCCGATCAGGTCGGTCTGCGTCGCCTTGGGATTCGATTCAAAAAACCCCAGGGCCTGTGCGCCGATGGGGCCCAATTCAAAATTATCGGTACTTAATGCCTGGTGCATATGCGATTTGAATTGATGCATCAAACCAAAAAATTGCTCCAGCACGGCGTCGTTTAAGTTTTTCATATTTTTAGTTGACATTGTCAACATTAATTCATAAACTAGTTGATAATATCAACAAAAAGCTTAGCATAGATAAGGGTAATACGGCCTCACATTTGCCACATGGGGCTATTATGACCAAATTACGCGCTTTGCTCCCAATATTCTTGATGACGCCGCTTATTTTAAGGTGCAGACCTATCATGAACATGCAAAAGGAAATCGAAGCCGACATGCTGACCAGGGAAGAATATCAAGTTGCAGCGGAGAGGTTGGACAAGCTTTGGAACAGGCCGACTACACCTGGAGACAGGCAGGAAATAGAGCGTTTACTACGGCTGATAGAGCCATGCGACGCTATCGCATTGCAATGCTATAGAAAGAAATGACGGGGCAGGGGCGCACTGGCTGCCAGGTCTGCATGTCGATGCCGGACGGCAGCGACACGCCGCAGAACCGGCATCAGGATTTTCAGTGAATAGCGCGGACGGCTTGCCCCTCTGCCTTACACCAACAAGGCGGCTGTCAGGGATTCAATTTCTTCTTCAGCATCCTGCAACACGCTATGCAGCGTGCCGCCATCGACTTCAAAATTAATCGCCGCTGCGGTTTGCTTGATGGTCACACCTTCTTTTTGATGCAAGGGCGATACCACACGCGCCAGGTCATTGGCGAGCAGCAGGGTATCACCCAATGTCTCAGGCGGAATGGCGCGCACGCCATGCCACAGCGCTTCGACGGCCGTCGTGACGCCTTCCGGCACTCCGAGCTTCTTCAAGACGCCGCGCCCGATCAATTTTTCGCCGTACTCAACCCAGTCTTCCGGATCGCCATCGAGCAGGCCGGGATATTCTTCGGCGCGCGAGATCAGGTAAAAACCTCCCACTTCATGCACAATGCCGGCAAACATCGCGGCATCAGGATCGACTTTGGTAATGCGCTTGGCAATCACTTGCGCCAGCGCCGCAACGTGGGCCGAGTGTTCCCATAACTGCGCTGCCTTGGCCTTAAGACCGGGGTCCGTCAGCTTGCTGTTCAACTGCCGCACGATGACCGAGGCAACCATGGATTTGAGGGTGCGAAAACCCAGGCGGCTGACCGCCATTTTGACGTTGGTAATTTCATTGCTGGAGCGATTGTAGGCGGCCGAATTGGCAATCGCCACTGTCCGTGCCGACAATAGCGGTTCCGCCATCACCATCTTGGCGGCTGCATCGATATGACAATCCGGATCTTCCAGAGCTTGTTGCAATTTCAGCGACGCATTCACATTGGTCGGAAAAGTCAGGTCACCCTTGCTGGCCTGGGTTGCAATTTCTCTGAAAATTTCAAGCCTGTCCATCGTGGTCTCCTCGTTGTGATTTTATTGATGCGGGCAATGAAGCCAGGAATTTTCCACCCGTGCGCATGCTCGGCACTGTTGTGCTTTTGTCCTTGCCTATTATGACTCCAAACACGGCCATCCCTTGCAGCTAAATTTTCGACTTCAAGAAATATCCTGCCGCGGATGGAAGAAACAGCCGGATACTGCTTCAATCCGTCACAAACATTCCATACGGCAATAAAATTTATTATATACCCTATCGCCAGATTATCAGCCTTTAAAAATTCCCTTTAAACAATTACTGCCCGGCCAGCCATTGTTTCACGTCGCCAGCAACTGGCTGCACGCACGGCATCTGGGGCTGCGCGTTTGTCGCTACCTTGCGCAAAAACACCGCCAACAACACTTCGTTAATTCCACATAGGCAGTATTTGATTTTCTTTCATGCCCGGAGGTAGAATAACTGATATGAAAATTTCAATATCAATCTTTCTACTAGGCATCTCCAGCCTGGCATCCGCAAGCGTTATCAACACCTGCATCGATGCAGAAGGCAAAAAAATCACGACCGACCAAGCCTGCGAAAAATTGGCATTGAAAGATGCCGGCGCCGCGTCATTGCCGCTTACAATCCCCGCGACAAGCCCGGCTTCAAATCCGGCGGCGGCCTCTGCTTCGGCACCTGGTGCCTCAGTGGCCTCAACTGCGGGGGAGGGCGCCGAAGCTTTCATGATGGCGCCGATGCCCAAGGTTGCCGTTGAAAAAAAATTGCCGCCTATCCCTCCGCCGAGCCGGTGGGCAGAACTCCTGCATGACGACTACTCGGTGCTGCTGCTAATGGCGGCATGCCCTTTCCTGTTTGCATTTTTCTGGTATGTCTTTGAATACAGGATGCGCCGCAATTGAAGGCAATTGAATCCGGGCGCGCCTTTGCCCTGCAAAAAATGTAGCGAATTCAGAGAGTTTAAAGAATTCCGCGCTCAGGGTAGGGGGCATTCTGCTCGACACGTCCATAACCAAACCGGCTCAAGTCTATCGTCTGATACCTGCCGCTGGTGATCAATTCAGCCAGCCCCCGGCCCGCCGCCGGCGCGTGCATCATCCCGTGTCCAGAGAATCCGGTAATGACATAGAAGTTGTCGAAGCGCCCCTGCCAGTTGCCGATAATGGGATTGCCATCCAGTTCGCACTGTTCATAGAGGCCGGACCAGGTGCGGTGGCATTTCGCTCCTTCAAATGCCGTTGGAAACCGGTGCGCCAGGGCAGGCCAGACTACCCGTTCAAAGTAATCATGGTCTACGTCAAAGTTGAAGCCCCTGGGTTCGTCTGAATTCACCAGCCCACCTGAATAACCGTTTCCCTCCGGCCTGAACGCCAGCCTGTTCAGGTCTTTCACATAAGGCAGCGGCTCGATCTTGTTTTGACCGCTAAAGAAATGCTCGAAACGGCGCAGCGGGCTTACCGGCAAGCGCATGCCTATCATGTCGCAAATCCGGCTGGACCAGGCGCCGGCGGCATTGACAAACACCTTCCCTTTAATTTCCTTGCCGGATTCCAACGACACATGGGTAATAGCCGTGTTGCTGCTCCTGAGCGCTGTCACCTTGTCCTGGATATATTCCACACCGAGGGAGCGCGCCTTTTTCTTCAATCCCTGCAAAAAGCTGGACGGATCGCACCAGCCGTCTCCCGGCGAATAGGCGCCGCCATCAAGATCGGCGACATGCATGGTAGGGAAGAGGCCTTGCAGCCCGCTGCGGTCAAGCAGTTGAATTTCAGCCCCAAGCGAGCGCTGGGTTTTGGCGTTTTCTTCCAGCAGGCGCATATGCTCCCCATGGACGATGAACAGATAGCCTTGTTGTACCCAGTCGATGGGGGCGGGCTCGCCGTTCACTCTCATATCCACAGGAAAACGCTTGATAAAGTCGATGCTGAAGTTCGACATCTCGATATTTTCAGGACAGGAAAACAAGCGCCGGGCACCGCCGGAGGCACGCAGCGTAGACGCATATTCATAGGTGGGATCGGGCTCTATGACGGCGACCTCGATCGCCGGGTCAGCCTGCTTGAGGAAGTACGCGACACTGGAACCCATGATGGCGCCGCCAATAATGACTATATCGAATTGATGTTTTGAGCCGCTCATTAAAACCCCTGGTCAAACCTCTAATTAAGCTACTAAATGAGCCTGGTACTGGCTTGTATCGATTTACCTTACAGCAAATACTGCAAATTGTGTTGATATGCGCTATATTCTTTAGGATATAGCGAAAAATACGCTCCCTCCATCGATTATCGTCGTAAATGTGAAGAAGGGCGCGAAGGTCGATTTTGATTGTTAGTTATGCGCCTGCAGCCAAGCTCAAACCATTCTGCCTTTTCCAAAATGGATGATACCCAACAGATATTGAATCGCACCAAGCCATCTGGCCAGCCCTCCCAGGCACCGGCCGAGGCAAGCGCCATGGGTAGCCAGCCGGAGCCTCCATTGGAAAGGAAAGTCGAAGAAAAACTCGCTTTCCAGCAAGAGTTGGCGGTAATGCGAAAGGCATACACCGCTGACATATTCAGGCTTATGGCAGCAAATGAGTTGGCAGCAGAAAAGTTTCGCGCGGCTGAAGCCCAGCTTTTGAAGGAAATAGAACGCCAGCGCCAGCTCAATCGCAAATTGCAACTGGAGCTCGACGCAAGGCCGGCTCCTTCCGTGCAACCCCGATATATCTGATTTACATGGGCCCGCCCAGTCATCAGGCCAAAAACAAACAACAGCAACTCCCCCTCTTGACCTGCATCGCATTCCAATATGTGCAACGCACTGTTGCAACGTCCAACGCTTGCTTCTCGCTTAGGCTTGCTGCTAAAGTAGTCTGCAAGAAAACCGGCATATGATGCCTTCCAGTTGACAGCAAACCTCCGTCTCTGCTTCAGCTATACACAATATGGATCGCCTTTGACATGAACAAAATACCCAGATCCAACTCAAAGTCGCCGTTATTTATCGACGAAAGCCGCCGGCACCAGATTTTCCCTACCTTTAGTGAGCAGCAGATTGCACTGACAGAACGCTATGGAGAACGGCGTACCTTGCCAGCCGGCGAAGTATTGTTCCGCCAGGGTGAGCGGCATATCAGCCTGTTTGTTGTCGTTTCAGGCCAAATCCAGATAGAGCGCGATTCGGCAATCAAGTCGAATATCCTGGGCGTGCATGGACCAGGCATGTTCACCGGCGAGATTGGCACGCTGGCAGGACGGGCCGCAATAGCGACCGGACGGACTCTTACAGAATGCGAAGTCATCGTCATCAACGAAGCATCCTTGCGCACACTGGTCATTTCAGAAGCCAGCCTCTCGGAAACGATGATGCGTGCATTCATATTGCGCCGTGTCGCCTTCATTGCAGACGAGGAGAGCGGTGGCCTCATCCTGATCGGTTCCCAGCACTCTGCCGGCATCCTGCGCCTGCGCGAATTTTTGACGCGCAACGGCCAGCCGACTGCCTACTTCGACGTTGACCTGCACGAAGAAACGTCTGATCTGATGAAACGCTTCGGTGTCAGCATCGACGATGTTCCCGCCATCGTGACGCCGGACGGAAAAGTTCTCAGCAAACCGACTAACCGCGAAGTGGCCGATGCGATAGGCTTGAGCCCAGATAAACTCGACGGCAAACGCTTTGACCTGGCCGTGGTCGGCGCCGGTCCGGCGGGCTTGGCGGCGGCCGTGTATGGTGCATCCGAAGGCCTGAGCGTAGTTGTCCTGGACGGCAAGGCAGCGGGAGGGCAGGCCGGTACCAGTTCCAAGATAGAGAACTACTTCGGCTTCCCGACTGGGATTTCCGGCCAGGCGCTGGCCGGCCGCGGCTTGTCGCAAGCCCGTAAATTCGGCGCCGAGGTGGCCGTGCCGGTTGAGGTCACTGGTCTCAACTGCGATGCCGCGCGCTCATTCGAAATCCACCTGGATAATGGCGAGAAGATACATGCAAAATCCATCGTCATCGCTAGCGGCGCGCGTTACCGGAAACCCGCGATCTCCAATCTGGAGCAATTCGAGGGGCGCGGCGTGTATTACAACGCGTCCTATATGGAAGCGACCATTTGCGCCAGTGAAGAAGTCGTCGTTGTCGGCGGCGGCAATTCAGCCGGGCAAGCTGCCGTCTTCCTGGCGGGCCACGCGCGGCATGTGCATATCCTGGTGCGCGCGGAAGGTTTGGCGGCCAGTATGTCGCATTACCTGATACAGCGTATTGAAGCCGCAGCCAACATCACATTGCACACCAGGACCCAAATTGTCGAGCTGCTGGGGGACCACCGGCTGGAACAAGTACGCTGCCAGCACCGCGGTGACGCGCCGCAGGCCTACGCCGTCCGGCATGTTTTTTTGTTCCTGGGTGCAGAACCGAATACCGACTGGCTGGGTGATTGCGTGGCGCTGGACGGCAAGGGTTTTGTGCTGACCGGCACAAACATCGCCAAGGATGACTGGCATCTGGACCGGCCGCCTTATCCGCTGGAAACCAGTCGGCCCGGCATCTTCGCCGTGGGCGACGTCCGCAGCAATTCGGTGAAGCGGGTCGCAGCCGCGGTGGGCGAAGGTTCTGCCGCCGTACAATCTTTGCATCAATTCCTTGCCGGCTGACACTGGCCCCAACTCATCGCAAGGATTGCAAGCATTGCAGGGCAGATATATTGAATATCCACTTCGGTGAAAGCCATGAAAGCTTGCCTAAAGTAGGTAGATTAGAAATTTATTGCTTTATTGGCAAAAAACAATACAATTAAGGCGTATAGTTCTTGTAAGTTTTGCTCCAAAGCCATGCAGAAAACTTTTTTTGCATGGCGCGCGATGGTAAAAGACGGTTTTCCGTGGTCTGGCCCTTGGGGCGATGCCCACGTTGACAGACATCGAACATTCTGCAAATGCGAGGATTTCGCATGACGACACCCAAAATATTTCCCCGTATCCTGATTGTCGACGACGAAGCGACGCATATGCGGGCATTGTGTGATGTCTTGCGTGATCACGACTACGAGACCACGGGCTTCAGTTCCGGCGACGCCGCGCTGGAGTTGCTGCGCACGGCCACATTCGACCTTTTGCTCACCGATCTGATGATGCCGGGAATAGACGGCATTGCCATGGTGCAGGCAGCGCGCAATATCGATGCCGATCTTGCATGCATCATCATGACCGGCGAAGGCACAATAGACTCCGCCGTGCGCGCAATGAAGGTCGGTGCGCTGGACTACATCATCAAGCCGTTCAAGGTCTCCGCCATCCTCCCCATTCTGGCCCGGGCGCTGGAGACACGACAATTGCGCATGGAAAACGCCAAGCTGGAACTACGGCTGCGCGAACACGCGGCCGAACTCGTCGTGTTGAACAGGGATCTGGAACTGGCGAGGACGCAAGCAGAAAGCGCCAATCGGGCAAAATCGACTTTTCTTTCCAATATGAGCCATGAATTGCGGACGCCGCTGAACGCGATTCTCGGTTTCTCTCAAATTTTAACGTCGGACACCTTGCCGTCGACGCTGCCGGAAAAAAAGGAATATGCCAACGACATCATGCAGGCAGGAACCCATCTGCTGACGCTGATTAACGAAATCCTGGATCTTGCCAAGGTCGAATCGGGAGCGATGACGCTGTCCATGGAAGCGGTCGCACTTGAGGATGTATTCCAGGAATGCCAGACGATGATAGAGCCGCTGGCGAACAAGCGCGGCATCGAGGTGCGCTTTGCAGAAATCGTCGGCGTCCATGTCACCGCGGACAGGACCCGTTTGAAGCAAGTTCTGATCAACCTGTTGTCGAACGCGATTAAATATAACCGCGAACGCGGCACCGTGAACGTGGATTGCCCGCCGGCAGACGCCGGGCGCGTCCGCATCTCGGTACAGGATACCGGCATGGGCCTTAGTGCTACGCAGCTGGAAGCCATTTTCCAGCCGTTCAATCGCCTGGGACAAGAAGCCTTCGATGAAGAGGGGACCGGAATCGGCCTGGCCCTGACCAAACGCCTGGTGGAAGAGATGCAGGGGAAAATCAGTGTCTCCAGTACGGTCGGCGTCGGCAGCATATTCCAGATTGAGTTTGCAGCCTGCGATTTTATTGAGCCGCGGCTGGAAGGACTGGTAAATAAAGTTATGCCAAAATTGAATGGCCTGCCCGGGTCATTGCCAAGGAAGACCCTGCTGTGCGTCGAAGACAACCCGGCAAACATGAAACTGGTCAGCGAGCTTATTCGCCTGCGCGCCGATCTTGACTTGTTATCCGCAAGCGACGGGAATCGGGGTATCGAACTGGCTCGGCTTCATCTGCCGCAAGTGATATTAATGGACATCAACCTGCCAGGCATAGACGGCATCGAGACCCGGCAGATATTGCACAACGACCCGAGAACTGCACACATCCCGGTCATCGCCATTACAGCGAGTGCAATGCCCAGCGATGTCAGAAAAGGCATGGCCGCCGGATTCTTTCGCTATATCACCAAGCCGATTGACATTGCCAAGTTTACCGAAGCGATCGACAGCGCGTTGGAATTCGCGGGAGATCGCCGCAATGAATAGTGTGCGCGCTCGCTTGCAATGAGGTTTGAAGTATTGCATTTGGCTTTCGATTATGCCAAATTTTCTGGAACTGACAATTCCATCTTCTGGTGATTTATTTTTTCTAAAAGGTGATTGAAATGACAGACATGACCGCTGCAGACATTTCCCAAATAGATCGTTGGCAGAAAGACAGGCAAAAACTTTTCAAGTCGGTTCCGGCCGATGGAAAAAAGATCAAATATCTTGGCAAAGAATTCCTGGTTTATCCAAACACTTTCTGGCCGTTCACTGATAGTCAGCCACTGGTCAAGAACTTCCATATAGAAAGTGGGGAAAGTGTTCTGGATGTAGGAACGGGGTCGGGTGTCATCGCCATTTTCTCATGCTATTCGGGCGCAGGCAGAGTAGTCGCCGTGGACATCAATCCGGCGGCGATCAAGAGCGCAAAACATAATGCCAAGCAGCATGGGTTCGATAAGATCATGAAGGTCAAACGCTCAAATCTTTTCGAGAAAATCGGTCAAGAAAAATTTGACGTAATAACAGCGAATATCCCATTCAGAAATAAACCCGCCCCCGATGTGGTTGCTCGTTCGCAATGGGATACCGATTTCAAGACGAACACACAGTTTTTCAAAGAAGTGGGAAATCACTTGAACCCGGGCGGACGCATCTATTTTGTACAATCCAACTTCGGGGAAACCAAGGAAATGAAAAGGCTCGCAAAGGAGGCCGGGTTTTCAGTCAAAGCGCTTGGAACCGAATCTTCCGGCAAGGCAGAAACAAAAAAATTCACCGCATTTCTGCTAAAGAGGGTCTAACCAGTTAATCCCACATGAGCGACCTCATCCATACCGTCAACATGATTCGCAATGTATCTCGCACGGAAATGAATTTTCTGGTCAAACGCGTGGTAGTTATACTGGGTAGCCCGAGGTCAGGATCAAGCTTACTGAAAAGCATCCTTGCCTCACACCCCGATATAGCCTCACTGGACGGCGAAATAGAGCCATTTCTTGCGCTGACAAGAAATGGCTTTGGCTATAACTCCGACAGTGATGCCATCCAGGTATTGTCGAATAAAAGTGCGCTGGCCGACAATATCTTTGACGACCTGACTGTGCCCTCCACAGAATTTCCTTCCCTGGAGCATCTTAAGAAAAGATGGGAAAGAAGGATACTGATGCAATTCCCAGCCTTGTTTTCAGAAAAGGCGACGCATCAAGCGCTGATCCAGTCACTTGACGAAGCTCTGGAAGAGGTGAGCGCATGCCGTATCCGGGATGAAACCGAGTTGCAGACCTTGATTCTGTCGAAAGTGTTCAGAAACGAACCGTGGCGTATCCATTATTACGACGGCAGGGTAAATTCCGGCGCAAATCATTGTTTCGATGAATCTTTAAAAATCGAAGAACCGCCATTTGTAGTGCCGAGGCATTACAGGAGACAGTTCAACAAGAGCGACGCGGAAAGCAAGACCCTGCTTTTCAAGACACCGCCCGACGCCTACAGAATCGGGATGTATGAGCAGCTGTTCCCGAATGCCGAGATCACCTACCTGCACTTGACCAGGGGATACGCGCAAACCGTGAACGGACTGATAGACGGATGGCTGTCGCCGGTAGGTTTTTTCTCGCATGACCTGGGCCGGACGGGTTTGCATCTGAATATCAAGGGCTACTCGGATTCCGTCAAATTCGGCAAGCGATGGTGGAAATTTGATTTGCCGCCAAACTGGAGGGAATTCATCACCGCCAACCTGGAAGACGTTTGCCTCAACCAGTGGCTTTTTACGCATAAGGCGATACTCGCTAGCGGCGTGCATGCGATGCGGGTTTCCTTCGAGGAGTTCCTGGCCGAGCCGGCGGTAATAACAAAAAAGCTGACGCAGCATCTGGGACTGCGGGAAGTGCCGATGCCGGCATCCCTCCCCATCATGATGGCGACTGAGGCGCCAAAACTGAAACGATGGAAGAAGAGAGAGAAGCAGTTGCTTGCGATGGGAAAGAGGGCGGAAGTCAGCGCCATGATGAAAACCCTTGGATATGAAATGGATCCCGAGACATGGCAATAAACAATCATTTCCTGGTTCCTTTCTTGATGGGGCAGCGGCGGGACGGACTGGGCCGGGTCCGTGAGCTGGATGCGCACGCCTGGGAAATCGTGACGGTTGCCGACTTCACTGAAACGGATATTGCGGATGCAAACGAAAAATTGCGCAGGATGGGCAAGATATACGCGCTACTTTCCGAGTCCGTGAAGACGGCAGTGATCGGTGGACAGGTGCCGGTGAGCATTGCCGGGGACTGCGTTTCAACGCTGGGCGTGCTGGGGGGATTGCAAAAGGCCGGCAAAACCCCGGATCGCATACTGTGGCTGGACGCGCACGGGGACTTCCATACCTGGGAAACGACACAAACCAAGTATCTAGGGGGCATGCCCCTGGCCATGCTGGTAGGGCGGGGCGACAGGCGCAAGGAAGAACGCGACGCCACCGCGTCTTTTTTAGACGCAATCGGGGTCCGGCCTTTCCCGGAAGAAAAAATCATTTTGTCCGACGGGCGCGATCTTGATCCAGGCGAGAAAGAGGCAATCATCAATTCCAAGATCATCAGGTGCAGTATTGCGGATATTTCCAGGCATCTAGACCCCGATGAAAGCCTTTACCTTCATTTCGATACCGATGTCATAGACGCTGAAACGGAGATGCCGGCCCTGAAATATCATGTAAAACAGGGACCCGGCTATGCGGAAATTTGTGCTCTTTTCAAATCCCTTCGAGACAGGAATATTGTCGCCATCTCCGTGTCGGCATGGCATGAAGAAAAAGATCTTGACAATAAAGCGGCAATTGCTTGCCTGAAATTGCTAAAAGAACTAGAATAAAACGCAAGCCTTCCTGATCTTGAAATCTGCTTCCCGATAAAGAGCTACAGCCATTTCTTTTGTATTGGAAACTTTCGGCATCGACAAGCCGGTTTCCGAAGCTTCTGCTCCTTTGTCCTTTTTGTAGCCTGCCACGATACCTCGGTTCATGACAGTGCATACTGCCGGCTTGAAAGGGGGTTCATGATGATTAAAAAGTCGGAGACGCTATCCAGGGGTGGCGCTTCTTCATTACTGATCGCCGGCCTGGTCATTGCAGTAGCCTTACTGGCCGGTGCCTATGCATGGTCTACCCATAATGCAGTACCACGCCAGACGGGGCCGCTGGAAACAATCACCTTCGCGACAAATACCGAATATGTAGGAACCTGCCCGATCATTGCTGCCCGGGAGAAGGGTTATTTCACCAATGAGGGAATATCTGCCGTAATACAGCCCTATTCCAGCGGCAAGGCTGCGATGGAAGCAGTCTTGCAGGGCCATGCCACTTTGGGGACCGTTGCCGACATTCCTGTCATGTTTGCCGGAATGAATGATCTACCGGTATCCGTCATTGCAACCATATTCAAGGCGGAGAAAGACCACGGCATTGTAGGGCGCAGAGACAAAGGGGTCGTGACGCCTGGGAGCCTAAAAGGGAAACGCATAGGCGTGACGCTGAACACCTCAGCACATTTCACCCTGGATGCCTTCCTCAATCTCCAAAAATTGTCGGCAAAAGAAGTAACGATGCTTAACTACAAGCCAGAGGAGCTTCCTGCGGCGCTCGCACAGGGCGAAGTAGATGCCATTGCAAGCTGGGAGCCTTACCTGGATACCTCAATGAGCGGGCTCGGCAGCAACGGCATTGTCTTCTATGGCCAGGACGTCTATGAAAGCCTGTACAACGTTGTCGGAATGCGGGATTACATCGTCCGTCATCCCGAGACAATAAGGAAAATTCTGCGCGCATTGGCCCAGGGCGAGCAATTCTGCAGCGATTCGCCAGATGCAGCCCGTATGCTGATTGCTGCGGGGATCAAATCGGATGTAACGAAATTAAAAGCGGCGTGGCCTTCGTATCGGTTCAATATCGTACTAGACCAGGGACTGATACTGGCGCTGGAGGACGAAGCGCGCTGGGCAATCAAGAACAAACTGGCAAGCAAGAGCGAGATGCCTAACTATCTCAATTACATCTACCTTGATGGAATGCAGACAGTGATGCCGGCCACCGTGACGATTATTCATTGAAGGCGCCAAATGAAAATTTCGACACGGCTCAAGCTCGCTGAACTGTTTTCCATCGTGATCGTCGCGGTCATTGTTGCCGTCCTGCTGTCCACGACGCTGCAAATGCGGCGTGAGCTTACAAAGAACGAAGAAGCGGGCGAGGTATTGCAGGCGGTCACGGCGCTCAGATACCTCACGCTGGAATATGCATTGCGCCATGAGGAGCGTACGCGGGCCCAATGGCAACTCAGGAGCACCTCGCTATCCAGGCGCCTCGCCGCGACAACCGGATTCGCCGGCACGGACGAAGAAGAGATCGTGACCGGACTCCGGCATACCCACGAGAGCGTTGACAAATTATTTTCCGTGCTGGTGGCGAACCATGGAGAGCTGCTGCATGACCAGGGAAAGAGGGAAGTGCTTGAGGAGCTGGAGTCCAGGCTGTCCGGGCAGATCACCAACAAGACGCAGGGCATGATTTCCGACGCGCTGAATCTGTCCGAACAAAGCCGCAACGGCGTGTTGGATGCTCAGCAGCGTGCCAATATTGCCGTAGTGACGTTTGGCGGCATTGTCATGCTGGTCGTCGCTGCGACCATCTTCATCACCGTCAGAAGCGTCACCCGGCCGCTCGACAAATTGCGTGAAGGCACGGCGATCGTCGGCGCCGGCAATCTTGATTTTTCACTCGGTGTCAGCACCAAGGACGAAATCGGCGACCTTGCCCGAGCGTTTGACGGAATGACGGAAAAGCTGAAACGCACCACCGTCTCGCGGGACGATCTGGTCAAGACCAATGAAGCGTTGCAGACGGAAATCGTGGTACGCCAAAAGGCGGAACAAAAGGTCCACGCACAACTGGGGCGCCTGAATCTGCTGCACCAGATTACGCGCTCTATCGGCGAACGCCAGGATCTGCGCAGCATCTTTCAAGTCGTCATCCGCAGCCTGGAAGACCAGTTGCCGGTCGATTTTGGCTGCATTTGCCTGTACGACCAGCTGCAAAATTATCTCATAGTCAACTGCGTCGGCCTGCAAAGCGAGGCACTGGCGCAAGAGTTTGCGATGACCGAGCGCTCCCATATTCCCATCGACGAGAACGGCCTGTCGCGCTGCGTGCGCGGACAACTGGTATACGAAGCGGATATAGGCGGATCGGGCTTTCCCTTCCCACAACGCCTGGCGCAAGGAGGGTTGCGCGCACTGGTCATGGCGCCGCTGCTGGCCGAGAGCACGGTATTCGGGGTGCTGGTCGTCGCCAGGCGGCAAGAGCACAGCTTCGATAGCGGCGAGTGCGAATTTTTGCGGCAATTAAGCGAACACGTTGCGCTGGCGGCAAACCAGGCACAGTTATACAGCGCGTTGCAGCAAGCCTACGACGACATCCAACAGACCCAGCAATCGGTGATGCAGCAAGAGCGCCTGCGGGCGCTCGGCCAGATGGCGAGCGGCATCGCGCACGATATCAACAATGCTATTTCCCCGGTCGCGCTGTATACCGAATCGCTGCTGGAGACAGAGCGCAATCTTAGTCCGCATGTCAGGGACAGGCTGGAAATCATCAAACGCGCCATTGACGACGTCGCCGCAACAGTCGCCAGGATGAGGGAGTTCTACCGCCAGCGCGAGCCGCAACTGACCTTGATGCCGGTCAATGCAAACCATCTGGTGCAGCAGGTTGTCGACCTCACTCGTGCGCGCTGGAGCGATATGCCGCTGCAGCGCGGCATAGTGATCGCATTGCAAACCGAGCTTGCGCCTGAGCTGCCGACCTTCATGGGCGTAGAAGGCGAAATCCGGGAAGCGCTGACCAACCTCATTTTCAACGCGGTAGATGCGATGCCCGAAGGCGGCACGCTGACGCTGCGGACAAAAGTCGCGCCAGGCGCCCTTGACTCAACGGCAGCAGCAGACTCGCGGCAAGTCCAGATAGAAGTAAGCGATACGGGCGTTGGCATGGGAGAAGACACGCGGCGCCGCTGCCTGGAACCGTTTTTTACGACAAAAGGGGAACGCGGAACCGGGCTGGGACTGGCCATGGTGTATGGAATGATAGGGCGGCATAGCGCGAATATTGAAATTGATACGGTGCTGAACAAGGGAACGACCATGCGCCTGAACTTCCTGGTACCTAGCAGCGGCACCCACGCCGAGCAGCCGGCAGCCATGCATGTCATCCCTACAAAACTGCGCATCCTGGTTGTCGACGACGATCCCATGGTGCTGAAATCGCTGCGCGACATCCTGGAAATCGACGGCCACATCATCGTTGCCGCAGACGGCGGCCAGGCCGGCATCGACAGGTTCCGCAAGGAACAGGGGCAAAGCGAGCCGTTCTCCGTCGTCATTACCGATCTGGGGATGCCTTATATTGATGGACGCAAGGTTGCCGGCGCGATCAAGAAACTATCGCCATCGACGCCGGTCATCATGCTCACCGGCTGGGGGCAGCGCCTGGCTGCAGATAGCGACAATCCGGCGGACGTGGATTGCGTCCTCAGCAAGCCGCCCAAGCTGAAAGAGCTGCGCGAAGCGTTAGCAAAGATACTGCAAAATAACCGTTTGCTGGCATAACACGTCAGTTGTGCAGCGTGGCCGTTAGCAGCATCGATGTATCTGCGCGCAAACAAGCGCTCATGCACGTCCTTGACTACTCGTTTACCAAGAATCATGAAGCGGATGCCGAGTAAGTAGCTTATCCGGCATCCGGCATGTCATGCAAAACGGCCATTCAGTAATTAAAGCGACTTCAGGAACGCCAGCAGGGCGTCACGGTCCGCCTTGGGCAGGACTTCAAAGCGCTGGCGGGCGCGATCCGCCTCGCCGCCATGCCAGAGAATGGCCTCGGTGAGGTTACGGGCGCGGCCATCGTGCAAGTAGCCGACTTTGGCGCTATTGCCCATGACCTTCTCGGTGTAACCGATGCCCCACAACGGCGCCGTACGCCACATGTTGCCTTTGGCCTGGCCCTCGACAAACTTGTCGGCAAGGTCTGCACCCATGTCATGCAGCAGCAAGTCGCTGTAGGGCCGGATGGTCTGGTTGCGCAGCTCGGCGAACAGGTGCCCTGGTCCGGTCTTCATTTCCACGGTATGGCAGGCCGCACATCGCATGCCCTGGAAGAGCTTGGCGCCGGCGCTCACCTGTAGCGGATCAACGCGGTGTTCATCCAGCGGTGCCACGCCCTTGGGGAAGCCGCTGGCAATACTGCGTTGGGCCGGCACGCCCACCAGCGCAAGATAGTTGGAGATCGATTGCAGATCGGATTCCGAGATGCCCTTCTGGGTCCCGGCGGTAGCGCAGCCGGCAGGGTCGGTGCTGCAGGCGCGGTTGGGGTAGAGGGGCGAGGTCACCGCCATGTCCAGCAACAGCGCGGAAGCGGCCTGTTGGCGCAGCGTCGCCTTGGACGCCTTCCAGCCGAAGCGCCCGATGCGGACGGCACCAGTCTCCGGGTCGAAGACGAAGTTAGGCAAGCCCTTGACGCCATCCTCATCCGGTGTGGAGCGGGCTCGCGCGAGGATATCCGCTTCCGGCACGGCTTCAAGCAAGCCCGTGCCTATCATGGGCTGGGCAGCTCGCAGCGAGACCGCATCCGGCACCGGCCCCTCGAACGCCAGGGTTGGCTTGCGCAATTCGACCATGGTGCCGTCTGCAAGCTTCACTGAACGGGTTTCGAATCCTGCCACATTGACGCCGGTGCCCCAATTTTGCGACGTTCCGGTCGCCGACACCGCATTCATCTGAACTGCGGTGCCGTACTGAGGATGCGGCAGCTGCTGCCCAGTAGCGTCTATCATCGCAACCCGGACAGACATGCTGTCAAGCCGCTGGTTCACTGCGCTTGGCGCTATGCTGCGGCCGTTGTTGACGTGGCAGGCAATGCACGCGGACTGATTGAAGCGCTGCCCTTGCAGCCCCACGGCTGGCGTGTAGCGGTCGTTGCCTGGCTCGTTGTGGTCGCCGGTCGTGAAGTTAGTATGAACCAGCCGCCGGCCTTCAACGAAGCGCTGAACGTTCTGCATGCCGACATTGTTATGCGGCTGCTGGAACATGAACAGCGAATTGTCCGAATAATTGTAGGACACCGAGCCCAAGCCGCCCGACAGGGTCTCTGCCGGAAGCGGCACCGAGTTCAGGCGCGGCTGCACACCGTACCAAGGCCTGAGGCCTGTTCCCACCACGTAAACCCATTCGGACGAGTAGTAGCGGATACCTCCGTTATCGCCCTTGGCGGCCATGGAGTCGGTCGTAGTGAACATGGACGGCGATACTTCGATGACGTCGCCGGTAACAAGCGGACGCGCCGGGATATTCAAGCCGTTCGGAAAACCATAGGCGTCGAGGGCGTTCATGCCCGGGTAATTCTTGACCAGGATGGTACAGCCGTTGTTGATGCCGTTGGCATTGGTCAGTTTGCCGTTGGCCGGGTAGGCCATCGGCTTGCAGATGGGAACATTGTCATCCACGAGCTGCCCGGGAGCCATCCAGCCATAGCCTGTCACACCGGGCCGGTCGATTGCGCGAAAGAAGGCCACGCCACCTTTCAGGAAATCAACAGTGGTGTACTGATTCACGATCAACACCGGCTTGGTCACACCGGCCACGCGACTGTTATCAATCATCTCCACCCCCCAGGTGCGGTTCTTGAAGTACTGCGGTACGAAGGTCAGATAATTGCCCGGCCCTTTGTCCACCGGCAAGCCCGTCACCGGATCGACAGTCTCGTTGGGGCCATAGCCGATCTCATTCCATTCTTCACCGCGCTCACGGCCGTGACGGGCCAGGCCGCGCGCGCCGAATCGGGTCACCAGCGTACCGTCCGGCAAGGTGAACTGCAGCGTTTCCAGCGGATCGGCCGATGTGGGCAACGGTACCAATCCGCTACCGTTGGCCGGGAACTTCAGCGCCGACGTGGCGGCGTTGGGCAGCGTGTTGTCGCTACCTGGTGTTTTGAACTCCACCTCGAATAGCGAGTAGCCATACTGCGTGGCTCGGGCCACACCCTGCAGGCGGATGTAACGGGCATTGGCGCCGAGATTGAAGAATTCCTCAGTGCCTCCCTGGCCATTGCTCACATAGCGTAGTTGCGACCAGGTCTGGCCGTCATCCGACACGCGCAGCGCGTACTGCTTGCCATAGGAGTTCTCCCACTGCAGCTTCATGTAGCCGACCTGCGTCTTGGCGCCGAAATCGAATTGGATCCAGGCCCCATCCTCGAACGAGCTGGACCAGCGGGTAGTCAGTTTGCCGTCGATTGCCATTGCAGCCGACAGGCCGGGATTCTCCAACGCCGACGAGCTTGCCGCTACCGGCTTGATGGACAGGCCAGGCTTACTGGTGTCGACCGGCGGCGGTGGTGTGGTCGTCCCGCCCCCGGTATCAGGCGGTGGCGGGGTTGTGACCGGGGTGCCGGAGAAGGCCTGGATCTCGAAGATGGAATAGCCGTACTGGGTCGACCGCTTGACACCCTGCATGCGCAGATAGCGGCCCTGGCCAGAAAGCCCGCCCAAGTCCTCGGAGCCGCCCTGGCTATTGTCCACGGATTTGATCGTAGTCCAATGCAAGTTATCGTCCGAGACCTGCAGCAGATACTGAGTGGCGTGCGCGTTCTCCCAGTCGATGTGCACGCGGTTGATGACCTGAGAGGCGCCGAAATCCAGCGTCAGGGACTGATCGTCGGAGAATCCGCTGCCCCAGCGCGTGCCTTCATTGTGGTCGATGGCTGCTGCAGCAGACAGGTCGCCACGCTCTGCCGAACTGGCGCTGACGCTCACTGGTGTCAGCGCGACTTCCGCCGTCCCGCTTACGGCGGCCAGGGATTTGAACGTCCTGGCCTCGGCGTCCTGGGATGCAGGCTCGCCGCTCCCCCCGCCGCAGGCTGCCAGCAATAACGTCAGGGCGAGAGCTAGCCCCGGTGTTGAAAAATTGTGTAACTGTTCTAAATTCGATCGACGCTGATATGGCACTTTGTTCATGGCACATCCCTTTGCTCTCGGTTCGTTACAGTACATCCCAGTCAAAAAAGCCGGTCGTTTCGGCAAGCAGTCAAAACTCTTCCCAGCCCTGGCTTCCTGAGGAGATATTGGCGATTGAAAATGTGATGCCCGTCATATTTACTTGCCAATTTAAGGCCGCTTTTATGGCGGCTTCGATAGCAATCAGGAATACGCTTATACAGAGCCTGCCTGCAGCTTTGACAAGACTCGTGAGGTCTGCACAAAAATTCCCATAAGGGAATATTGCAAGTAACTTATCTTGTGAAATCATGCATGTCAATCTTGCATGCCGCGTCGATGTCATGGAAAAATTTGTCCGCGGACGAGCTCACTGAGACGCCGAAATGTACCTGATCAGGTGGACAGATTCGCGGCCATCGAGAGCAGGGAAGCGGTGTAATCGGGAATGAGGGAGAGCCATGAAGGGAGGGCACATACCTTACAGCGAGGATGAATATACCGATTATTCGGTTGCAATACTTACAAATAGTAACGAAGTAGCGCTAATCTCGGCAGCCATATAGCAACAACTGGCACTCTCCCTGATCCGCCAAGCCCAGAAATTGAATCACATGATCTGCTGCATACCGGGGAGCCCCGGCAACCATGGCGACAAATGAGCATATCGTGATTACACACACGCCAAAGACCAGTACAGAACCACCGCAGCCCGCCCAAAAGCACATTCCACCATCGAAGACTGGCAACCTCTGTCGCAGTGCAGTCAAGACCATGGGGCCGATCAACGGCCTTTGCCGAACGGCTTAAACAACGGATAATAGCGGCTACATCATTTTGAGCACTATTAGGAACACTCTCCCATGGAAATTAAGGTCAACTTTCTCGATAAGCTTCGTCTTGAAGCCAAGTTCGATGATTTCACGGTGGTGGCTGACCAGCCTATCCGTTATAAGGGCGATGGCTCGGCGCCTGGTCCGTTCGACTACTTTCTGGCCTCGTCGGCCTTGTGCGCGGCTTTCTTTGGTCGCCCCCTTGCCATTGGTAAAACACATCGGCGAGTGCGCATCGCGGATGTGCAGCGACCACACGTTGGGAACAAGATTGCGCCACGAAGCGATTTCAATCTTGATGCCCAAGCCCGCCAAAACTCCCGACATATTGGCGATGGTTTGCTCCAATGGCAGATCCTTGCC